>Ga0307959_1000080_pt1 | contig 47911 bp, 47 predicted proteins | sample OrgLakmetagen494_FD_201813 | JGI IMG/M metagenome (GOLD analysis project Ga0307959, IMG submission 201813) | Saline water microbial communities from Organic Lake, Antarctica - #494 | ecosystem: Environmental > Aquatic > Non-marine Saline and Alkaline > Saline | place: Antarctica: Organic Lake...
CACATCGTCACTTCCTTCGACCATTACTCGTGCCAAGTTTTCAGTCCCAGAATATCTCAGAAGCACTCTTCCGCGTCCTTCAAGTTCTGCTTCAGCTTCTTTAACTGCGGCTTGAATCTCAGGATTTTTGCTAAATGGAATTTTTTTAGAAACTTTTACGTTGTTTAATATTTGAGGAACTAGTTTAACTTCCGCCACGAGCTCATGAAGTGGCTTTTTGAAATACTTTAAGCACTCAATTACCTTTAACGCAGCTAAAATGCCATCACCTGTAGTAGAGAAGTCCTTGAAGATAAGATGACCTGAAGGCTCTCCTCCAAAAACTGCTCCCGTTTTTCTCATTTGTTCAACGATGTATCTATCCCCTACCTTTGTTCTAGAAAATTTAATTCCGAGCTCTTTTAAGTAAAGTTCAAGTCCAAAGTTACTCATTAATGTTCCAACAACTTCATTCGCCTCACCAAGAGCACCTGTCTCTTTTAGGAATCTGGCACAAATACCCATGAGAACATCACCGTGAACGACCTTCCCATTATTGTCAACAATAACCAGTCTATCAGCATCACCATCGAGACAAATACCTAGGTCTGCTCTATATTTAACAACTTCATCGGCACATTTATTAGGATGAAGAGCACCAACTTTATCATTTATGTTTAATCCATTTGGTTGATTTCCTATGCTTATAACTTCTGCACCCAATTCTTCAAAACACATTGGAGCTACTTTATAGCCAGCTCCATTGGCACCATCGATAACTAATCGCATATCGTCGAGACTATAATGAGAATTAAAAGCAGACTTAACTTTAACTATATACCGTCCTACAACTTCATCTAATCTTTTGGCCTTACCTAATTTATCATCTAATTTTGTCTCAATAAGTGAAGGATCAAGAATCATTTTCTCGAGCTCTAACTCCACATCGTCCGGAAGTTTATGTCCATCTCTATCAAAAATCTTTATACCATTATCAGAATAGTGATTATGTGAAGCGGATATCATCACACCAGCGTCTGCTCTCATTGACTCAGTAACAAAAGCCACCCCCGGAGTTGGAAGAGGACCAGTAAGGATCGCTGTACCACCCTGTGCACAAACACCAGAAGAGAAAGCTTGCTCTAACATATAGCAACTTCTACGAGTGTCTTTACCAATAATGATCATCGTCTTTTTTGAACCTGTTAACTTTTGAAAATATGCGGTAACTGCTCTACCGAGCGAAAAAGCAACTTCCCCAGTCATGGGATAGACATTTGCTTTTCCTCTAATGCCATCAGTTCCAAATAGTTTTCTTTCATTCATTTAATTCTCACTTTTTTCAAGTTCCACTACAACTGAATCTGGAACGATCTTTAATAGATGCAAATTTTCAGGAAGATTTGCTTCCAACTTAATTGTTTGTTTATCCAGAGAATTATCAACTGTTGCTACAATCTTAATATCTCCTGAATTCAATTTCAAATCCTTACTATTTTCTGCTAAAACCATAAGATTTGCAAATCGCACGTCAGTACTCTTAACCTGTCTATGAGTCAAAAAGTATATTGGAATTTTCTTCAAAACCATATTTGATCGTGTGGTCTTGACGATATATTCAAACTTTACTTTTTTAACATCGTATCGAATACGATTATCATTTTTGACAAGATAAAGCTCTTTATTCCCTTCATTTGTAATCTGGGAAAAGTTTACGACTTGAGTAGCAACTTTATCAATTTTATCAACAATAGATCTAGCCCCGGTGACTTTAATTACCGCTGGAGTTATTGTACTTTTAATTAGCTTATGATCCATAGGAATTTCTCCTACCTGTTGAATCGTAGCTGGAACCTCTTTTGTCATAGACTCCTCTATCTCAACACGAATTTTTGAAGGTATTACATTTTCAACAGTTATTCCAAAAGGAATATTAAAGCCCAAGTTTTCACTTAAAAATTCATAATTCATTTTACTTGGATTAAAGTTTGCTGCCACATTTATTTTCAAAATATCATTAGCTTTTTCAAGACTCCTAATAACAGCTTTGGGGCCAGTTATAGTGAAGTTTATAATCTTTGTTTTTTCGCTGACTAAAGAGAACCCATCTGGAAGTGTATAATCAAGTTTTACATTGATTATTGAAGTTGTCTTAGCAGTACTCATGACATACAGCCAAATGAGAAAAGCGATAAGAATAGAGAGAAATGGTATTAGTAGTGACTTATACTTCATATGCAACCTGAGCCTTTTGACTACTTTGAGACTTCAAGACAACTGATAGTTTCTCTCGTAATTGTCCTTCATTTTCAACATCAAAGAAATGACCTTCACTACAAATTTTAATTGATCCTGTTTCCTCGGACACAATAACGACGACAGCATCTGTTAACTCTGTGACTCCAAGAGCCGCCCTGTGACGAGTACCATAATGTCTATCGATTTCCACGTTTTTAGAAAGTGGTAAAAAACATCCAGCTGATTGGATTTTTCCATTAAATACAATTATAGCACCGTCATGAAGAGGTGAATTTGACTGAAATATAGAATAAATTAAATCGGAATGAATAGCGCTGTCTATCCTAGTTCCAGTTAGAGAGAAGTTTAGAAGTCCTTGGTTTTTTTCAAAAACTATAAGTGCTCCGGTTTTCTCTTTGCTTAGAACAGAGCATACTCTTACAATTTCTTCGAGGTCCTCGTCGTGAAGTGTTTTACGTTTACGAGAAAACATTTTAGTCTCCCCAAAGGATACTAGCGCAGCCCTAATTTCTTCTTGGAAAAGAATGATGATGATGACAAAGAAATAGTCGAAAAATTGAGTAAGAATCCAATTAAGAGAATATAATTTAAAACTTATGCTGATCCAGAATAAACTTAAGAGAGCAATTAGCCCAAAGATCATTTGTACTGCTCTGGTCCCTTGTACAATAAGAAGGAATCGATAAACGATGAATGCCATGATACCTAAATCAAGTAAATCGTTTGCAGTAAAATTTTGTATTACTCTAAGTAAAAAATCCAAGATAAACCTTTATTTCGTATAAAGGTTTATCGGTTGTTTAAGCCGCTTTCTTAGTGTCTTTTTCATTTAAATCAAGCGCAACTTTGTCCGATGTTAAAAGTTTCTTTCGAAGAGCTTCTCTTGATATTCCCATCTCTTTAGCGGCTTTAGACTTATTACCTTTACATCTTCTAATCTCAGCAATAATCATCTCTCTCTCTACAAGTAGTACTCTCTCTTTTAAAGTAAGTGAGAAGTCTCTTGCATGAGGGATACTGTCAAGGCCTTGAATTGAAGACTTAGTAATATCTATAATTGGTGTGGCACCATTAGTGAGTTTTGAAATCACGTGTGCTTTTGGATTATACAGAACTGCTTTTTCAACAGCTTTTTGTAGTTCATTAATATTTCCTGGCCAGTCATAATTAACCAACTGCTCTTTGGCCTCTTCTGAAAATTCTTTAAGTAGAAGACCTTGCTTTCTACACTCTTTTCTCAAGAAGTGAGAAAGGAGATCGCCAATGTCTTGGTTTCTTTTTCTCAGTGGATCAATTTGACACGTACTTGAAGTGATAAAAGAATACAATTCACCGTTAAATTCACCCTTTTCAACTGTCATCTCTTCTATATTCTCTGAACTAGTGAATATAAATCTGACATCCAGAGTTATTTCACTTCCTGCTAGTCTTCTCTCTTTTAAGACTTTCATAAACTTAAATTGCATACTCAATGGCATGAAGCTGATTTCATCGAAACAAACTGTTCCACCTTGGTTAGATTCTAGAACGCTTACAATCCCTTCTCCACCAAAGATCTGGTGATGAAGATCTTCTTCATCCATACCTTTACAGCTTATAACCTCGTAAGGATTTAAACCTCTTCGACCTTCATTATGAACAATTTGTGCAATAAGCTTTTTACCAACACCTCTCTCACCTTCAATATAAAGTGGAGAATCAATATCTTTAAGTTTAACAATAGCTTTTCTAATTTCATTAGTACTTGGGCTTCTTCCGATATATGCATACTCCCTATCATAAGGAGTAGAGAATCTTCTGATGAGCGATTTCTCTGATATTGGATTGTAATTATGAAAAACAGATGAAAAGATAAGTGCCAATACTTTCATTGTCTTCTCATCTTCAACTGTAAATCGAGTCTCATTTCTTTTATTTAAAATTTCTATAACACCAATAACTTTATCTTCCCTATTAGTAATAGGATGACAAAGAATTGATTTAGTCTCAAAACCAGTTGATTCATCGATCTTTTCAGAAAATCTAACTTTGTCAGTGCTTGTATCAATATTTAAAGAAACACCAGTAGTAAAAACACTTCCAGCAATTCCCTTTCTATAATCGAATTTTAGTTTATCTTTTTCAATCCCAAGTGCAGCAGCTGCTTCCAGTTCATTTGTTTGAGGATTTATAAGAAAGATTGTAGCTCTTTGTGCATTGAGAATTCTTGAAATCTCTTCAAGCATAGAGTTTAGAAATGATTCTTGAGATCCAAATGCTGTAATATCTTTAAATAAAGAAAGCATCAATGAGAAAACTTCGAACCCTTCAGTTGCTTGTTTATATCTTTCAGACAAGGCCATATTAGATATACAATCTCTAGCTCTATCTGGAGAGAAAGCATTAACATACTGACTTATGAATCGTTTCATGTTTTTTTGATCTTCTTCATCAAGCTCAGTTCCGTAGAGCATTTTATCTTCGGAACCGTCTAATCCAAAAGATCTAACAACATGACCATCAAGATCAATACGAAGTCTTTTAAATTGAATTGAGATTCTTATATTTGTATTAACAGAGATCTTTGACTCTGTACTGAAACCTAAACCTGTCACGGAGACATCTTCAAGTTTTGCATCCTCTATATAATGATACTTATTCATATCGTCTTCAAATTCAATCATGAACCGAACGTCATCGCTTGATTCAACTGGAATTCTAAAAGACTGAAAGAATTTAAACTCCGAAAAACTAGTAAACATAAGTATCTCCCTTAATTATTTCAACTACTCATCGGACTTTTGGTTTAAAAGATTAAATAATGACAACTTTATTTGGCGATTTGACCTCATATCAGATACTTAAGTCTCTGACTCAGGCTTATTTTGGAAGACAAATATTATCAGGAATCGTATAGTTACTTATAATCACATAAATTAAGAGCTTAAATATGTTAATAAAGATTTTTATTTTAATTCTAACTGTCAGCTGTGCAGCTATTAGACCTCTAAATAATGAAACGACTCAATCAAAAGATATGAAAGAGATCATCACTAAAGAAGTTAAAGAGCCGCAAAGTCTGCCATCTCCACAAAACCTAATATATAAAACTAAAACTTTTGAAAACTCACAGAAAGTTCAAAGGTATTGTGACAGATTAGATAAATACTTTAAGCGTTATGAGTGGGGTAAGAGTACTTGCAATGATTATTCATGGAATCATGTAAGAAGTTCTTTCTATGGAAATCCAATTGTATGGTTTGTGTTTGGTGAAGAAAATGAAAACACAGAAAAGAAGAACGTTACCTTTATTGAGTGCGGTGTCCACGGCGATGAAATAACACCTATTAAATTTTGTTATGATCTTTTAGAGGATCTAAAACAAAATCCGCAGAAGATTGGGAAAAATAACCTTGTTATCGTTGCCCCTCTAGTGACTCCTGATTCATTCTTCAGGGAAAAGCCAACGAGAACTAACGCCAGGGGTGTAGATATAAATAGAAACTTTCCAACTACAGACTGGAATGAAAAAGCAATCTCACTTTGGAAATCAAGATACAGTTCAGATAAAAGAAGATATCCAGGAAAAAGTGCTCAAAGTGAACAAGAGACAATTTTTCAAGTAAATATCATTAAGAGGTATGCTCCTAATAAAGTAATCTCAATCCACGCTCCCCTAACTCTCCTCGACTATGACGGACCTCATATCGGACAAGAAAATGGAAAGGCGGCAAAACAGCTTCTCATTACTATGAGTAACAAAGCTAAAAAATATAAAGTTTCAAATTACCCTTTCTTCACAGGAAGCCTTGGAAATTGGGCCGGAAATGAAAGGAATATTCCGACTTATACATTAGAGCTACCAAACTCGGACTGGCACAAGACTGATAAATATTACTCTTTATTTAGAGAAGCAATCTTCCATGCGATTGGAAACGATCTTAAGTGAAAAAAGTAATTGATGGACTTGTTTATAGCTCATTAGTTCCAGCGCTCTACATTGCAATATTTACTCTATACGCCTTCTTAGTAACCTCTCACAATATCGATTCAAAATTAGTGATTATTAACTTTTTAGGAACATTTGTGTCCTATAATACTATTGCCTTCATATCTCTGAGATACAGAGGAATAAAATCTAGTCGAATGCAGTGGCAAAGTGACAACCGAAACGTTTTAGCCGCTTTATCAATAGCTGCTCTTGTAGGTATTTTGTATTTCTTCAAATCTATAAATCCGAAACAGTTTATAAATTTAAGCCACCTCTTTATCCTAGTTATTCTTTACGAGAAGAGATCAAAGAGCTCATTTAGTATAAGAGCCGAGATGTTTTTCAAGCCACTTATTATAAGTTACATATGGACAATGGTAGCTGTGGGAAATGTTCTTTTTGAAAGTTCACACTTCAACTGGACGATCTTTTTTGAGAGTTTTTTATCTATAGCAGCACTTAGTCTGTTCTATGACATAAGAGATAAAAACTATGACTTTGAAATGGGTCTAGAAACTTTGGTGCATAAATTTGGGGTTAGAAAAGTAAAAAGTATCGCTTACCGACTCTACCTTGTAAGTGTACTCATTCGCATGCTTGCAATACCATTTAAAGAATATTGGTATCTATACATTCTAGAGATGATTATTTTCTCCTTACTACTTAAAAGGACAAAACCCGAAACTAATAATCATCTCTATGTCATCGCAGTTGATGGACTTATTATCTTTAAGCTTCTTTATGTTTTGGAATTTTACTAATTATATACATAGGCAAAATCAAGAATATTGCACCCACGATATATGGAGTAACAGATCCATACTTCCAATACAGTAAACTTGCTACAATTGGTCCAAATACTCTTCCCAGTGCTCCTAATGATCTAAAGACACCTAAGCTTTGTCCCTGACTCTCAACAGGAGTATACAGAGAAACCAAGCTCGTAAGAGTTGGAATAACCATCCCCGAACCGGTTGCTAAAAAGAAAAGTCCTAGGTAAAGAAGAAATGAAGAATTAGCAAATGCGATGATCAAAAGCCCTGGAATAATGAATCCTAATCCTCTGATGGCCATTACCTTTTCACCTATTAAGTTTGCTTTCCGTCTGACATATCCGCCCTGAACAAAGATTAGTACAAATCCAATAAAGATAAACATGTAAGCATTATCAAGAGAACTATATCCGAGTCTTTCAAGTGCTAAAAAAGTAAGAGTAAATTCCATTCCAGAAAATGCAGCTATAAAAAGAAAATACCCATAGTTTGTGAGATTCACTTCTTTATATGGTAGTGGCTTAAAAAGCTTCAATGGATTAGAACTTCTAGGATTCGCCTCAACCTTCGCTCTTTTCTCTTTTGGTAACGTTTCTTTAAAATACTTAATAATGATAAGTAAATTAATAAGAGAGAGAACTGCTGCAAAGAGAGCTGGCATCGAGAATGGATTTATACCAATCGACACTAAAGAAGGATATATCTCAGATAAGTTTACTAGGCTTAATACTCCACCAATTGCTGGACCAAAGATAAAGCCCATTGCAAATGCGATTCCGACAAAAGCCATGCCCTTGGATCTATTAGACCTATCTGTCACGTCGGCAACTGCTGCAGTTGCGGCAGAGAGGTTCCCCCCCATTAATCCACCAATTATTCTTGCAACAATCAATAGTGTAAATGAACCAGAGAAAAACCATAATACATAACTTATACACAAACCAAAAACTGAAATTAAAAGGATAGGCTTTCTTCCGTATTTATCAGATAAAGATCCCCATATTGGAGCCGCAATAAATTGAAGTACTGAATACAAAGCTCCAAGGATTCCACCAAAAAGAACTATTGAGCTGATTGAACTGCCACCTATATTTGTAAAAGCATTAAGTGCGCCAAAGATACCTTGCAAAAAGAAATTATCTGAATCGGTTCTTAGGTAGTACTCAGCAAGAGAAGGAAAGAGTGGAAATATTATTGAGAATCCAATCAGGTCTAAAAATAGAGTTAGAAAAACTATCTTTACTGTTGATTTGGCTTCACTGCTAAGTGGCGGTGACTTTTGCTCTTGAACTGGCATCTCTGCTCTGAGCTTCTTCTTATCTGTTTGATAAAAAAGTTCTCCTAGATCCTTCCTTGATGCATTTACAAGTGTATTGATGTAATGTGCATAACCTTTGGCCCAATCATCATCATAGTTCAGACAGGGCACAAATACAGTATGACACCCGTGCTCTTCAAGATCTTCAGCTAGTTCGTTTCCTATTTCATCGGTTGTCTCTAAACAGTCAACGACGAAGCTGGGGCAATAAAATGCGATACTCTTAGCTCCCGCTTTTGCAAGATTTATGGCGTATTCATCAGTCGCAGGTCCAAGCCACTGTTCGCTACCAAAACGACTTTGAAAACAGAAATGAATTTTATCTTTATCAAAATTAATTTTCTCTCTTAAAAGATAAAATGTTTCCCAGCAGTGAAAATAATACTCATCTTTTTTCTGAAGAACTCGTCTGAGTGGAATTCCGTGAAAAGAAATTACAAGCTCGTCAGGGTTCTCTTTATCTATATGCTCTTGGACTTTTTTCGCTCCAAGGTCAATGAATGCTTTTAGTCTGTGATAATTAGAGACAAGTTCAAAGTCAGGAATATTTACAGCGTTGGCAAAGGTTGCGCCTACAGTGTCGACAACACTAGCAATAGTAGATTCTGAATACTGAGGGAATTGAGGAAGTACAACTAATCGACTTGCTCTTTCATCAAAATCTTCAGCTTCCCAGCTTTTAAATAGAGTTGGAACTCTAGGTTCTGTTAGAAGAAATCCGTAGTTAATCTCGATATTCTCATCTAAGTACTTTTCAATTTCTAATGCAAATAAACGAGTGTTCTCTACTAAGGGGAATTTTTCACCGTCCCAAATCCTTGCATAGGCTTCACCACTTTTTTTAGGTCTAAAAGGTAGAACAAATAGATTAAGTATAATCCACCATAAAGCTCTTGGAAGGTCTACTACACGTGCATCACCAAGGAATTCCTTAAGATACTTTCTGACATCTTTAGTGCCTGGAGTTTTAGGTGAACCGAGTTGGCCTATGACGACTTTGACTTTTTTATACATACGAATACCGATAGCTAACCCTAAGGGTCTAACCAATTGATTTTTATTATTTAACTAGTAGTTTTCTTTTTACACAAATTGTTATAAACAACAAAGAAAAATATATAAACAAACACTATACGAGTTATTATGCCACGCAAAAAAAACCATTCAAGAAAAGACTCTGAACTCAAGACCGTTACTCTCCTTGGAAGTAACACTAACGAGTACAAACAAGACTACGACCCATCTATTTTGGAATCATTTCCAAATAAGAATCCAAGCTCAGAGGCATGGACGACATTTATCTGTACTGAATTCACCTCTTTATGCCCAAAGACAGGTCAACCAGACTTTGCAAAGATTTATATCAACTATATAGCTGATAAAAAGATGGTAGAGAGTAAGTCTATGAAGCTGTACCTATTTAGCTTTAGAAACCATGGAGATTTTCATGAAGACTGTATTCAAAAAATGTGCAATGATCTAACTAAGCTGATGAAGCCTAGATATATTGAAGTAATTGGTGAGTTTACACCTAGAGGAGGAATTGCAATATTCCCTTACTCTCAAGCCTCAAATGCGACAGCAAAATATAAGAAACTAAAAGAGACTCGTTTAGCTCATTATGCTCCAGGTAAATATTCGATGGATCTGGCCCGTCTCTACTAGAAAGGATAAAAAATGTTTGGATTAGGAACTACAGAGTTAATAGTTATCGCATTTGTCATCGTGCTACTTTTTGGTGGAAAAAAACTGCCTCAACTAGGAAGATCTTTTGGATCAGCAATTACAAACTTTAAAAAAGGTTTGAATGAGTCTGAAAAAGAAGAAAGCAAAGATGAAGTTGTAAAAGAAAATAACAAAGATTCTTAATTACTTCGAAAAATTGTCTACTGCAGCTCTTACTATTGATTCATTTGAGCTGCCAGGGGTTTTAGCTTTGTCGAAAATAAAGCGGGCCACATCATCATACTCAATAATCTCACCATTTATTTCTAAAAGTCTTAAAGCATATCTCGTTGCACGATCTATTAGTTTATAGTTTGCGGGCTTAACCCAAGTCATTACATTTGATTCATACCTATTTAGGCGGCCCATAATCAAAGTAGACAGAGTGTTTAAGAGAAGTTTTAACTTTAGATGATTTGTTAGTAAATCATCAGTCACACTAATTTTTGTTTCTAGATCATGAAGTTTAAGAACAATATTTCCATCAATCTCTGAGATAGAGAAAATTGAACTTAGCATTCTTCTTTCAATCGATTTTTGAGAAATATCAAACTTTAATATCTGTTCAACACTTATATGTTTAAATTCATCGCCCCACTCGAGTTCGCGAAGATCCCTTTGCAGCATTTTACTCCAGCCCTCTTCACTTGAGGTAGCTCCCTCGATAGTGAGGTAACTTAAAGCCATATAGTTATCATCTATAGTCTCAAAAGGCGGAAGGTTAAAGGTAGGACTTCTTTCAGTTGTGTCAGTTAGTACACTAATGGCGTATTTTTCACATGACTGATAAGTGATTTTCTCTCCCTTAATATATTCGTTAGATTCACCTATTATAAACTGTTCTAAATTCTGGTAATTTAAATCTTTAAGCTCTTTAATAGATGAGCGAAAATACTTTGAAAAATCTACTTCAGTACCAAAGTCTTTAAGTGCCAATAAACCAGTTACAAACATTTGAACTGACGTTGCCTGCATTCTAGTGGATCCGCTTAAGGCCATGGGTCCAACAGTTAAATTAAGCCTATGAACCCTATTGTTTTCTTGAATCATTTTAAAGCGGTCGAGACTTTCAAGTTCAGAGTCCGGATTGCAATATAGAAAATATGAATCAAGTGAACCCAAGCTTGTAGCTTCAAGTGCAGCTCCTATTACAAAGCTAGTTTCTCCACCTTCAGTAACCGCAATCAAGACATCTCCATCTTCAAAGCCAAGATCTCTTAACTGCCTTCTTCCGTAGTCCATCTTGTCTTCAAAACTTTCTACAGACTTTATGAGGGCAAAGTCTCCACCGGCCATGAAGCCCACAATATTTTTATTTCCAGTAAAGCGACCAATTGTCTCAATTGCTAGAGCAAGTCTTCCAGTTGCTCCACAACCACAAATAAATATTTTTGAATCACTTTGAAGTGATGATTTTAATTTTTTATAAGTTTTATAAATTTCACTTTCTAGTTTTAGCAAAAGATTAAATGCATCAATATCAACTTTTTTTAAAGTTTGAATAGCGAGAGGTAAATTTTCTTTTGATTGAATAGAAAGGCTAAGAGTTTTAGAATGAAAACTTTCAGTCGTTAAATGACCGAGTGTAAATTGATTTTTATTTTTTGAAAATTCTTCGAAGTTCATTGTGTTTCTTTATCATGTGCTTCTAAAAAAGTGCATAAAAAAAGGGGAGCTCCTGCACTGCTCCCCCTCTTATCTTCGGCAAATCCTTGCCTTCTCGAGCAACATCCTGTCACCCACACTAATAGTATACCCACATATGAAACCGAAAAAAAGAAGTTTCTTTATTAGGTAACAATTTCCCGTAGTTTCTTTTTGACACCACTGACGAACGTTGTCGGCTATTGGTATAAAATCTATTTAATGTAAGCTAATGTAACGAACTACTACTTTACTTGTTGTTGAATATTAAAGTTTGTAGGATAATTACTCAACGTAACGTTATAAAATCAGGAGAAAAAAGTGTTTCAGTCTGTTTTAGAGGTTTTTAAAAGAAAAACAAAATATCACGCAATCAGAACCTTCACATACTATGTTCCTGCTCCCCCAAATAGAAAAACTGGATACCAGGAAAAAGAGTTTGATCAGATAAGTGATCACTTGGTAGGAAAAAATTTCGATATCATGGATATAAAAATGGAAGCATTTGCTAGTGCTACAACAGCTGGTATGTGGATTATCTGTATATTAGGAGCAAAGACTAAGGATGCGGCTTCAATGAGTTTAGAAATTGAGTACAGTGACATAGCAGCTCTTAAAGAACAGTATATTCACACCGATCCCCTTATAGAACATGATCATTAGATTCTTAATTCTTATTATTTTTACTTCCTCTTGCTCACAGTTCGTAAACAGGCTCGATGATGATCTATTTATAAACGAATCAATCCCTTATAAAGAAGACAATAGACAAATGAGTTGTGATCAAAACGACTCTCTTCAATTAATAAGTAGAAATAATAGCGGTCATACAAAATTTCTAAAATTTATTAATGATAATGAATTCACCTATATTGAAAAAGTTGTTTTCTGGACATTTGTACAGATGAATTTAAACCCTCATCTATCTTCTCCTACTGGTAGCGCTCAGTTTATCCTAAATGAAGATACTTACCTTGAAGTTTCGGCACAAGAAACCAACAGAACTCCTATTTTTTATGGACTTCAAAAACTACTGACTAAGTTCAAGAATAAAAGAAATCTAAAAGAGTTAGCTCGAGTATTTGATAGAAATTATCCAAATAGTTTTTATGTCTCACAAAGCTTTGCAACTTACTTGAGTCAAAATAAAGAAAAGATTCTTAATAATAAGGTTTTAACTAGAAACTTTGTCAGGGCCCAAGATACTCTCAGAGAAAATGAAAGAATTCCGAAACAAAACTTCTCACTACTTATCAAGAGAAATAAAGACAGCGATTACAACTCAAAAAGTTTTACGGACTTTAAGAAATTTAAAGACTATTACTGCAACTTTGATATTAAAAATTATCTAGCGGGCTCTTTTACTCCTCAAAGTGAACTCGTTAAAGCAAATGTTTTTGGAATCAAGGTTGGATCAAACTCTATTGTCATCTCTCTTTCAACAAATACAGACGAAGTGCAAAATTATGATCGCTCAATTTTTATCACTGGAAAAAATACAAATCAAAATAGTTATGTATGTTTGGTAAAGAAGCAGGATAAGTACCTTTGGGTAATTGGTTCTGGAAGCCGGGATCCTGGACAACAAGTAAGTCAGATGCTGGCGATATCCACTAAATTAGATAGACAGACAATTATCAGAACGCTCAAGGTGCCGAGATACATTAGGTTGGCTGATCCCAATAGACTTATTCTAGAATCTGAAAAAGCGACAAATGATGAAATTGAAAGTTTACAAGACCTAAAGATACCTCTGTATTCAACTGGGTCTATAGGAAACCTCACAACATACATCTCTACTCCACAAACAAAGTCTTTCTTTCTGGATTTAAGAAGCCCGGGGAAACTTGTATGCGGGAAATAACACTTATTGGTAGGGCATCTTCTAAGAGATGGCAGTATGAAGTATGTGAAGAAGATCTATCAAAGACTTTACTGGAGTTTCTCCAATCTAGAGATGTTCCAATTGCTTCAAGCTGTGGAGGACTGGGTGTATGTGAAAAATGTCTTTATAATGATAGTGAATTGTCTTGTCAGATAAAAATGGAAGATATTAATTTTGATATTGAAATTGATTATTTATAAATGCCTCTCTCTATTTCTAAAAAGAGGCATTCAATTATATTAGTATGCTCTTACTTGACCGTTACCGTTAATCATAAATTTCTTAACTGACTTTGTTTCTTTTAACACAGTTTTCATTGTGTACCCGATCTGAAGAACGGCTGCAGCAACGGGACTCTCTTTAGTTCCTTGGTTCACAATAGATTGAACTTTAAAGTTTGCATCTAGATTGTAACCCCATCCAACTTGAACTTCAGTTGCTGAAACTTCAGCTCCTGCAATATATGCCCCAGCACCTTCATAGCTTCCGCCGTAAGAGAAGATTAGCATAAATTCAAAAGAGATCATTGTTGATCCAAAACCATTTTTTGCAATAACTCTATATTTTTTAGCTTTTGGCATCTTCCAATTTTCGAGATCAAATGCACTTATGTTAACACCTAGTTCATTTTTTGGAAGAACACTAACAGGTGTAGTCTCGCCAATTGTTACGACTGGTTTACCAGCTTCAATAATTTTATAAATTTCTTTTCCAAAAGCAATTAACTGTCTACCAATCATAATTGTATCGCCGATTCCTGCTTTAATAGGTCTCTTTCTTGGAAAGGCTGCAAGCTCAGATAAATCGCCTTTTGGTAGTTCTACAAGATTGTTGTCTTCGTTTACTTCATAAACTTCAATTTGGTTAATTTCATTCATGTTTGATTCATTAAAATTAATTGGACTAGCAAATGCTTGAAGCGAAATGCTTAATGCCAGTGACGTGATCAATAGTTTCATGTTTTCCCCTTAGATGAATACTTCCCCGTAATCTTGTGACTTATACTTATCTTTCTGGTCAAGTAAACGTCAAGAACAATTCAATTTTTATTATCTAAAATATACTTACACGCTCAGTGCGTAATTTTTTCATACTCACACAAAAACTCAATATTATCAGACGTTTAAGCCGTTAAAATCAATACTACATATATTAGAAACACTTATACAAAAAAAAAGGCTAGCTTATAAGATAGCTTTTGCTCGGATTGACGTTAAAGAATGAACCTCATAATATTTGAGAATGAAATATTTAAGTTTTGACCTAGAGGCGACAGGTCTTGAAGAAGACGCCCTGATTATTGAATTTGCTATGGTTCCTTTTTGTTCAACTACTAAGACTATAGAGACATCCCTAGCGAAGCAGTTCTTTGTAAAGTGCCCTACATTCGAAGAACTCAAGCCGAATCTGAACCCTTGGGTGATTGAAAATAATGAAACTCTCATTAATAAAGCAAATACAGAAGGCGTAAGTCAGGAAGAGTTCAAAAGCATTCTTGAGACTTACCTTGAAAGCGAAGAAGTAAAAAAGTATTTTGGTAATGAGAGAATTGTTCTATTTGGCAAATCAATTAGTGCAATAGATCTTCCATTTATGAATAGAGATCTTGGATGGGAATGGATGAATAAACACTTTCATCATCGCAATCTAGACTTATCTTGTTTTTGCTTGGGCTTAATAGATATGGGACTTCTAGAAAAAGGCATGGACTCTGGAAATAGCTTAATGGAAAAGTTTGATATGGGTGTTGTTGCTCATACGGCTTTAGATGACTCAATTAATACAGCAAAATTATATTTCAAGCTTCTCGAACTTAAGGTGTAAGTATTACTCTTTATTCAAAGTAATATGGCCATCGTTGATGAGTCCTAGTATCTAAAAACCACAAAACTCATCCTTGTGTTTAATACACAAAATGAACGTAACTAAAGTCTTTATTCTTTAGTTATATTCTGGGTCATGGGACTTCTCTCTCACAGATCCCATGACCCACATACCTACTATTTGTTTGTTCCAATATTGTTAAGATCTTCAAAAGACTTCGTAAGTCTAGCTACAAAAGCATCTTCACCAGCGCGAAGCCATTTTCTTGGATCGTAATATTTTTTGTTGGGTATATCGTCACCGTCTGGGTTTCCAATTTGAGTTTGTAAGTAACCATGATTTTTGGCTTCATACTCACGTACACCGTCCCAAAAAGCCCACTGCATATCTGTATCGATATTCATTTTAATAACACCATACTCGATAGCTTCTTTAATTTCAGCTGCCGTTGAACCAGATCCACCATGAAAAACAAAATGCACGGGATTTTTATCAAGATTAAACTTCTTTTCAATATAGTCTTGCGAGTTTTTTAAGATTACTGGAGTCAACTTAACGTTTCCTGGTTTATAAACGCCATGAACATTTCCAAATGAAGCTGCAATTGTAAAATTGGGAGATATCTCTTTTAGTTTTTCATACGAATAAGAAACTTCTTCGGGTTGAGTATACAGTTTAGAAGAGTCGATATCTGTATTATCTACTCCGTCTTCTTCTCCACCAGTGATACCAAGCTCAATTTCAATATGCATGTCAATCTTTGCCATTCTTTCTAAATATTTAGAACACGTTTCAATATTCTCTTCAAGGCTTTCTTCTGAAAGATCTAGCATGTGAGAAGAGAAAAGTGGTTTTCCAGTTTCTTTGAAAAATTTTTCGCCTTCATCTAAAAGACCATCAATCCATGGAAGTAGTTTTTTTGCCGCATGATCAGTATGAAGGATAACAGGAACCTCATAGAGCTCTGCCATTTGATGAACATGCTTTGCACCTGAAACGGCACCTGCAATTGCGGCTTTCTCAGATTCATTTGTTACACCGCCACCGGCATAAAACTTTGCACCGCCATTTGAGAATTGAACAATGACTGGTGAGTTTAATTTTTTTGCAGTCTCTAAAACACCATTTATAGAACTTGTATTAACAACATTTACTGCCGGAAGGGCAAAATTATTTTTATTAGCATAATCGTATACTTCGAGAACTTCTTTACCTGTTAAAACACCTGATTTAAATCTACCCATAATAATTTCTCCTAAGTTTAAAACTGAGGATATTGTGCAATAGAAAATTTAATAGATAAAGAAATGATGCGTTTTACTCAGGAAAAGTAGTATCGATAAAGATCTGTATTGTCTTTTGCAAATAGCTTGGTAAGTTTGATTTTCATTTCCTTAGAGATAAAACGATTCTCCTTCATGATACTTTTTAACGCACTGATAAGAAAACTATAGAAAGCGACTTCTCTCCATCTAGAAACCATTTTCATCTCGATTAGTACTCCAAGATAGAAAAGTTCTGAAAACTTCTGTGAAGCCTCTAGTATGTCTTTGCCTAAATATAATATTTTATTTAATAGATTTCTGTGGGCCTCAACATCTTTTGCTGTTACGCCAATCGAGAAGAGCCTCTTCATTCCTTTACAAAGAATATAGGTGTAGTCACTTGTCCTCTCTGCAAGCTCAGCATCGAGACATACTTCGTCCATGGCTTTTTTAATAAAAGCTTTTTCACTAGAATAAGAAAGTGGAACAGATTCTCTTTGTCCCTGATCTTTAGACCAGAGTGAACTAAATTGTTTATAAGAATAACGACGATTCATATAAACCTCCCCCAAGGATAACAGAGCATATGGAGATAACGTGCAGCCCCTAATCATAACACAAAGCGTTACGAGCTGCAATAGATAATGTTTTTACAATTACTTAGGCTCTTTTATCCAAAAGAAGTGGTGTTTTTCCGGTACGTGTATTTCTTAAAAATGTTGAAGTACTAAACACTAAATGCTTTGCTATAAACTCTTTAGAAACAGTTTGTCGAAGATCGTTACAGAGTTCAAGCAAGGCTTTAGTAAAAGCATCTTGATTGATTTCTTCCTCTGACCAGATGTCTAAAATATCAGTCTTACTACTTCCATAATAAACATGAATCTGAATATTTTCGACTCCAACTATAGAGGCGGCTTGAACAATCTGTTCCACAGTAATTCTGGCACCCCATATTGAAAGTAATTTGTTTTTGCGACCAAGAAGTTTAAACTTCTTCTCAGAAATTCTCTCAACTCTATCCCCAGAGTGATATCTGATCACAGGGTCAATTGATTTTAAGGTGGAGGTTATAACTGCTTCCTCATCTATTATATCGAGATGGATTCCATCAAAAAGAATATGCTCTCCGGCTCCACAGGTCTCGTCCTGATAACCAATGAGACCAATATCTACACTTGCATAACCCGCAGAGTAAAAAATTTGTACATTAAATTTTTCTTCAAGAAGCTCTTTTGTCGCTTTAGGAAGGTTCTCTCCGGCATAAAAGAAATTTACAAAATCTATATTATCACCTTCATAACTTGCAGCTAACTCATGCATAGAAGAAGGAATTCCAAAAACTGTATCTGGTTTAAATTTTTCAAGATATCCAATAATATCCTCTGAGGAAGAATTTCCACCAATTGGTAGCTGTCCAGCTTCACAAAATTCTAACGCTTTATAAATAACAATAAAAGACGACCACATGTTACCAGCAACAAAAAGGTTCGCCACTAGTGAGCTCTCTCCTATTCCTTTAGCCTTAAAAGTATCTCCCAGCAAAGAAGCAATATGATCAAATTCTTTATTTTTAAATTTAGAAAACTTAGGATTACCCGTGGTTCCACCGGAAGCAAAAATTACGCAATCATTATTATTTAAATGTGCGTGATCATAATCTTCAAATTCTTGAATACTTGCCTCAAACTCTATAGAGACTCGTCTGATAAAGTTCTCCATTGGATAATGACCATCGTGACTAGCACCATTAACACCACTTAACATCTCTCCAACTTTTGTAAAGCGAGTGATGCCAGAAAAAGCGAGAGTTTTCAAAGCATATGCATTTTCACTACTTAATCCTAAAGAACATGTTTGCAAATAAAATTTAAACTTTGAAAGCATAGAAGATAACTCTTTTATCGAGCTATATTTTCTTATAATTAAAGTCCTGTTTAAAGAACTTGGAGATAAAATGGGACTTGAGTCGAAGCGTATAAGGTATTGCTCTCCGGCTTTAAAACCATGACCAGTTTCAAATTGTTCATATTCTGCTCGAGATATTTCTTTGAGAACTTCAACATTCTCGTCACTAGTCAATCGTCCTCGGCTTAATGAAAAATTATCAAATGCAACAGATAGGTTTTCAATAAGATTTTTGATATCAGTATCGGCACTAACAAATAGATTTTGCATATTTGCACAAGCAGATTGATCCCACATACAAACATCACGAGCAATTCCGTCGTATACGTCTGAGTGATTATCAATATAGCCAGAGTCTAAAATACCAAAAGATATTTTAGGACCAAATTCAACGAGCTTGGTGTCTATTGGCAGATCTTTTTTATAAGAATTTACCATCTCCTCACCACCCCATGCGATGATTAGATCCATTTTATTTTTAAAGAGCGTTTCTATGTCATCGCTTCCACCTTTCCAAGTGAGAAAAACGATTTGATTTAAAACGATATGATTTGAGTCTACCTCAAGAAGTGACTTGATAAAAAGTTTTGGAAATTCTAAATTTGAGGAACTGAGTTTAATAAATGAAAGATTCTTTGTTAAAAGTCCCATAATAAGAGAGTCAATTACAGATAGAAATACATTTCCGGCCGTAACGTGAAGAACAGCTCCAACAGTAGAAAACATTTCTCTTTTTAAATTTTTAGAACTTACAGGAAAATCAAGAGCTTCAATTGATCCAAGTTCGCATTCGATTCTATCTTTTAAAACTTTCCTACACAGAAGCGATGGAAGAATATCAAGAGTCTGCTCTATCATCTGAGAAGAAAAGCTACTGCTTGATTGTATCAAGATTTTAGCATCGGAATAATATTTTCCATCCTTGTGCCAAAGTTCTCCTACACGTGATAAATAATCAATGATTTCATTTATAGAAGGAATCTCTACGCTTTGAAATTGTTCGATAGAACTTTCAATAGTCGATTCAAACTCAATAAGTGTTTTAATATCTTTATCTTTTCCCTGTACAAACATTTTAACCTCTGGCAACTTCAAGGGCCTTTAAAGCACAGCCTTTATTTTTAGACACACCTGCTCGACCTTTAATTTCGAGAGATAATGATGAAGTACTGTCACCTTCGAGGTGCACACATCCCCAATCAGTAGTAAGAATACTCATTGCAGGGTAAGAGCTATTATAGCTGCAAAGAAACTGAATCAGCCCTATTTCACCGTGAGGAAGGATTTCAAGCGTTTTAGGGTCTCTAATAAATACTCGTGAATAGTTTGGAATTCTAAGCTTACCTTCTGAGCAATCTACATATGGAATCCCGTGCTCAACCATTCCAAATAAGTCTCTAATATTTTCTTTTGGAAGACCTAGGGCCTTGCTCATTTTAATGCGAAACTCATCTTTGGGGATTTCTTCATCAGCCTTAGACTTCCATCCTCCGCCAGTTTGAATCCAAGAATCGTCACCAAGATTTAGCTTAAGATCAAATTCATCCACAATTTCATTCAAAAAAGCTGGAAACCCTAAAATTCGCGTGGGATATGGTGATAATTCGAAACGCTTTAATGTCTCTACCACCTCTTTAACATTCATTTTGAAATCATCAATTTGCTTATCAAACTGGAATGTATAGTAAATTTCGTTCACTTGTGTAAAGCTCGTTAGTAGCTCATCTGTAAAAGCTGTTCCTAAATCATTTGCAACCTCAGGATCATAAGTGAAACAAAGGTAGTTATATTTTTGTTTATCAACCATTCCCAGTTGATCATGAATTTTAAAAGCAAGTTTCTTTACATTATCAAGTGAGTATTGATCTAAGTGTTGAACGCTTCTTTGGCCACTAGTACCTGAGCTACCAAGAGTAAGCACAATATTCTCACTACTTTTAAAATCGTGTTCTTTAAATTGATTCACAAGAATCATAGGAACTCGTTCTAAATCTTTCTCGCTTAGAATATCCTTAGGATGAATCTTCTTATTATCCCAGATAAACTTAAAGTAAGAGTTATGATTATAGTGATGGAGAGCCATTTCCTGAAAACTTTTAACAAAAAGATTCTCTGAAACAGTGGTGAAATCAAAAGGATTAGAACTTAATAAATGATCTGTGTATTTCACTTAGATACTCACAGATAAGAATTTACTTAAAGATATCTCAGACCAAGTTTTAATATACTCTTTGAGATATAGATTACTTACCCCAGTGAGTTCGATATTATTAAATTCTAGGATTTCAAATGATTTACTAAAGACCACATAATCATAGCGCTTATCCATATCCAGTTGAAACGATGGAACATAGCCACATGGAATAAATTTAGCTTGGATAATTTTATCTACAATATTTAGACGGTTTGCCCTAGCAATCATCTCAATGTATCTTACACCTAGGTCTCTGAGCATACTGCTTACTTTTAAAAATAAAGAAGTAAATGAGACTTTACGGTCTATTTTGAATCCAATAATGACACATTGATTATCAATTTTATTAATATTAGCAAAAACTTGAATGCTACCATCTGGAGAAGTAATCAGAGTTGATGGTTCATGAAAGGGATAAAAACCAAGTTCTATTTCTTTGTTCTTTTTCGCATTATTATAGCTAGACTTCACAAACTCAGTAGCGTGAATAAATTCGAGAACTGGTGGTTCATCATAGAATTCTTTGAGTTGAAGGTCAGTCGCAATCTCCATGTCTGGAAGATCACATTCTTCTTTTGCAATATTATATATAGGCATTACTCTTGGATGTTGCTTAAAGTCTGAAAAGCGATGGTCTTGAGCGCCTTCAAAGTATAGACCACCAAGAACGTGAGTTTCATAGTCTTTTGTTTTATGTGCATTAGGAAAAATACCTAATTTTTTAAAGCCCATATTATCTGTTAGATGCTGAGCAATTCTGTGAACAGTTCTGGTTGTTATATATAAAAGTGCTATGCCTTTTGTTGTCGACTGAATATCATCAACACCAAATTCGATTAAACTTCTGGTGAGATTTTTTCCTTGTGCTTCTTTTCCAACAACTGCAGATCCAGCTTTGGCAATCCTATTGTAAGGATCGTAAAGGAAGCTTATACATGCAACAACATTATGATCCATATCCCTAGCGACAAAGAGTTTTTTATTTCTTCTTAGAATCTCATTTTTTAATAACTGATAATTAGTGAAAACTAATTCTGGGTACTGACCTTCATAACTAACGTTATATAGTCCAATAATTTCAGCCGTATCTGAAACTTCTGCAGAAGCGAACTGAAATTCACTAAGTGAGCCGGCTGAGAAATGATTTAGCGATTTTGTCGCCGGTGAGGTAGTTATATCCATAGTGAAAGTTCTTATCATAATGCGTCGAATTTGATATAATTACAGGCATATATGATAAAATTTACACCAATAATGGCCTAATTCTTCTAAGGAGACGCTATTTTGTTTATTGTTTTAGGCTTAGCTTCATTTTTAACAGCAATTATCTCTGGTGTCCTTGGAATGGGAGGTGGGATTCTTCTTCTATCTGTTATGACTTTCTTTCTCTCTCCAACGATTATAATCCCTCTACATGGATTCGTTCAACTTGTTAGTAATGCATCTCGTGTCAGCTACTTAATTAAGCATGTTAAAAAAAGCTTTTTTTTATGGTTTTTACTAGGACTTCCACTTGGAGTCGTATTAAGTATTTATCTTTTAAGAGGTGTTGTTACTGACGTTCACATCTATATCGCTCTACTCATAATTATAACCTATTCTGTGTTTAAGCCCAAGAAACTGCCAGAGATAAAGCTTCCACCAAAGTGGTGGTGTATAGTAGGATTTGTCACAGGGACGTTGGCCATTCTTGTCGGTGCAGTTGGTCCTCTATTAGCCGTCTTTTTCATAAGGGATGATTTTACCAAAGAAGAAATTGTAAGCACAAAATCTGCTATGCAATTGAGTGCACACTTCACTAAAATTCCAGCATTTTTATTTTTAAGCTTTAATTATTTTGATTATACCTGGCTGATTATTATAATGAGTATAGGTGTAGTTCTTGGAACAAAAGTTGGGGTGAAGCTTCTTAAAGAAGTTGATTCAAAAAAGTTTAAATTTTTATTTAAAGTTGTGTTGTTTTTAGCTGGGCTTAGAATTGCTTACAAACTAGTAAGTATTTTATAAAACCACCCCTAGATAGAAGAGGTGGTTTAGTTTATTACGCTAAAATATCGTAAGGTCTAATTGTTTTTCTACCGTTAGCTTCACATCTTTTTTGTGCTTGTTCTACTAACCAGTAAACTTGTTCATTTAAAGCTTCTAAAGCATCACTTGAAACATTAAAAGTTTTCTTACCAGAACCTTTTAGTGCTTCTTTAGTTTTTGAACCTACAAGTAACATTTCTTTTGATTTTTTCTTAGCCATCATTCCTCCGTGTCATTTAACTAAAATATTAAATTATTAAAATTGAATAAAAATGATCTTTTGAACGAGGAAAAATGTCAAAGCATAAACCCATAATAAATGTGTAGTTATTTAAACGTTTGAATTTTCAAAGGATTTAAATAACTGTCAACTTTACTCAAATAAAGCAATGAACTCTTCATAGCCACTATCTTTGAGCTTATCGACTGGGATAAATTGAACGCTGGCCGAATTTATACAATAGCGAAGACCTGTAGTTGTTGGACCATCGTCAAAGACATGTCCAAGATGGCCATCTGCATTTTTTGATCTTACTTCGATCCTTTTATAACCAATATCGAAATCCTCATGCTCCGTTACATTATTACGTTTAAGAGGCCTATCGAATGAAGGCCAACCACAACCGCTGTCAAACTTATTCAGGGAGCTAAATAAAGGCTCTCCTGAGACTATATCGACGTAAATTCCGGCTTCATTATTATCCCAATACTCATTTTGAAAAGGTGGCTCGGTAGCATTTTCTTGAGTAACGGCGTATTGGGTGGGAGTCAATTTTTCGAGATTTTTTTTCATTTAATGATTGTACGAGTCTTTTTGTAAAAAAAAAAGCCCTCATATTATTTGAGGGCTTTTTACTATGGGAGTTAAGTAATTGTTTAGTATGAATTAGTTCCACAAATCTCTTGAAGCGCTTCAGCTTGAGCTTGTTTTTTATAAAAACCATTTAAAGGTCTTGGTACATAGTTAGCACAACCAACCTCATAGATTTCCTTAGAGATAGAAAGAGCAAGTGCGTACTTCACTTTATATGTTTTACACATTAAAACTTTCTCAGAGACAACTTCTAATTGCATAAGGTTTGACTGCTGTAAAGAATCAGATTGAAGAAGTTGAATCTCTACATTTTCTTTCTGGCTTTGTAACATTGCAAGAGTTGGTTGAATATTCTTAAGCTGGTTTCTCTTAGACATAAGTACTTGTACCTTGCTTTGAGAAGACATTATCGATCGTTCAATACTATTTATTGATGAAGTAGCAGGAGCTATCTGTTGATCAAGAAACGCTATTTTACTCTGATTTGCCTCTATCATCTTTTCGGTACGCTTTCTCTCTCGAAGTACTTCACGAATTGCATTGCTGCGAGGTGGAAGACTTTGAATTTGAACACTCAGTTGATTCATTAATTGAGAAAGGCCTTGGTTTTCATGAGCAAGACCTGACTTTTCATTTGCTATAGATGCAATCGATTGAATCATTGAAGCTTTATCATTTTCTTTTTGAGATATTAATTGTTTTTCATTTTGGATATCTAAAGTGATAGATGAAATGAGACTTCTCTTATCAGCAAGCTTATTTTCAACTCTTTGAAGCTTTGATTCAAGTTTTACAAGTTCACTTGAAAAGTTTGCAACCACATCACTTTGTGCATTCATTTCATCGACCATTGGTTGGCAAGAGATATTTGCCTTAGCACTGACAGAAGCTAGAAGAAGAGTTGTTGTCAAAGTAATTGTTGCTGCGCTAATAAGTCGTTTCATTGATACCCCCAAGGTAATTAGACCCTAAAAATGCCAAATCCTTTTAGCTATTTCGTTATGTTCAAGATAGTTGCATTAAGCATGCCAAAAAAAACAGGCGATATAAGAAGAATGTTGGATTCATAATGACTTTTTGGACCAAAGTGGCACCGATTCATCACGGCACAGAGACACCATAAAAAATATTCACTGTTTGAAATTTAGACAATAAATACGAATTGGTCATAAATAAAACTTTAACGTCCTGTAATCTTGTGAGTTCAGTGGCATCAAGATTGCTCTATATATAATGTATATTTATAATTCAACACAGGATCACTATGAAAAAAACAATTATGAGCGGACTTCTTTTGACTTTGATCTCACACTCAGCTTTTGCTCAACAAAAGGCTTCATTCCCTAAATACATGTTTAGTGAAAAAGGATGTTCAGAGAGTTACTTTCAGAAAGCTAGAAAGACGAACAAGATTGTGGGCTTTGGTGCAGGTGCATTCGGAATCGTCGGTGCGACTATATTTCCTTTGTCAGCGGTTTTTCTGATCGGTGGTTTAGCTACGGCCGGAGAAACAGGATACACCTATCTGGAAGAAAGTGAACAAGCAAATAAAAAGAAAATGGCCCCAAGAGTTAGATACCCAATTGCCAGACAATACTATGATATTAATAATGCACTTGAATTGAATAAGATTATTAAGAGTAATCAAGCAAATGATCTAGCTCAATATATTCCAATGTACATGGATGCTATCTTAAATTCACAAAAAGCTAATAAACAATATAAAGAATGTAAAAGTGTTGCACGAACTGAAGGTGTATCTAGAAGTGAAGCCAAGCAAATTGAAAAAGATATTATGAAATTTCTTGTCGCTATTGAAGAAGAGCAGGATACACGAAATTTAACAGTATTAGAGTCGGCTAAGAAAAGTCTAGCTAACTGTCTCTTAGAAATTGAAGTTGATGAAACATATCCCATAGCAGACTTATTGCTATTAAGAAATGAGCTATCTCAAACCAATCTTATGAGCTGGAGATTTAAAAGTAGTATTAGATTTTTTAGCTATGTTGTAAAAAAGGCAAATCAACAAAATAAATCAATCACAGCAACAAAGTTTTTTGAAATATTGACGAGATTAGATGATAGTAAATCTATCTGTGAAGTAGGAAGAAAACCTTTAAATAGAAAAAGACTCGCAAATGAAATAATCTCCCTTCTTAAGTAAGGGAGACATTATTTTATTTTAAATAATCTTCTATTTCGCTAGAAAGTTTAAGGATCAGCTCTTTCGCAATTTTTTGCTTGAGCTTTTCAAACCCATCTATCTTAGCTGAAATAGTTTGTTCATCTATGTCCATTAAACATTTCTTTCTTTTCATCTTCATAATTGAATATCTTGGTCTTGGATATTTTGACTTACAACTCTCAATTGCATCGTTTAAAGCAGCTTTAAGTAGTGAGTCAACATTAGAAGCAGCATAAAGAGTAAAACCTTCAACATATAAGTTCCAGTTCTTAGCAGTTAAGTTACCAGCGGGTCCATCTACTGCACACTCACAAGTTAATGATTGCGAAACTAGTAACTTCTCTCCCTCCCAGCTGTCTTTAACTTTAGAACATAGAGCTTTATCTCTTTTAGTCTTTAAAGTATTAGCATCCACAAAGATTGATTGATCAAAACTTGAAGTAGAACTATTTATTTTTTTAAAGCACTCACTTTCCAGAGAATTACCGGATTCTACAAACTTCCACTCCCAGTTATTGTGAATGTTTTCATTAATAAAGTTCATTTGTAAAGATTCGTAATTTTTATCAAACCTCACTATATCAGCGTCTCTTCTAAACTTTATCTGCTCACAAGCTCGAGTAATAAGATCTGACTTTATTTTCTCTTGAGAATAAAACTTAATTTCTGAATCATAAGTCATTTCACTTACAACACGAGTTATATTTTTATTACAAATACTAGAAAATTCAATCGTATCATCAAGCCAGTTGAACTGACTGAGATCTCTTAAAAGAATGCTACGAACTTCTCTTTCAACATACTTATTAACTTCTTGAATTTCAACTTTTGCCTTAGTGTTCGCATTTTTTGAAACTTCTTTTTCAAGAAGTTTAATCAACTCATTTGATAATTCATTTGAAGAAATAGTTATTGGATACCCACCTCTTTTTTCATAAATAGGCACAAGAGCATTTTGAAGCATGCTTTTTAAAACTTCTAGTGTTTTCTCTCTAAAGTATTTGATTAGCACTTTTTCATTATTTATTTCACTGCTGAATAAAGAATTAGAGTTTTCAAGTATATATTTAATATATTGGGTCTCTTCTTGCTTAGCTATTTTAACAATCGAGAGGTTTGTAGCACTAATATACTGCTGCAGATAAAGCTCTGTTATATACTCTAAACCAAGTGACGATATATCATATTTATCTTGGAGATAAAGTTGGATTGTTTCATCATAGTTTTGAGAAAAATTATTATTTATGCAATTTAGTATCGAGGCTTGAACGTATACAGTTCCTCCATCGATAGGAGTTGTCAGTTGAAGTGCTTCATCTTTATAAGCACGACAGCTAATAATATCATTATGGGTACGATCACTAAACGTTGATTCTAGCCCTTTAGTCATTAAGACGAACTTATCTTGTGTCTCTTTTTTAGCAGTTTCTAATGAATTAGTCCGTACATAGCTTTCAACTTCATCATCAAAAACACTGTGGCTTTCGCCGAGTGCTTTTAATTGATCGAGAGCACATACTTTGAGCTCTCTTTCATATAATGATTTACTACTTTTTCTATTTTTTAAATATATAGTTACTGGACTACAGTTATTCGCCAAGTTTTCTCTTAGGATCTTCCAACTTGCTTTAATTTCATCTAATCCGCCAATTTGGTTGATAGCACTTTCAATGTTCTGACTCACAGAAGTAACAGCACCTTGAAGTATTAAGTTTTCATTTTTTTCATAAACTGAGCATCCCAGATACCTTTGTTTGAGGTGTTGTTGCAATTTACTACTGAAGTGTTCTGTTACTTTAGATTCAATACACTTTCGTTGACTACTCTTAAGGAGTCTTACAGATGTTGGGAAAGTTAAAGAGCTTCCCTTATATTGAGATTCTTCATCAAGAGAGCACTCTTTAATTTGCGACCAAAAAATCTCAGCAAAATCGTTAGTTAAAAACTCTTCTGCTGTCTCAAGCTCTGATTGAGTAAGAAAACTTTTAGATTCATAAAATTTTTCACTTATAACTTTAAGTTTTTTAGGAGATATTTTGTTCATTCTTTCTGGGCTCATTACAAAGTGAGCACTTGCATCTGCAAAGTCTTCTTTATGACTTGTTCTCTGATACCCTTCTACAAATCCTTCTTTCTTAGATTTTTCTTCATCTACAATCCACTTCATTACTACCGTTTCATATTCTTCTCTGATACCATCTACAGTTCTGAACATTGAAACCTTACCTTCTCCCCACTTCCACGATAGTTGAACCCAGTCTTCATAACCTGAAAAGTGCTCAGAAGCTTTCTTCGTTCCGTTAGTAAAGTCTAGAGCATGAGAGAGTTCGTGAATTGCGGTATGAATATAGTGCCCACCGATCAAGTTCGATCGATTATCAAATCTAACACTTTGATCAGTAAAGAAAATAGTTCCGGGGTTTTTATTATTACCATAAGAATAGCTAAACTGACCGGCAACCATTAAGCCTGGAGAAGTTCCATTCGGAAAACGATGAAGAGTCGAAACTAAGATATTTCTATAATCGTCTGAAACGATATTAGAAACCATATTTAATAGTTTTAATTCTTTTTTTGGAAACAGATAATCTTGCCTCGTTCTATTCTCATCTCTAGAGTATCCTGGGATCTTGTCTAAAGTAGAGATACCAGAGCCCATTGTTAAAAACCAATGATAGATTCGGTATCCCTCTTCAGAGTCTTTATCACCGTAAGCTAGATTTAGAAGACATGGGAGTGAGTCACAATTTAAAGACTCTTCCCCAAAATACATATATTCGTTAAATCTTTTAATATAATGTGTTTCTGCAGCATTGAAGCTTGCAAACTTGTAGGCTTTTGGAACTTCAACTCTTTTAGTGTAAGACTTTTCTAGAGTTTTAATATCATTTTTAATTCTATCAATTCCAAACTCATCAATAAAACAACTGGTCTCCCCAACTTTAGCTGGTATTCGTTTATTTACTTTTTCAACTTTATACTGATCTAAAAAGCTAAGTTTTGAATAGTCTTTAGAACATCCAACAATTGCAACTACAGATATAAGAAGTAATAGTTTATTCACTTTTTACCTCCAAATCCTTTGCAACTCTCAGCACTCTTCCACTTTCATTAAATACAAGCGTTATGCCTCTAGATTTATTGATAAGTTTGAAGTTCTTAGTGTGCTTTGTTTCTTCATAAACGGTAATATCAAATTTATCATCTTTAAATTTATGTCTCCAAAATTGAATCGACTTTTCACTTTCATCAGGCTTTAAAAACTTCACATGAACTTGTTCATCTATCACTTGATAACTAGTTGTTCCATAATTATACATCTTAGACTTTTCATCAATTTCGTTTTTGGAAATACTCTCTGGATTCCCCTCAGTAGATATCAGTTCATCAACAGATAGAAACTTCTTTTTTGACCTAGTACTTTGCGGGCCACAGGCAAGAAATGTGAAGCAGATAATAAATAATAGGTATTTCAATGAATCCTCCAGTAATAAGTCATCATCTCTATCGGTTTTTATTAAGAGTCTCTGAATTAAATCGACATTCCAGATCTAAATGGTCATGTAAAGGAAGAAAACGACTAGAAATTCAGAAATTTAGCTTAAAATGCGTTATAATCTGTTGATCAATTTAACGAAAACGAGGTATCTGTGAGCTTTAAAGAGCAAATTATTAAGAACTTAACTAAAAATGGATTTCCAAGTAAAAAAGTCTCCTTTGAACTAGAGAAGCTCTATGAATTGGCCGACTCTAAAAATGAATCTCTTAATACTATTTTGGATGAACTCGACGTTGAAGGTACTCAACATATAAAAGAAGGGGATAAAATTATTTTCTTTGAAGCAACTAAAGATGACCAACAAGACATGATGAAAAAAGCCAATGAAGCAATGTCTAACATGAGTGATGAAGAACTGAACAAAATAAAAGAGATGGCCGAAAATATGAGTGACGAGGAAAAGGCACAAATGATGGAACAAGCCAAAAAAATGGGGTTATTTTAATGAATATTTTTTTACTTAGAGGACTTGTTAGAGAAAAAGAGCACTGGGGTGACTTCAAAGTTCAAATTGAATCAGCTTTCCCAAACGCCAATATTATAACACCAGAGATACAAGGGGTTGGTCAATTTATTGATATAACGAGCCCTGATAACTTTGATGAAATGATCGAATTTATGAGAAAAAATCACATCGAGTGTTTTGATAATGATCAGGAAAATATTCTTATGGCAATGAGCCTTGGTGGAATGATAACTAGAAGATGGATTGAGCTACATCAAAAAGATTTTAAAAAGATCATTTTAGTAAACACAAGTTTCAAGGGAATCAATCCCCTATTTCACAGACTCAAGCCAGCCTGTATAGTTAACTTTTTGAAAATTTTTGCAACACCAGGAATTGAAAATAGAGAACGCACAATTGTTAAGATGGTAAGTAATAATAATACTAATCACGAGAAGATTATTAAAAACTGGATAGAGATTCAAAATAAAAGACCTGTAAAAAGAGCAAGCTTTATCAATCAAATTAAAGCAGCTCTGACATTTAGTCCTGCTCAGACTTGGCCATCCAATATACCTCTTCTTATTCTGGCGGGTAAAATGGATAGGCTTTGCTCAGTGGAAAGTAGTAAGAAAATTCATAAAGTATGGGGCGGAGAACTCGCCTTGCACGAAACTGCAGGACACGATCTGCCTATAGACGATGCTCCTTGGATGATAGAAAAAATTAAAAACTGGTTAAAAGCGGAGTAATAAATGTTTATAGTTGGTCAACGATGGTTCTCAGAAGCAGAACCTGAATTAGGTTTAGGAACAATTGAGAGTGTCTTAGATAAACAAGTAAAAGTTACTTTTAAAGCATCTGATGAAGTGAGAACTTACGGAAGTAAAACTGCTCCCCTAAAAAGACTAAAGTACGCTGTAAATGACCAGATCCTTACCGATGAAGGCTTAAAATTTACCGTTTCAGAGATTATAGAAAACGAAGGCTTAGTCGTATACCAGTGCGGGGAAGTGGAAGTTGAAGAAAGACAGCTTAAAGCCGATTTAAACTTCTCAAAGCCTCAAGATAAACTGTTTGCTGGATCATTCGACGAACCTGCTTTATTTGATTTAAGATACGAATCTTTTTTAAAGAAACGCGCATATCAGCAGTTCAAACATAAAGGACTTCTTGGCTCAAGGGTTCGCCTTATTCCCCACCAAGTATTCTTAAGCGGATCTATATCAGAACGAATAAATCCAAAAGTAATGTTGGCTGATGAAGTTGGTCTTGGAAAGACAATTGAAGCTGGACTTGTTTTAAACTCACTTATAGAAAAACATAAAGTTCACCGAGCACTAATAATTGTTCCTGACTCTCTTGTTTACCAGTGGTTTTTTGAACTTCAAAATAAATTTAATATAACAGCAAAGACTATGAGTCTGACTGATGAGCTAGGTATTGAAGCAGAAGATATAGAAGAAGGTTCACATTATGTTGTCAGCCTAGGACGCCTAATTCAGGATGATAACCTTAGAGAAAAAGTTTTAAACACAAAGGACTGGGATATCCTAATAATGGATGAAGCCCACGCTCTTAAATGGACTAAGGAGAAATCATCTCCGGAGTTTGATTTAGCAAAGAATTTATCAAAAATAATTCCATCAATAATTCTTCTCAGTGCCACTCCAGAAATATTAGGGGTAGAAGGACACTTTTCGAGACTTAACCTGTTAGATGAAAGTAAGTTCTCGGATTTAGATAAGTACCTTAAAGAATCTAAAAACTATAGAGAACATCTCCCACTCATTTCTAAAATTATTGCAAACGAGCATAGCGATAGTGACTTAAGTTCTTATTTTTCCTCTGAAGAGATCTCAAATTTTAATAACCACGGTGAGATCATTAGAGCACTTATAGACAGACATGGAACAGGAAGAGTATATTTTAGAAATACTCGAGAATATTTAGAAAAATTTGATCTCTTCTTTCCTAAAAGAAAACTAAGTGCCTACCCTATAGAAATTGAAGGTCAGATCAACGATAAAATCGTTTTTTCTAAAAAACTTATTATCCTTAAAAATATACTCGATGAAAATCCTGAAGAAAAAGTACTGCTATTGGTTCAATCAAAAGTAATAGCATTAAAGATTCAAAGACAACTTGAGGCCATGACATCAGTAAGCGTTGGTCTTTTTCATTCTGGACAGTCTTTAATGGAAAGAGACCGCCAAGCTGCATATTTTGCAGATCAAGATGGAGCAAGAATACTTCTTTGTACAGAAATTGGTAGTGAAGGAAGAAATTTTGAATTTGCGCATCACTTGTACTTATTTGATCTTCCAAAACTTCCAGAACAACTCGAACAAAGAATTGGACGACTCGATAGAATTGGCCAAAAGAAAGATATAAATATTCATGTCCCTTTTGTGAAAGGAAGCTTCGAAGAAGTCCTTTTTAGATGGTATAACGAAGTGATTGGCTCTTTTAATGCCGCTCCAAAAGGTGCAACTAGCTTTTATGCAAGTCACAGAGATGAACTACAGAAGCTTTTAGTTGAGAATTTTGATGATAAAAAACTATCTAATTTTATTACTGAGATGACTAAACAATACGAAGTACTCTGCCAAGAATTAAGCCAGGGTCATGATGCTCTTCTAGATCTCAATTCATTTAATAAAGAAGAATCATATAAAATCATTGAAACTATTCATTCATTTAATGAGAAACATAACCTTCAAGATTATCTCGATATGGCCACAGAAGCATGTGGTCTGCACTTAGAGGAACTCTCTCGTGATGTTTATTTCATAAGACCTAATGACAATATGCTTATTCCTTCTTATCCAGCTCTTGATAGTGAAGGATTTAGTTTCACTAAAGACCGAGATCTCGCTTTAGTCAGAGATGATCTAAAATATCTTACATGGGAACATCCACTCGTAAGAGGAACAATAGACTTATTTTCTCAATCTGAAATTGGAAACATGAGTGCAGTTACTCATAATGGTGCACTTGGCGCAGATGTCTTTTTTGAATTTATCTTTAAGCTTGAATGTGTTGGAAGTGAAAGCTCTGAGATAACGAGGTTTCTACCTATTACTCCGGTGCGAGTCCTACTGAACTCTAAATCAATTGATATGACGGCAAAAATTCCAAAATCAAAGCTTGATCAACTCGTTGATGCTTCTGTTTCTTCAGAAAGCAAAGTACAAATCTCAAAAATTCCAAAAGCAGCTTTTAATGAGTTTTTAAAAAAGGCAGCAATGCTTGCAAACGATAGATCTAAAAAATATAAGACTATGGGTCAAGAAGCTCTTGGAATATTTTGCAAGGGCGAAATTGGAAGACTGGAGTCTTTGAAAAAATCGAATAGTTTAATTAAAGATTCTGATATTAAACCGTGGAAAGACTTCTATGAAAGCTCAAAGAGCAATATAGAGAATGCAACGATTTCAATTGATTCAATTAGAGTGATTCTTTAGTTAGAAAGTAAATCTTACGTCATCTGCATATAGCGGATGAAGCCTAGACTCTCCAAGCTCAGAGACCTCTTTGATGAGTTGCTCTTGGAAATTTGGTTTTAAGTGTCCCAAATATACTGGTATATCTTTTGGCATTTTTAAAAGTTCAGCTTTAATTGTTTGAGGCGTGTGATGATCAGAGAGATCAGCAATTTTTTGGAGTGAGTTTGGAAAACTAACTTCTGTAAAAATTGCTTTCAAATTTTTAATCGACTTTGCCACTTCCCATATCTCATCCGTAGCTTTTGTGTCTAACGTAAACAAGATAGCTGTCTCATCTTTTTCAACGATGAATCCCATCGCTCCACCCGGATGATTTACATGAACGGGTGTTACTTTATACTTTCCTAGTTCAATACTTTTTTTATTTTCTAAATTATTGAATCTGATAGTGGGATTTTCAACACTTGGAAGTTTTGAAAAATCTGGCCAAATAGTTTCATTGAAAATATGTTTTTTAATTGAGTGATGAACATTTACATCAGAATAGACTTCAAAAGGTACTTTCTTCAGACCAAAGCAATTGTCACAAATAAAAGCAAGATCCTTAATATGATCAAGGTGAGAGTGTGAAATTAGAATATGTTCGATTTTGAGTTGATCTTCAATATCTAGTCCACTGGCCACACTGCCAGCGTCAATAAGAAGTGATTCATCGATGAGATAACTAGTTGCTTGATAATTTTTAGTGACGCCGCCGTGGCCGCCAATGATCTTAATTTGCAATTGAATCCTTTGTTAGCCTATATGATAAGGGTAAAAATCAAATATCACAAAACAAATTAAGGAGAACTTATTTTTTACCAATAGCTTGGTATATATCTTTAGCGTTAGTGTCAGTTATTTCAGCTAAGAGCTTACTTATTTTTTTAGGGTGAGCACCATTTTCAATAATCTCTAATGCCATCTCTCTTATCTTCTTAGATCCGCCTTGATTTTTATTTGAACTGGTAAAGAGAATAACGAACTCCCCTTTAAAAGTGACATCAGCTTTAACTTCGTTCCACTCAGATCCAATAAATCTGTGAACAGACTCATGTGTTTTAGTTAGCTCTCTTGCGATACAAAAGCTTTCATTTGGATAGCTACTTGTTAGTTCAGTTAAAGTTTTTTCTACTCTGCTGACCCCTTCAAAAAAGATATGAGTTCCGTATTGATTCATACATTCTTCAAAGAAACTGATCTTTGGCCCTTTGTCTCTTGGGATAAAAGAATGAAAATGAAATGGACTGGGAGGGAGTGCAGAGAGTTCTAGTGCTGCAACAACAGCTGATACTCCAGGAGCAGAACTTATAGGAAGATTGTTTTCTTTTGCCGCTAAAACGAGAGGAAAGCTTGGGTCAGAGATAATCGGACTTCCTGCATCACTTACAACTGTTACACAATTAGTTTTCATAAATGAGACTATTGAGCTCATTTTCATATCTCCAGTATGATCATGAAAGGAGTGAATTCTCTTGCCTTCAAGATCTATGTCGTTATGTTTGCAAAATTCTCTAAAAACTCTCGTATCTTCTGCATAAACTATTGTCGAAGCAATAAGATCTTCTTTTGCTCTAAATGTTAAATCTCTATTATTTCCAATAGGTAGAGTAACGAGATGTATTCCTGACTTATTCACTTTTGTTTCCTTTGACACTTTCTTCACTCTATCATTGAATTTAGTCACATGTTAATATGATTAAAAGCTTAACGCCAATTGGGCGGGTTTCAATGAGCAATTTATACAGGAGAAATACACATGTCAATGAACGCAAATGTCTTAAGAGATGCACTTGGTAATATTACAATTCAAATGTCAGGAGACCTCGACTATGAAAATAGTATGCCACTTCGTCGTGAGTTGAATGAGTTATCAACTGAGAACCCACATTCAAAGATCACTGTTGATCTTGGTGGAGTAGATTTTGTTGGATCTAGTGGGATTTGTCATTTTGTAGAAACAATTCAAATCATCAACAAAGATAAGCATGAATCATCAAAGGTTTCTCTATCAAATGTATCTACTGACTTTAGAAAAGTCTTTAAGCTCTACACAGCTGAAGAAGCAGAGCTTATTTGGGATGAAATGGATATGGACTCTGATGATACGAGTAATATGAACTCAGCTTTTGGAAATAGAAAAAGAACATTTCAAAACTAATATTATTTTTAATTTATAAATAATTTTGGCACTCTTATAGGGTGCCTTTTTTATTGACGCACCCCTTTGCACATGAGAACTTGAATAATACATAAATTCAATCTCAAAAGGCGCTCTCGTGGACAATACACCTAAAAATGGTCTCATTCCTCTTCTCATTCAAAAACCAGAAAATCTTAAAAATGATATATTATCGGGCTTAACAGTGGCCCTTGCCCTTATTCCTGAAGCAATCGCATTCTCATTCGTTGCAGGTGTCTCTCCTAAAGTTGGTTTATACGCAGCTTTCATGATGGGACTTATAACTGCAGTATTTGGTGGAAGACCTGGAATGATCTCTGGAGCAACTGGAGCTGTAGCAGTTATCTTCACTCCCCTTGTTGCCAAAATCATGACTGAGTCTCAGGCAAATGGATTAACTTTTGATCAAGGTATGGAGATGGCCTTAGGTTATCTCTTTGCAGCCGTTATTTTGATGGGAATCATTCAAATTCTTTTTGGAGTATTTAAACTTGGAAAGTTTATACGCCTTGTTCCACATCCAGTTATGCTTGGATTTGTGAACGGACTTGCTATTATTATCTTTAAGGCCCAATTCTCTCAGTTTACAAGCGGTGGAGACATTCTTCCAACAACACAACTGATGGTCATGTTTGCGTTGATTGCTCTCACAATGGGAATTAGTGTCTATCTTCCAAAGCTTACAAAAGCGGTTCCAGCAACTCTAGCAGGAATTGTAACCGTTTCTGTTATAGGATATTTTGTTAATCAATCAAATCCTGGACTAATTAGAACAGTTCTCGACTTTGTAAAAGATATGGATCCAACGATCACTACTATTAAAGCGGGCTTTCCTACTTTTAATCTTCCACAATTTCCAATGACTATGGAAGCGATAAATATGATCCTTCCCTTTGCTGTTATTGCAGCAGCCGTAGGTCTTATAGAATCACTTATGACATTAACACTTGTTGATGAACTAACTGAAACCAGAGGAAAGGGAAACAAAGAATGCATCGGTCAAGGTGTTGCCAACGTTGTGAACGGATTCTTTGGTGGAATGGGTGGATGTGCAATGATTGGTCAATCTATAATAAATATTCGTGGTGGTGGTAGAGGGAGAACTTCAGGGATCACGGCCGCAGTTGCCCTATTAGCTTTCATCATATTTGGATCATTTCTTATTGAGATGATTCCACTTGCTGCACTTGTTGGAGTTATGTTTATGGTTGTTATTGGAACATTTGAATGGTCTAGTCTAAGGCTTATTGGAAAGATTCCAAAAGCAGATATCTTTGTGGTCATTCTTGTATCAACTGTTACAGTATTTTTTGATTTAGCTATTGCCGTAATCGTTGGAATTATTGTTTCTGCTTTAGTCTTCGCTTGGGAACATGGAAAATCAATTAAAGCTGAAATCACTGAGAGTAAAGGTGCTAAATACTACAAGCTCCACGGTCCTCTATTTTTTAGTTCAGTCACTTCATTTAAAGATCTATTTAATTTCAAACAAGATCCAGAGCATATCTATATCGACTTTGAAGATTCTAAAATTTGGGATCATTCAGGAATAGAAGCTCTTCAAAACATTACAGAAAGATACGCACAAAATGACAAGAAACTACACCTTCTAAATGTTAATCCGGACTGTAAGCTTCTACTTGAAAAAGCATCAAATATTGTTGAATTAAAAGTTGTGGATCACGCTGAATATCATATTGCAGATGATGCGCTAGATAGTTAGTTTAAGGATCGATTGAGTAAGTTAAACACGCACTATCATCGGCCATAGTTGGGCCACTAGTAAACCCACCGCCATAACATGGGTTCGATGATGTAGGATATTTAGCGTATGCTTCTAACTGGTATTCATCTAAAAGATCATCTGTACGATTGACAGTTACAGAGCCTCCTAAAAATAAAAATGAATCCGATTTTTCCAAAGAATGGATTAAGCTTTTTAAATCCTCAGACACTTCTTCAGATTTAAGATCACGCTCCATTGAGCGAATAAGTTCCGATCCTTCAAAAACGACAATCAAATCATCATGTAAGAGATAGAGTCTTCCTGACTCGGAAAATGTATAAGAGCTAACAAATTTATTAATCATATCTTATTCTATTACCATACAAGATTTGAATCAATTATAAAGTAACAAAAAGAATCAACTCTAAGCAATGGGAATTACTAGTTATAGTTAATGTAATTAACTTGGGAGAGCTAATCTGCTCGAAGTCATTTAATGCAATATATTCAGACTCACCAGTAAATATGTCAATGAGAGCAAACTGATCATGAAATTGGGGAAAGTGAGTCTCTATAAAATCTTTGGCTCTTTGAGGACTAAAACGATTTCTGATTAAAGTATTATTTAAATAAATATAATGTGGAACAATCGTACACTTTCTAATTAAAGCTTTTACATCATTAGAAATTTTCTCAACAGAGAGACCAAATTTTAAAGATGAAGCCATTATTGTCTGCAAAGATTTTAATTCACCAGGAATAGCTTTGAGCCTTTTTGTTTTAAAATCTGCTAATTCAGTATCAATCTCAGTTATATAAGGTACTTCTATATCCAGAAGATAGTTCTGGGTCTTTTGATCATAAGAGCATTTAATATTTGTAAGTTTTGATAGTTCGATAAGGATTTGCAATGAAGTACATCTTAAACCTGGATTCAACTTGAAAAGGATTTTGAAAATAGTTTTAAGTTTATCAACTTCTTTTACTTCAAAGTCATTTTGTAAACTATCTAGCCAAAGATCTATTGAGTCTTGACTGTGATAATCAGAGTTAAGCGAAAGGCCTGATTGGACCATTTCAAAGTGATTGATGTAGTTGTAACAATCGTTATGAGCGAGAACAAAATCATTGGAGTTCTCATCGACGGTTTTTATTAATGATTCCAAGTTTAATCCTGGAATATCTTTTAAGCACATAATATGCAATGAAAAATGGAGGCTATTAACTTTTGGCTCAATGATAAAGGTTTGGCTATCAATTATCTTGCCACAGATTAAAGCATTCTCAGCATTTAAAGCTCCGTGCCTAAGTCCATTTAATAAACCAGAAGTTAGTGTGATCAAATGTGATTTCATGAGATTTTCTGATCCATTAAAGCTTTCAATTAGAGCGGAGAGATTCTCAACACTTTTATCAAACTTTAATTTAACAGTAGCGTTACATAATCTCATTGAACTTCGAGTTCTAAAACAAATATAGTTTTGAGAGTTTACTATATTTGAAATAGCACAAACTCTCTCTGCCCCCAAAGGTAATGAGAGACTAAGAAGATGTCCATAAAATAAGTCTTGAAGTAACTCATTAAGAGTCGCTTTTCCACTGGAGTGAGAATAGTCCATTCGCTGTGCAAGTTTATTTCTTCCAGAACCTTTGAGGTCAATACCTCTCAAAAATAGATGTCTAGAAGATCCTGCATTAGCAATTTCAAATCCCGATTGAAATCTTTCCGAAAGAAGAATTAGACCCTTGAATCCTTCACTAAATTCTGTTTCATTTTCATAAAAAGTATTATCACTGGGGTTCGAGACAAAACTTAAAATCGCTAAGAGTTCATCAATACTCACATCTTTTAGAAGGTTAACTTGTTCTTTAGAGGCTTCTTCATGAAGTAATTTTACAGATTTAATAAATTCACCGATTGGCCATTTTTTTGGATCATCTAAATTTTTGTTTATAAATACAACGGCTTCTATGAGATAATTTTTCAAAGATTCATCATAGAAAACAGCTTTCGTTTCTACTGATTTTACTTTTGTAGGAGAAAAGTGTGGATAATCAAAGTAGAACATTTTTAATTGACCTCGTAGTTATTGCTAAAAGTATTACTTCTCAAGTGCTCGATCTAGTCGAACAAACAAGAGATCACTTGGATAAGTTGAGTATCGATTCTAATATTATCATTATACATCACACTCAACAAAATGATGCAGATATTCCATACGATTATTCAACTTTTAAGACTCCAAAGCACTCTGCTGCACAAAGTAGAAATATCGCTCTAAAACACTCAACTAATGAAGCTGTCATATTCCTTGATGACGATACATTGACACACTCAGGATGGGCAAAGGATATTAGACTATTTCTAGAAAAACCATATCTCGATTTAGTATGTTTTAACACTGGATCTGCAACTCACACTTTTGATTCTTCCACATCGCAAAATGGTAAGCTTTTTAAAGCCGATACAGCTGGTATGGCCATCAAAAGATCTCTGCTAGATTTTAATCTAAGGTTCGATGAATCACTCATGAGGGCCGAAGATTGTGACTTTGTAACAACAGCGATAAGAAAAGGTTTTATCACTTGGTTTAGTAGTACAAAGATTCTAGATCAAAACAAAAATAACTTCATAAAAAAATTAATTCTTAAAAGAAAAAATAAATTCTACTTAGAAAAAATATTTGCAAAACACTTCTCGTCTAATGGAAACATTATCAATCTAAAAAGGGAGTACATCTACTTTTTTAAAGGAAAAAAGATCGAAGGTAATATTTATATTCTAGACTCAATATTAGTCGTGGATCAAGTCGATAATAAACTCGAAATAAAGCTTAGGCATATAGTTGAAAAAAATAAAATAAGAATTATTGAAGAATTTTAATTAACTAGAAGTCTTTCAAGATCCCCCGGAATTTTTCATTCTATTAAAAATATCTACGTTACACTCCTCTGTATTATCAGTTAGGAAACTCGTGCAAATCTAGAAGGTAGAATTGTATAAGTTGAAGTAGATCGGCACTCTTGAAAGAGTATTTCCGTGAGTTCCAATTGCTTGAAAGTTTCTCTCTAGCTTATGGTTGATCTCTTCAACTCTTCCACCGAAGAATCCACCATCTTCAGGCGGAGGTGCTCCAAATCCACCACCAGAAGGTTGTGGAGGTGGAGGTGGTGTTCCATATGGGTTTTGGTTGTATGGATCTCTTGGAGCGTATGGATCTCTCGCAGGAGGTGCATATGGATCGTAAACAGGCTCATTTGAGACTGGATTATTTCTAGTGTGATGAGTATTGATTACATAAGCACCAAAGGCGATCCCGGCATATAAACCAAGCGATGCTCCTTGAGCTATTGCTCTTGAATTATTTCCAAATGCTAGCGTGGCAAAGCCTAAAAGTGCACCACCAACAGTACCGTAAGCCGTCATGATCATAAAAGCTTTAGCTTTAGGATCGAGTGCCTGAGCATCCTTAACAGGTGTAATTAGAGAAAATAATAAAACCAATGATATTAGTAACTTCTTCATGTATTTAAGGTTAACGATGCCTTTTCCTTTTGGCAATTCTTTTGACGAAAAATATGACACAGGTTGGAATAAATAAATGAGTCGATAAAAGACGCTGCGCAATAGCGAGAGACTAAAACTATAGAAATTCTTTAACACCTCTAAAAGACTTTCTATGAATGGGAGTGACTCCCAATTCTTTAACAGCTGCTTTATGAGCGACCGTGGGATAACCAGCGTGTCTCTCTAAGCCGTAACCTGGGTAGACTAAAGAATACTCCACCATTAATTTATCTCGATACTCTTTTGCGATTATTGAAGCGAGAGCAATGACCACAGACTTAGAGTCCCCTTTTACTACTGCTTCAATTTCGTTTGGAGTCTCAAATGTCTTATTACCATCAATGAGAATTATGGAATCTTCACTTTTAAGTTCGATACTTGCCTCTTTCATAGAAACCAGTGATGCCTGAAGGATATTGATCTTATCGATCTCTTGTGGAGACTTCTCCCCCACACAAAATTCAAATTCAAATTTTTCTGACTTAAGTTTATGACAAATCATGGGTTTAATATCATCAAGAGAAACTCCGAGAGTATCTAGAATGATGAGTCGTTTTTTTGTTGATAGTTTCTTAGAGTCTGTAACATTAAGACTCAAAAGATATTCAATTGTTTTACTGTCACTTATTTTAACCGCACAGGAATTAACTGGACCTGCAATAGGCCCTCGACCAACTTCATCACAACCAATAATTGATGGGAATTTTTTTAAGTAATCTAAGTCCATACTGTGTCCCTAAAAAAAACAAAGCCCCACTTAAAAGTGAGGCCTTGATTTTAAACTTTTTTTCAAATGAGAATGAATTAGTTTTTGATGCTGTAATCCGTTTCGATTCTAGCTGCTTTACCAGTTCTGTCTCTAAGGTAGAAGTGCTTAGCTCTTCTAACTTTACCTCTGTTGATTACTTTAATTTCTTCAACAATTGGTGAATGGAATGGAAATACTCTCTCTACACCAATTCCGCCAGAAATTTTTCTAACGCGAAAGTGTGAGTCAGTAAATTCTCTAGTTCCTTTAATCGCGATAACAACACCGTCGAATAACTGAATTCTAGATTTTGCACCTTCTGTAATTCTTACAGAAACTGAAACTGAATCTCCAGACTTAAAAGCCGGAAATTTTTCAACATTTTTACTTGTGTAGTTTTTGTTTACTAAATCTACTAAGTTCATTTTTCTCTCCTAAAGAGTGCCTTCCATTCGCCTTCTCAACTTTATACAACATGGCCAGAGGGGAGGATTATAATTTATAGACTCAGAGGCTTCTGTTTAAACGGTCACAATAAATTGCAACAGCAGACCTAACTGAAAGATGATTATAACCATCTTTTGAAGAACCATAAAGAGGTTCAAGTTTGTAGTCTGCACTTTCAGTAACAGAGGCATGTAGTCCCCAACCTGTACCAAATAACAGGAGCATGGGTCGTTTGTCAACCTGAAACGCCGAGCGCAATTGCTCAGTATTTCCGTCAAATTTCTCGAAATTAGCCCCAGTAACAACGACGTAAGGTTCTACACCTTCAATCTCTTTTATTTTATTTTTTGCATTTTCTATTGACTCAGCAAGTCGAATAAATGATAACGCCTCTTTTCGATCTGGATTATAAGAATTTCCGTAATCAGTATTCCAGTGATCTAGAATTTTTTGAACGAGTTCATGTTGCTTTTGAATAGGAGTAACAATGAAGTATCCATCAAAACCAAAAGTCTTAGCACTTCTGGCAATATCGTGGATATCTAGGTTGGTAACAGATGTTGTTACTGTCTCGCCTGTTTTGTCGACAATCGGGTAATGAATAAGTCCAATGTATTTTTTCATATAGTCCTGTAAGTTTTTTATTTAAATTATACGAACAGGCCTATTCTGTCATTAATTAGTAAAATAAAACTTCAGTTCCTCGTTCAGAAGTATACATGCCATATTGAGTATGACCGACGTTTGGAACTGATACTAAAGAGTGTGAGTTCTGTGGATAGAATTTATCCAGATGACTTTTAAAATTTACACCTCGAAGAAATCTGTTTGGTCCTTGAACTTGTGCCTCACAAGTTTGCTCAACATCACCTATATCATCTTCACCTAAAAGATAGACAACATCTCTACTTATAAACTTCTCAATCATAGAATTGAGATTATACTTTTTCATATATTGATTTCTTTTATCCATACCATACTTGTAATTATTGTAAGCGCATCTCACTTTTGGTATCTGAAACTGTCCTCTATGACCTGCCACTGGTCTAAACTTATTTAGGTATGCATATGTTCCAGGATTTGCGACGACATACTTAAATTTAATATTAGAATATTTATTTTCAATAACTGAACCCAGTGCGTATCTTTGAGTAAGATGACCTCCAGCTGAATGACCAGTGATCACGATTGAAGTTAGATTTGGAAACTTCGTTTTATCTGCAAACTTCTCAACCAGAAGATCGATAACTTTAAAAGAAGATGTATTGCTGTTATCAATAGAATTATTTCCTACCCACCAATCAAATCCCCACGCATTGTAAATAAGCTCTCCGGAAATTACGCTATCACCTCGTTCTTTAAAATTTGGCGACAATACAAATGTACTCTTATCTAGACCTAAACGTTTGGCCATTCTGGCCACTGACTTATAATACGTGCCACCATTTCTTGTTGATCCATGGATCGTTATAATAGCTTTTTCTATATCTGAATTAACTGCATCGATGTCGTGGCTTTGAAAGGCCATAAGTTTATTATTTTCGAGACCAATATAAGTGGGATCTGGGATTTGGGAAAAAGCTGAAAGTGATAAAATGAGAAGTAATAACTTGTACATTTATGCTCCTTGGGGGTAAGGCGCGACTATAGCTTAAAACTGAAATGAAGGGTTAAAACTTGTAAAAAATACTAGGAGGAAAGCTTGTAACTAGCTGATTTATTTCTTTAAAAGGTCAGGTCTAAACTTCTCAGTAACCTCAATTGATGAACGATCCTTAAATTTAGTGATTCTCTTTGGATCTCCGCTCAAAAGTTCCTCTGGTATACCTTTGCCCTCAAACTCTCTTGGACGAGTGTACAGAGCATATTCAAGCTTATTAGAGGCAAATGACTCATCCACTGCAGACATCTTATTTCCTAGTACCCCATCCGAAAATCTCATGGCCGAATCGAGAATAAGCATTGTCGCCAGTTCTCCACCGGTAAGGATATAATTACCGACTGATATAAATTCATCGACGTAATTTTCTAGAAACCTCTCATCTATTCCCTCATATCGTCCACAGATGAAAACGATATCTTTAGTTGAATCAATGGAGAGATTATTTGCAGCGAAGCTTTGAGCGTAATCATTATCCCAAGTTTTTCCGCGAGGACTTGGGCAAATGATATGAAGTTCTTTTTTTATATCCGTATAGCCACCGGGCTCAACGATGCCTTCAATCAGTGCTTCTTTCAGAATATCAGAGCGCATGATCATTCCAACGCCTCCACCAAATGGAGCGTCGTCCACTCCCTTAAATCCCTTCTTATTAAAACTTGCCATATTTACTGGTAGAAGTTCAAAAGTGATTCCACTTCCTCTCTCATTTCTCAAAGCACTTCCCAGAACACCGTATTCTTTAAGAGGTGCAAAGTAGTCTTCAAACATTGTGAGAATCCAAATTTTTCTAATCATTAAAATTCACCTGGATTGTTCATCTCAATTCTTTTTCCCTCTATATCGACAACTGGAAAAAACTGGTCAACGAATGGCAGCTCGAGTTCACCGCCTTTGAGAAGTGAAATAACCAGAACAGTTTGAGCACCATTATCATAAAAACTCTCTACTGATCCAACGAGTTCATCTGCTTGATAGACCTCGAGCTTTAAAAGATCGTTAAGGTAAAACTCTCCCTCAACAGGTTGTTGCATCGTTGATCTTTGCACCCAGATGGTGAAAGGAATAATGTCTTCCACTATATTTCTATCGGCTATGCCTTCAAGGCGCACAATAACTTTATTTCCAAATCTAATGGATTCAATTTTAAAACTCTTTCCATCACCACTTAGTGAACTTGTGGGTGCCTCAGACTTTAGAATAATTGATTGATTTTTCTTGAGAGTACTTTCTTCAACATTAAAAAGGTTGAAAATGAATTCACCTTTTATTCCGTGAGGCTTAAAGCAAGTTCCAAGCTGGATGTATTTATCTTCTTTCATTTTTTTCCAAAAAAAAGCCTCACTAAAACCGAAGTCTTATTGAGGCTTTTTAAATTACATTTTATGTTTTATTTATTCAATAATTTCTAAAACAGATCTTTTCTTAAGTTTAGTAGATGCAGCGTTTAATATAGTTCTAAGTGCTCTTGCAGTTCTACCTTGCTTACCAATTACTTTACCAAGGTCTGATTTATCAACCTTAAGTTCTATAACTGTAGTTTGTTCACCTTCGATTTCATTTACATGAACATTTTCAGGAATGTCTACCAAGGCTTTACCAAGATAATGTATTAGTTCTTTAAGTTCACTCATACTAGTAACCGCCCTATTGCAAGATCAATTAACTAAATTAATCTTAATTAATATTTATCTAATATTTATAACCCAATAATAGGAAATTACAAACTTAAGTTTAATTAATTATTAAGATATCCCTAACGATAAGTGTTAAGAAAGTGCTATTTTATTACTTTTAAGCAATGATCTAACAGTGTCCGAAAGCTGAGCACCCTTACCAATCCATGACTTGATAGATTCAACATTTACTTGTGATAAAGTTTGATCTTTTTCCATCGTTGGATTGTACTGACCTAGTTTTTCAAGAAATTTACCATCTCTTGCGTTTCTAGAGTTTGCTGCAACAATTGTGTAAATTGGCGCGTGTGTTCTACCACCACGGCTTAACCTAATCTTAACCATTTATATCTCCTATAGTATATATATCTGTCTAAATAAGACTGTATTTTTAATGCACTTAGTTTTTAAAGTCAACTTATTTAATATCTCAAGTCACTACTATTACTGACTATTAAAAGAACTTCTTTCCGAAAGTTCCTTTTTTCTTACCATTCTTTTTCTTTTTTGACCCGGCTTCTTGTCTAAAGCCTGGCATCGCTGGCATACCTGGAATACTTGGCATTCCTCCGCCTTTCATCATGCCCATCATATTAATCATCATGCCTTGCATCTGCTCAAACTTCTTCAAAAAGTCTTTTACAGCAGAATCAGTAGTTCCAGATCCTTTAGCTATTCTCGTAATTCTTGAGTCACCTATGATCTTATGATTATCTTTTTCTTTTTTAGTCATTGAGCTGATGATGATTTTCATTTTTTTCATTTCATCTTCAGCTGGACTTAGATCTCCAACTTGTCTGAGCATTCCGCCCATACCTGGAATCATCTTTAAGATTGATCCCATTGATCCAAGTTTTGAGATTTGTTCCATCTGTTTCATGAAATCATCAATTGAGAACTGTTTGTTCTCAAGACGCTTCATCATCTTTTCAGCTTCTTTCTCGTCTACAACGTCTTGCGCTTTCTCAACGAGAGAGACAACGTCTCCCATATCGAGAATTCTCTTAGCTAATCTGTCTGGGTGGAAGGGATCGAGATCCTTCATCTTCTCACCAGTAGAGATAAATCTTATTGGAACATTTGTTACGTATCTAATCGATAGTGCAGCACCACCACGAGCATCTGAATCCATTTTTGAAAGAACAGCTCCCGTAAGGCCCACTTTTTCATCGAATACTTTTGCAACGTTAACTGCCTCTTGACCAGTCATTGCATCCGCTACGAGAAGAACTTCTGGATCTTTTAATTCATTTTTTGCATCAACAAGTTGGCCCATAAGCTCATCGTCAATTTGAAGACGACCGGCCGTATCGATAATAACAACATTTTTACCAAGTTTCTTTGCCTCAAGCATCCCGGCTTTAACAATATCTTTAGGAAGCATTGAAAGATCAGAGTCAAAGTAGTCAACTTGCATATTTTTTGCATGAACTATGAGTTGATCTTTTGCTGCTGGTCTAAAATTATCGGCAGGAATTAAGTATACATCTTTTTTCTTTTTACTTTTTAAATAGAGAGCTAACTTTCCAGTGAAAGTCGTCTTACCAGCACCGTTTAATCCCACAATAAGAATTGGAGTGATCGGTCTTGAGAAATCTATTTCTTTGTGTTCCTCTCCCATAAGAGAAGAGAGCTCATCGTGCATAATCTTAGTGAATTGCTCACCTGGATTAACACCTTTAATAACTTTTTCACCAAGTGCTTGCTCTTTAACTTTTGCGACGAATTCTTTAACAACCTTAAAGTTAACATCAGCTTCAAGAAGAGCGGTTCTTACTTCTTTAAGAGCATCTTCGATATTTGATTCAGTAATTTTCCCTTTACCCGAGATATTCTTAAAGGCACTGGAGAATTTATCACTTAAATTATCAAACATATTTTATTCCTTTTATTCATTTATCCAATTTAGTAACACGCTTTGGCATTCCTGCACGGTTTCACAAACATGGTCTACAGGACTTTGCTTAAAGTAAGCATAGATATCTTGGTGGTCTGATCCCCATGTCACGGCGATCGTTTGAGCTCCATAAACCGAGCCACCATTGATATCTGTCATCGAGTCTCCAACCACAAAGACATCGTCTTTATCAGATTCACCTAGCATGATTTCAAGACCTGCAGTTGAGGGCTTGGGATCACAATCACTAGCTGTGCTGATTTCTTTGAAGAACTCTTTTATTCCAAGGGATTGTAAGATCTCTAACGTCGATTGTCTATCTCTTGCAGTCCAAAGATAGAGAGTTGCACCAGCTTCCTTTAATGTTTTGAGCATTGCTTCAACTTCAGGAAATAATCGAGGAGTTCCAGTCGTATCGACAAGCGTTCCATCGTGGTCAAAAACAATATGGTGCATAAGAATTCCTTTGCAAAGAGAGCTCCCACAGTGTAGATAACTTTTCCTATGCAAACAAGAGAATTTTCAAAAGACTTACAGCACAAAATCGACACTCTCAAAGCTCTGAGACAACCTATATCTATGGGAAGCGTGAACTTTGACTCCAAGCTTCTTCTAGCTCCTATGGCCGGAATCTGCACTCCTCCATTTAGACTCATAATGGAAGATCTTGGAGCCGGTGGAACCGTCTCTGAGCTGATCTCATGTCACGGTATAAATTATGAAAACAAACGTACTCTCGAGATG
>Ga0307959_1000104_pt1 | contig 42327 bp, 43 predicted proteins | sample OrgLakmetagen494_FD_201813 | JGI IMG/M metagenome (GOLD analysis project Ga0307959, IMG submission 201813) | Saline water microbial communities from Organic Lake, Antarctica - #494 | ecosystem: Environmental > Aquatic > Non-marine Saline and Alkaline > Saline | place: Antarctica: Organic Lake...
TCTCAGCGCTTTCTCTTTTGTTGCTGGAAGATATATACTTTTATTCTCAAAGCTCACTAGTACTTCTTGATCTAATAGGGCCAAGTCTTTTTGAATTAACTTATCGTCATAAACACTTTCAAAGGTTTCAACCTTATTCATGTCTACACTCATTCCAGCTTTTATTATAGGTTCGTAACCTGTACAGCGACATAGGTTTCCAGAAAGATAATTTTTTACTTTTTGTTCAGTTGGAGTTTTATCTAGCTTTTTTAGATCATTGGTCATTTGAGCAAGAGCACAAACAATTCCAGGAGTACAATATCCACACTGAGCTCCATGACACTTAACCATACTTTCTTGAATCGGATGCATGTGAGAGATTTGACCAACCCCCTCTACCGTTATCAAGTGACATCGATCAAGAAGATAAATGAAGTTAATACAGGAATTAAGAGACTTATAAGGACCCATCTTCCCGTCTATTAATCTTGAGACTAGGACCGTACATGCTCCGCAGTCCCCTTCAGAACAAACAACCTTTGTTCCAGTAAGATTTTTTTTGTAACGAAGAAACTGAGCTGTCGTCATAAAACTATGTTCTGCCGATATCTCTTCACGCTTACCATTTAGGTATAATATAATATTATTTCTCATTGCAGCATCATAGCAAATACTTGTTTCGATGGTCAATTTCAAAATGATTTTAGAAGGCGTGAGCTACTAGCCTTAAGAGGTAGTAGCTCACATTTTATTTATCTCAATTCAAATCGATCTAATTGCATTACTTTCGTCCATGCTTTAACAAAGTCTTTAACAAACTTTGTTTGTCCATCGTTGGCTGCATAAACTTCTGCTACTGCACGAAGTTCCGAATGTGATCCAAAAATAAGATCCACAGGAGTGGCCGTCCATTTAACTTTACCAGTTTTTCTATCTACACCTTCGTAGATATTTTCTGACTTGCTAGACTTTCTCCATTTCGTCGACATATCGAGAAGGTTTACAAAGAAATCATTACTCAACACACCTGGTTTGTTTGTGAAAACACCGTGGTCTTCAGTGATAGCATTTGCATCCATAACTCTCATTCCACCTATTAGTACAGTCATTTCGGGAACAGTTAATGTAAGTAGGTTTGCTTTATCAACAAGCATTTTTGTTGGAGAAAGCAGAGCTTCATCAGTGTAGTAGTTTCTAAAAGCATCTGCTTTCGGTTCTAAAAAACTAAATGAAGTAATATCGGTTGATGCTTGATCTGCATCCGTTCTTCCTGCTTTAAATGGTACATTAATTTTAACACCTGCATCTTTTGCAGCTTGTTCAATAGCAGCTGTTCCACCTAAAACAATAATATCTGCGAGTGAAGCTTTTCTACTAGACGACTTATTGAAATCTTTTTGAATTTTTGTAAGCTTAGTTAAAACTTTATCTAATTCTTTTGGATTATTAACTGGCCAATTTTTTTGAGGTGCCAATCTAATTCTTGCACCATTTGCACCACCACGCATATCAGTTCCTCTAAAGGAAGCTGCTGATGCCCAAGCAGTTCTAACGAGTTCACCTTTTGTTAAACCCGATTTTAGAATTGTCTTTTTAAGTGTTGAAATATTTCCAGAAGTAATCATCTTACCTTTGGGTGCTGGAACAGGATCTTGCCAATCCATCGCAACTTTTGGTGCATCAGATCCAACGTATCTTGATCTAGGTCCCATATCTCTGTGAGTTAATTTAAACCATGCTCTTGCAAATGCTTGTTCAAACTCTTTAGGATTCTTTTTAAATCTTTCAGCAATTTTTCTATACTCAGGATCAACTTTTAAAGCCATATCAGAAGTCAGCATGATCGGAGGGCTAGACTTTCTTTTTACATGGGCATCACGAACTGCGTTTTTCATAGCTCCATCTTTTGGAATCCACTGAGTAGCTCCGGCAGGACTTTTGGTTTTTACCCATTCGAAATCTAGTAAATTTGTAAGATACTGATGAGTCCATCTCGTTGGAGCAGATGTCCAAGCTCCTTCAAGACCACTTGTTACTGTATCTTCAGAGTGACCTTTTCCACATTTATTTTTCCAACCTAAACCTTGTTGCTCTAATCCCGCAGCTGCTGGTTCAGCACCAACACATTCTTCAGGTTTATGTGCACCGTGAGTTTTACCAAAAGTGTGTCCACCAGCAATAAGTGCTAAAGTTTCCTCATCGTTCATGGCCATTCTTCCGAATGTCTCTCTAATATCTTGAGCAGAACTCATTGGATCGTGATTAGCTCCAGGACCTTCTGGGTTAACATAAATCAATCCCATTTGAACTGCACCAAGAGGTTTCTTTAACTTTCTTTTACCTTTGTGGTATCTGTGAGCATCACTAAGCATCTTTGTCTCTGGACCCCAGTAAACAAGGTCTGCTTCCCAATCGTCAGTTCTACCACCAGCGAAACCAAGAGTTTTAAATCCCATCGATTCCATAGCAACATTACCAGTGAGTACCATTAGATCGGCCCAAGAAAGAGAGCGTCCATATTTCTTTTTAATTGGCCAAAGTAGTCTTCTGGCCTTATCGAGGTTCGCATTGTCAGGCCAGCTATTAAGAGGTTCAAATCTTTGTTGACCTCCACCTGCTCCACCGCGACCATCAGTTACTCTATAAGTACCAGTTGAGTGCCATGCCATTCTAATAAAAAATGGTCCATAGTTACCCCAATCCGCAGGCCACCAGTCTTGACTACTAGTCATTACATCAGTGATATCTTTTTTTACTTTTGTAAGGTTTAGTTTTTTAAACTCTTTTTCATAATCAAATTTTTCACCGTATGGATTAGACTCTTTAGTGTGTTGGCGAAGAGGTTGCAGATCTAATCTATCTGGCCACCAAAAGCTAACAGGCTTTGCTTCACCTACAGTGATGTTTGTGTCTTTTTTATGATCATACTCGTTTGAGGCACACCCAAATAGTGAAACTCCAAGAGTTAAAATCAAAGCAGTTGATAAGTTTCTTTTAAACATTTCACTTCCCTTGTTTTAAGTTTTGTATCGGTAACAGAGTATGGTGGAAATGAATGTTTTTCTATTAGATTCTTCTTATAAGTGGATAGATAAAACTTATGAAGAAGCACTTAGTCATTGCTCTAAGCTATTATTATATTAGGAATACACTACTATCTTGATTGGTTTTAACTTAGAGTGTCGCTAATTTTTCTCTATCTGCGTATACAGGTTCTGAGATAGGTTTACCTGTTTTGCTTTCAAAAAAAGGATTGGGATCATAAGACTTTAAAATTCTTCCAAAGACAATCATCTTAATAATTTTTAATGTGATTCCTATAGGATATTTAGGATGGGATTTCTCATTGATTTTACCATGCGCATATTTGGCCATGCATCTTGATTGAATTCTTCCTAGGGCTTCGATTTCAGTCATACCTAGTTTATTAAAATCTATAATGCTCGTGAGGATTCCAGTGAAGGCAACTTTAGCTCCAAGAGTTTTGGCAAGAGGTGTTTGACAACATTTTGCATACCAACGATTCAAACCCTTAGCGCCAATTCTAAGACAGCCAATGTTTTTTATACCTCTTGTAAAAGAAACTTTATTTGGAGTCACTTGAAAGATTTCCGTACCTGCATTTACATCGAGTACTGTCTTTTCAGCTCCTAAATATTTTGCGTAGATTTGGCAATCATCACAGTAACAGATGATATGATTACCATCTGCAGGTTTTGTCAAAATCTCACCTGCAAGTTCACCACATTTACATATCAAAGGAATTTTAATATTTTTCAATCAGTAAGCCTTTAGTTTGCTTTAATTATTTTGATAGGAATCTTTGCTTTTAATTCATAAAGATCATCCCTTCTATCAAATAAAGGTCTCACACTACCAACTTCTCTTTGAGCATGAAGAGTGGTTAGATCGACATCGGCAACCACTACGGTCTCAACATTAGGATCAGCTTCCCCTTCAAGTGAATTCGTTGGAAAGGCAATATCACTTGGAGTGATGATAGCAGCTTGACCATAATTGATAGGATAAGATCTCACGGGGAGGTTTCCAACATTTCCAGCGATAGCGACGTAGATATAATTCTCGATTGCTCTTGCAAATGCACTATTTCGAACTCTATTGTAAGCCTTCCTTTCATCAGTACTAAAAGGGACAAAAAGAATTTCAACGCCAGCTAAAGTAAGCAATCGAGTGACTTCTGGGAACTCAACATCATAGCATATTTGAATGGCAATTTTTCCATAAGGAGTTTCGAATACACTAATCCCCTCTCCTGGAAGAATATCGAAATACTTTCTTTCTCCTGGAGTTATATGAAGTTTATCCTGGGTGAAAATCTTACCAGAAGGCGTAAATAAGTGGGCCACATTATACAGACCATCTTCTCTTTTAACTGGATGAGAACCTCCGATGATGTAAAGTTTAGACTCCTTAGCTTTTCTTGCGAGTAGTTCTTTGTATCTGTCAGTGTACTCAGCAAGTAGATGCATCGCTTTTGATCCAGAAAGATTTGGATCAAAAAGACTGAAAAGTTGTACAGTAAAAAACTCTGGTAGCAATAAAAAGTGACTGTGATAGATAGAGGCGGTATCGACAAAGAAAGTTACATTTCTTTCAAATTCATCCCAATCTGCAATTTTTTTAAGTTCCCATTGACCTGCACAAATCCTTACTTTTCTTACAGACTTTTTAATTATTGGGGAGGAGTTTTTTCTTTTAACATCATTAAACTCAGGGTTTTTGAATACCAACCATGTCGCATAGTTCATGCTTGATTTATCTTGAACAAAATCTAATAGTACACTTTGTACTTTATATCCAAAACGTAGATGGGAGCTTAGAGCTGGATCTTTTAATTTACCTTTAGAAACTTTTTCAACGTATTCTTCGGCATTCATCTTTCCAGCGTGGTTGATGAATCCAGGGATTCTACCGTGAGCAACCATTCGTTTGAGATTGTATTTTTTTAAAAGTTTTAATCTTTTCTCATAAAGAAGCTTAACTAATCCTTTATTGCGATATTCTGGGATAATACCAATGTCAGCTCCATAAAGACTATCTCCAGATACGCTATGAGTTGAAAAAGATCCTCTACCTGTTATTTCATCATAAGTATAAGTTGCATCGTCTGAATCCATCTGAACAATAATTGAGCAAGCATAACCTACAACTTGCTTATCTACCTCTAGAAGAAATTGACCATCAGGAAAATTCTTAAATTGAAGGTTGAAAATTCTTCTACCAAAATGATCACTAAAATCGGGGTAAATAGCTTTATGGCATTTTATAATGGCATCAATGTCTTCTTCTTTCCATCTTCTAACTTTAACATTTTTCATCGAACATCCTCATTATGATTATTTAGCCATAATCTCATAATTATTGAGGCCTAGTCCAATAAAATTCTATAAAGTAGAGTGAAAATAACTTGGCTTTAGTTGGTAATATTAAATGCAAAAATTAATCTATTTTTCATTATATTTTTCTGAAGGTGCACCTATTGGGTTCATCTGGTGGGCAATGCCCTCAATACTAAGTGGTAAGGGCTTCTCGACGACAGAGATTGCAACTATTTCGGCACTAGCTTCTATACCTTGGTCTTTAAAGTTTATTTTTGCTCCCATTATAGATATTCTTTCAATGAACTATATGAAGTTAAAGAACCAGCTTGTCATCTATCAAATTGCGATGGGTCTTAGTCTTCTTTTCCTTGAACAAGCGATTGAGAGTCAACAGACTTCACAAATTTTATTTGTAGTTATAACTCACGGATTTTTTGCAGCACTCCAAGATATCTCAATTGATGCGATGGCGATTAGAACAATCCCAAAAGATCAAGTAGGAAAAATCAATGGAATAATGCAAACAGGAATGCTTGTCGGTCGCTCAATCTTTGGTGGTGGCGGTGTGTATATCGCTTATCTTTTTGGACTAGATATAATGGTCTATTTTCTCATTGGATCAATTTGGATCTCACTAATAATCTTTAAGACATCAAATTTTTCTGAAACTCAACTTGTAAAAATTAGTATTGAGCAATATCTATCTGACTTCATATCTTTACTAAAAAAGAAGTCTATTTGGCTGTTACTTGGAGTAACTTTTTTTGCAGGCTTTTCGTACAACGGAATATCAACAATTGCAGGAGTAGTGTTAACTAAAAAGGGTGCTTCTCCTGAATTATACGGAATAACATATAGCTTAATCCTTCCTGTATTTATGTCTGCAGGTGCGCTCTTGGGGGGATATCTATGCGATAGACTTCACCCTGTTAGGACTTTTAGCGTATCAGTCATCTTATCTATCGCGAGCTCTCTTATTGTGGGTCTAAGTATCGATGCACTTATAAATAACTATATATTAATTGGGACTTACGCTATTTTTTACTTCTTCATTGGCAGCACTACTGCTTCTCTATATGGCTTTTTGATGAAGAATTCATCAAAAGAATTTGCAGCTCTTGAGTTTTCAATTTTTATGGCCCTCGTAAATTTATGTGACTCTAGTAGTAGTTATATGACAGGGCAGCTGCTTTTGAAGTTCAACTACCTCGCAACATCTGCCATAATTGGATCAATTTGTATATTTAGTCTAATTTTTATCACTAAGTTTGAAATACACAGACTCACTTTAAATCTGAGGACTTGATTAACTTAGACTGAAGTGACCTTCTACTTTTTAATCTAAACCGTCTTAGCATCCTAAAGGACTCTAAAGAGTAGTCAGACAAAACAAAAGTTACCAGCATAGAAGCTAAAGAAGTAAAGAATAGCCCCAAACAAATATGATTTTCTTTAATCCACGGATTTGCTTCACTTAAAAGCCAAGATATATTCATAAGAATCCAAAATAATACTGTTATATTTACTCCTCTATCGGATGAATCTCTAGACATAGGTATGGTCATGATACCAGTGATTATAGTAGGTATCGCAAAAAGATATGCAAGAGACTGATACTCCAACATCCAACTGGCATCCATCAGAAACCAAGCAACTGAGTTAAGGACCTCTAGAAGGTAGATCATCTTTAAATTATCTTTCATATGGCCTGGGCCCTCGCTAAGTTTCTTCTTCGAATTTTACATCAAAAAGAAAGATCTCATTAATCAAAATAGTATGTGTATAAATTTTACTAGAAATGACTTCACGTTTTCGATCTTTATAGAGATTTAGCAATAAAATTTCTAACTTTGATCTTCCAACACCTCTGTTCAAATACTTCATCTGAAATTATTAATGTGTGAGGGGCTACATGGTAAAAGACATAAGAAATTGGCAATTTGAGTATTTTGGCAATTAAGAACTATTTGTTTAATGGTCTAACTATTCGTAAATATTAAAGTCACGAACTGTAAAAAGTAACGTAAATATGATTTTCCAAAAGGGCGTATAATAATTTGATCGTTTAAAGTTGTACGTCATTTATCAAGGAGCTGTATGTTAAACCCAGAAACATTTAGAGAGTCATTAAGAAGTCAATTTGAAGATGGAATTCAGATGGCAATTCATGAGTGCTATAGTGATTACCACAATACATTGAATAGTGAATTACTTCATGAAAAACTAAATACGCTTCAACGTTTTGCTCTCAAAGCTGGATTCAAACCTAGCGAATGGGACGAACTCATTATTAACTTATGTCCCGAATCTTTCAATGAATGTGCTACCCATGAAATAGCTGCATAACTCATAGCTGCCGATCGAAAGGTCGGCAACATTTTAAGACTCAAGTTACTTGCTGTGAGAGTTATAGAAGAAAGAGTCGGAAGAAGAAAGAAATGAAGACTGTCTGTCCTTACTACTTATTTGTCTTAAGAATATTTTAGATTTATATTTATTTCTAAGCTTAATCAACAAATCTCTAAAGTCGACTCGTTCTGTGGCAGTATAATAAACACATATTGAGTCCTCAGATAGAGGGATTAAAATATTAGTCAGATTCATTTCAAGATTTAATTGATGAACAAAAACATTTATTTCAGCTTTGATAGAAGTGGACTTTTTATCGAGTTGTAATCTTTTAGCCTTGTCTTCAATATTAGCATATCTAATCAGATTTCCACTGGGATGAGACTTCATATTATGTTTTTCGCTGCTTGTTTCAAAACTAGTAACGACAGCAATATTTAAACCAAACTCCGATTGAATAATTACTTCAGCTCCGTACTTGAACACTTGATTACTAGAGAGATTCACTTTATATAGATTGGTATCTGAGAATACCCTTGCGAAAAAGAAATTCGATTTTTGATCTTCCATAATTCAATTCTGGCTCAAAATAAACATTAAGACAAACATTAGATACATTGCTCACTTAAAAAGAGATTATGTTCAAAGCTTGCATTGCCTCCTTAACTAACAATAACGAGAGGCGCCAATCTAATATTGTACAGACTAGCTACTGATGCTAAAATGTTTAACAATTATGAACTACTACGCAATTGACTTTGGTACATCCAACTCACTTATAAACTTCATCTCGGATTCAAAAGAGATCATACCTATTCCTATGGAAGAGGACGATAACTACATCCTAAGATCCTTGATCTTTACCACAGACCAAAAGAGCTGGTTCTTTGGAGAAAAGGCGATCAAAGAATACTCAGAGAATGATGGAGAGGGACGCTTTCTTAGATCTCTTAAGAAGTTTCTTGCAGACCCAAGCTTTAAAGGATCAGAGATTCATAATAAGAAATACTTGATTGAAGATATGATTGCAGTATTTTTGAGAGAAATGAAAAGACGAGCAGATCTCTTTGTAGGAAAAACGGTTGATAATGTTATTATGGGAAGGCCAGCTAAGTACTCTATCAATCCAGAATACGATCAGTTAGCTGAAGACAGGATGAGGAAAGCTTGTGAGCTTGCTGGCTTTACAACTGTCAACTTCTGTCCAGAACCTCTTGCTGCAGGACTGGACTTTGATAAAAATAATTCTAAAAAGAAAATTGTTCTCATTGCCGATTTTGGAGGGGGTACATCTGACTTTACACTTATGCAGCTTCATTCAGGTCAATATTCTCAAAATGATATTCTAGGACTTTCTGGTATATATAAAGCTGGTGATTCTCTCGACGGAGAGATGATGCTCAAGTTTATCTCAAAACACTTTGGAGCAAAATTTAGTTTCAAATTACCAATGGGTGATCAGACTCTATCTTTTCCAAGAGCACTTTTAAAAAAGATCTGCTCGCCCGCTCACATCACTCATCTCAGAGAAAAAGAGACTTGGAATTATTTAAAAACGATTCATCCCTTTGCAAAAGATGAAGAAAGTAAACGCCACCTCAGTCAACTGTTTGCTCTTATCGAGTGGCAACTGGGTTATACAATTTTCCAAGAAATAGAAAAATCAAAGATTGCAATTTGTTCTGAAGAAGAAGAGATACATTCTTTTTCCTTTTCTCATGTGGATATCGAAATTAAAGAGGATATTTCAAAGATAAAATATAATGAAGCTATGAGTGACACTGTAAACGATATCATAAAAGCAATGATGGAAGTATTTGAGCAATCAGATATTAAACCAAGTCAAGTTGACGAGGTTGTTCTAACAGGTGGGACCGCACAGTTTACTCAAATTCAAAACCGCTTAGTTGAAATTTTTGGAAAAGATAAACTTATCGAACATGACATTTATCAGTCTGTTGTTGGTGGTCTATCACAGTACGCAACTCTACTTTGAACCAATATTGAATTGAGTTTATAATCTTGATCAATTACACAACCACCCAAAACTTAACGAGACGAATTATCAGAAACAAATAGCTTATTAATAACTTTTCTGATTGCTAGCATTTCTAGAATATATCTCTCTACTAAGCTACGATCAGCGAGGGTCAATACTGTTCCGGAAACTTCAGCAATTTCACCATAGATAGTAATAGAAATATACTTAGCTCCGGTAAAAAGGCTTTTAATTTTTAACTCTAGTAATTTTGCTTTTTTAGCATTCTTAGAAACAAGCGATGGAGCGTACTTAATATCTTTAATAACTCTTTGCACGCCTGACTGTTTATTTATGAAGTTTTCAATATCTAGGATATAGGTATGATTGGAGGCAGCTCCAGTTAGAATGACAGAGTTATCTGCAACCTTCACAGAGATAGTTCTCTTCAGGCTTCCCATAACGTTAGCAATGTACATTTTAATTTTTCTTTCAAGTTCCTTAGTTTTCATATCCTTTGGAGCTTTTATTCCTACGTTTTTAGAAATGACTTTTTTAACACCTAGAACCTTTGCGCTTTCCAGACGAATAAACTCTTTATCTTGAATCGACTTGACCTTCCCAGTTAAAAATACAAATCCTTCTATGACCTTAACGTTTATAGCTTTATAATTACCATTTAAGACTAAGTGAGACTTAACCATATCTGACAATTTCTTATCCCCTTTCGTTTTACCAAAAGCCTTAGGGTGCGGTCTTAGAGACTCTATAAGTAAGTCGTGAAGGATACTGGCCTCCTTCGGCCACTGTACTACTCCATGCAACCCTTTTTGATAAAGAGACGTGTAGAAGCTAGGTCTCTTAAGCACTCTTGAAAGATAAAAGATAGGGAGCTGAGTATAGAAATCTAAGACTGCCTCGAGATAGACCTTTAACTTAAAAGTCACTTTTTTCTCATCAACAATAATAGCAATTGTCTTTTTATTTACATGTTTTTCAAGTTCATCCAATTCTGAGAAGATCAATGAAATATTAAAACGAGATTCTATATTTTGAATTTTTCGTCTTATATCTTTATCACCAACTATAACTATATTTGGAACCTTATATGAGTAGAGGTTAACCATAGAGTCTTTGGGCTTATTTTTAACTAAAGTTTTATTTCTTGGTACTGTCTGCATTTTAGTCCCTTTATTTTATGTAATTGGAAGGTAACCTTTCTATTTTATTATAGACGCTTTTATAGTAAATTCCTAATTGATTTAATTTGACATAAAGATATAGAAAATTAGGTTATGAAATATTCAAAACCTCCCATCGTTAATTAATAAAAAACACTGATCTTTAGTCTATTCTTTAGTTTATATTTACTTATGATTAAGACTTAGATTTTTCTTCTGAGTCTTATATAATAAAAGTGGAAAAGCACTACAAACTGTCGTGTATATGACAAGTCCGTAAATATAACTATCGTTTAATAAATTCTTTTCAATTAATACTCCAACTATTACAAGGCCGAAAACCAATGTTGGAATTAATGACAATGGAAGTTTTTTAAGAATTGAAAATTCTAATTTATTACTGAGCGCATACTTTTCAATAAATAATCTAAGTGGGATAAAAAATACCAAAAGAGCAAAACCTATCGCAACAGAATTCATTGTAAATCCTGACACAGATAACTTGACACCAGAGTGAAAGAAATAAAATGGAAGAAACACACTAGTGAAAGATGACAAGGACTTAAATAGATCTTTCTCAACCTTCTCTGTTACAAGTTTCAAAAATTGCGAACCGACCACACCTACGATGAATGCTCCTACAATGTAGTAAGCTCCCAGATTTTTTGAAACGACACCTGCAACAATTGATATCGCGACTAAAAAAGGTACGCCAGAGTTCTCAGTATGAGCAGCTATAAACTTTAAGTGTAAACGAAATAGGAATGGGATCATAAAAAAGAAAAAAGCGAGAATCGCTGTTGAAATAAGTAGTTCTTGAGGTTTATCAATTTGGAGGATTATAAATAATAAGAAAATAGATACAACCTCTTTAACTATAGCTCTTGGTTTAACCCAATCCTCTTGATCTTTGTCCATCTTAAAGAAAGAGAGAGATGAAATAATAAATCCTGAAGAAGGTGTGACAAGGCCTAAAGAGTAGATTACAGATTCTTGGATATTAAAGTCTAGGAATAAGTACAAAGAAGAGGAAACTACAAATAGTATTAAGAGGAAAACGACTACGTATTTAATTAAGGCTTTTTTGTCACTCTTTAAGTCTTCTACTTTAATTTCAAGTCCCGAAAAGAGAAAAAGTGATGTTATACCGGCTACTGACAGAAACTTCAAAACTTCATCCTCTCTAAAGAATGGAAAAAAGATATAGGATAAAACTCCTAGGCCTAGAGCGCTAATTCCAGCAGGAATAAAAAGTCTTTCAAGTAACTTTGGTAATGTAAGCACTAAAAAAAATGCTATTAGACCAACGGTCTGATTATCCATATTTTTCTTCTTTTCTTAATTTTGATTTTATTATTTTAGTCATATTTTATATAATATTTGATACTATTGCCTCTTTTAATACTAATTAGATGAAACTAAATACCAAGAATATCCTAAGTATAATAATACAAGCATAGCCCCTTCGATCCTATTTATTTTTCCCTCGCCTCTCAAACCTATTCCAAAAACAAATAAAATGAATGTAATTATGCACATAACGGATACATCTCTCTCGAGTATTTCATGAGAAACATTTAGAGGACTGATTAGACCGGAAATAGATACAACAGCCAAAGTATTAAATAGATTTGAACCTATAATATTTCCAAAAGCGAGATCTGATTCTCCCTTTTTAGCTGCAACAATAGATGAGATTAATTCAGGTAACGATGTACCGATTGCGACAATGGTAAATCCTATAACAACATCTGATACTCCTAGTGATTTTGCCATTGAGACCGAAGCCCAAGAAAATAGCCTTGAGCTTAGAATCAATACTATTAAGCCAGAAACAACTTTAAATAATGAGACTTTTATAGACTCTTGATTATGAATGATTGCTGTTGCCGTTTCACTACTAAAGCTATCTTCGTTTTTTTTATTATTTGTTCTTATTGCATATAACATCGAAAAAATAAAAAGAGTTAAAAGAATTGTTGAGTCAACTCTTGAGAGTTGTAGGTCTAGTAATAGATAAGCCGAAATTAGCGTGACCAACAGGAGAACGAGTAACTCTTTACGCAGTATAGAAGAGAGAACTCTAATTGGTTTTATGATAGCAGTTAAGCCGAGAATTAGAGCGATATTAACTATATTAGAACCATAAGCATTACCAAGTGCAATACTGTCTTGTCCCAAATATGAAGATATTGTCGATACGAATAACTCTGGAGCTGATGTCCCAAAACCAATAACAACCATACCGACAAAAAGTGGAGACATTTTGTAATAAAGAGAAACCTTTACTGCTCCATCAACAAATCGATTGGCACTCCAAAAAAGTACGAATAAACTTAAAGCAAGACTGAATACATATAGCAGCATTAAAGCTTCCTCCCGTCACAGGGTCAATTTTTATAAATCAGTAATTAACTCATCTGAAATTTGATTTGAATTATCTCGCTTTGCTGGAAATGACTCTATTAATTTTTCACCACAAGTCCCTATCGCTTGAACGACTCCACTGATCATATTCCCTCGACCTATTTCATTGGATAAAGATTTAACTAAATCGTTCCAGTAATCCTTATCCACTTTTTCATTAATCCCACAATCAGCTAAAACCTCCACCTTTTTCTCTAATAAGGATATAAAGATCATAATTCCGGTTCTATCTCTAGTCATTGAAACTTTGTTCTCGTAAAAGATTTCTAATGATCTTTGGTACACTTCTTCTTGTACTTCTCTTGTGGTTGTAAGTGCTCTTTTAAGGGGCGGAATATAAGCTAAAGCATAGCCTAGCAGCATTCCCGGTATCTGAATCCAAATCAATGCAATTGGATCTTCAAAGTCATATGTATAATAACAGATTATAGAAAAAATAATTCCCATAATAAGCGCCAATCTAAAATGTGCTGCCGGATAGAAGTCTGACTGCTTTAAAATAACAGGTACGATCTCACCGGAGGTATTGAGTTCTACTTTTTTAATTGCATCTTTTATGAGTTTTTTATCTTGATTTGAAATTTTCATTACCAACCTCCACTAGCGCCACCGCCAGAAAATCCACCGCCGCCACCAAAACCACCGCTGCTGCCACCGAAGCCGCCACTAGATCGACCGCCCATCATACTTCCAAGAAGTACTCCGGCCAACAATCCACGACCACCTCCGCGTCCTCCGCGACCTCCGCCTCTACCAAAGAGCATTGCAAGCCCAATGATAACGAAAATGATCATTGATCCTTTTTCGCGACCTGAACGTCTATTCCTAACAGGTGGAGCATCAGTAAGTTTTGCCCCAGATTTTTCAGCTATTAGAGAAGCTCCAACAATTATTCCAGATTCGAAGTCCCCTCTTTTAAAATAAGCTTCGACCTCTCTAATTATTCGGCCGGCTATAGCATCAGGAATTACACCTTCTAAACCTTGTCCGACTTCTATTCGCATCTTTTTTTCATCTACAGCGATTAAAAATAGTGCACCATTATCTTTACTCTTACTTCCAAGTTTCCACTGATCAGTGACCTTAATGGAATATCCATCAATCGTCTCATTTTCAAGTGATTTGACAGTTAACACTGCAATCTCATTACCTGTTTGAGCTTTTACCTGGACAAGGGCGTTAACAAGCGCCGACTGAGTTCTTGCAGATAATAGGCCTGCCTTATCAATTACTGGTGAAGAAAGCCTAGGAACATCTAAAGCAAATGAACTGAAGTTAAATAATATTAGGAATGTAAAAAGTAGAATACTTCTCACTTAGAATTGAACTTTAGGAGCAGTCTTAGCTTCTTCTAAATTTTCAACTTGAAATTGTGGTTTTTTATCATGCTTTAGAAACAAAGAGTTATACCAAGAACTTGGTGGTACAGTAATTAAGTTATTAAATTCTTTAATAGCTTCAATAAATCTGTTTCTTGCAACTGTTATTCTATTTTCAGTTCCTTCAAGTTGAACTTGTAGATCTCTAAAGTTTGCATTGGCCTTTAAGTCAGGATATTTTTCAACGACAACCATTAGTCTTCCAAGTGCTGAAGAGACTCCGCCTTGAGCTTTTGAGAACTGGGCCATATTTTCTTGATTTAGATTAGATGCATCTACATTTACTGAAGTGGCTTTTGCCCTTGCTTCCACAACTGCTTGAAGAGTCTCTCTTTCATGAGAGGCATAACCTTTTACAGTAGAAACTAAGTTTGGAATTAGATCACTACGTCTTTTATATTGGTTTTGAACTTCTGCCCACTTTGCATCAACTTCATTGAGTGAAGTTGGAATACTTTGCATTCCACATGAAGTAAAAAGTGCTAAACACATAATTGCTAAAAGTCTTTTCATTTATTATCCTTTGATTCAATATTTATAACTACTAACATACAGGATTTTATAACTAAGACACAAATTTGATTTTCATTTTTGTTGATATTGATTAGATGAAGAAGTTCGATACTTTAATTAATTGTATCGAATTAATCAAAGTATCTTTAAACTTCCTAGAAGAGTTACAAGCTACTAAGGGACTATGATCAATTATGAAAAACAAAATGTCATATTTTAACATTGTTATTTTTGTGCTTATCGTTATAGGTCTTATTGTTACCTATAATACCAAGCAAGATACTGGAATATCGACTCAAAGCAATCCTCCAACTTTTAGTCAGTAATCTGTTACAAGTTGTGAACTTAGTACGGATAGGATACCTATATCTCTAATCTTTTAATGGAGTCTAGATGCCAATTCAAAAGTATTTTCAAGGATACTCTGAACAAATACAACAACAAATTAAAGACTTATATGATAGTGGAAATTTAAAAACCTATCTCTTGAAAAAATATCCCAATCAACACAATATTAATTCAGATAAACTTCTCTACCAATACGCCAACGACCTTAAAAATCAACACATGCGTAAGGTTCCACAGCTCAGTAAAGTTATCTATGAAAAACAAAAAGACTTAATCACTGACGCTCTAGGTACTCATACATTTATAAGTCGCAATCACGGAGGGAAATTAAAACGAAAACATGAGATTCGGATTGCATTGAGCCTAAAGGAAGCGCCAAGTGAAATGCTTGAGATGTTAGTTGTTCACGAATTAGCTCATTTCAAAGAAAAAGATCATAATAAGCCCTTCTATAAACTATGTGAGTATATGCAGCCAAACTACCATCAAGTTGAGTTTGATATGCGCTTGTATTTATTATTATTTGATCAAGGCCATAAGCTTTACTAAGACTTTCTATAGATTCCCTAAATACATAATAAATACCTCCAGTCTTGTCTTAAGATAGGGACTAGCTTAGTCTATTATTTGTTTTAACAATTTTTTTAACGCCTATAAAGTAATCGGGGATGTATATGGATCAAAAGTTAATAAAAAATGGATTTATACTTGCGGCAGCCATGAATTTCAGCGTGATCATTTTTTCACGCGGATTTACGAATACAGCCATTAATGAAGCTGACCCAATTGTAATGTCTAACTTTGGCTTACTTATGATTTTCATGTGGGGTTTAGCTTATCTTGCTAGTGTCTCTGTTACGACTAATATCAAATGGCTTGCAGGTGTTTTTACATTAGAGAAGCTTATTTATGCAGCTGTTTGGATCAAGTGGATGACTGAGAATAGTCTAAGTCCAATTTATGCAAAAGATATTTTTGCTGGTGTATTTTATAGTGTCTATGGGGTTAGTGACTTTATTTTCATGTTATTTTTCGGTTGGGTATTTTGTTCGAGTTATAGAGCAAAGTAAGTTCAATTTATAGAACTTACTTCCCACAGCATTTTTTAAATTTCTTCTGACTTCCACATGAACAAGGATCATTTCTTCCAATTTTCTCCCCAGTTCTTTTAATAGGAGTTAACTGCTCATGCCCGTGGTTACAGTTTGGACCATGAACATGTTCAACTTCTTCAGTTTGTTTTTCTTTAGTATCATTTGTCATGCGCTTTCCTTTGGCCGATGCCAATATTTATTTATTGAATTTATTTAAATTGTGAAAGCCACCATTTCTGGTGAATAAGGTCGGTTTGTACCGAAGGCCCTCTACAGTCATGGATATTATCTCTTGGATCAGAACGTGAAGTAATTCCAATTAACTTTATCTCACCTGAATCATTTTCAAAGACTAGTGGTCCACCAGAGTCTCCCCCACATGAGGCAAAGCTTGTAACCCACTCACCGCTTTCAACAAGATAGTCTATAACTTTAAGTTCCTTAAATCGAAGAGTTCCCATTTGACCATTATTTGTTTCTTTTCCATAACCAAAAAGAAGAGTTCTACCAGGTAAAGTGAGTTCCGAATAAATTTCAATTGGTTTTGCAAAAGCTGGAATATTTCCAACCAACTCTAGAACAGCAAGATCATTGACCTGCTCTTTTGGCCAAGGCTCTGACAATAAAGGCTTTCTATAAAAAGGATGAATATAAACTTTGGCCACTGGAAACAATTGCGTAGTGTTTCCAAACTTTACAGTATGAAGTCTTTTTGGTGCACAGTGAGCAGCTGTTAGAATATGTTTATCAGAAATAACAACTCCGCTACAAAAGTGATGTCCTTGAATATTCCAACTAACATTAAAAGACTCAAATTTTGAATTTGAAGTTACTAACTCTCCGTCAACAATCGCCATAACTTGCAAGGAGAATATTATTAAAATTAATTTAAACATGAACTATATCTAACATGTGTGATGCCATCAGTCGAAACAAAAGATGGTGATCAAAGTGAGTAAACTCTAAACCTGTCAGTTTATTTACTTAGACAGTATAAGCTTAATATCTTTTTGACCTAACTCTATCTTTTTCTTTGTTGAAACTTCTAATCCACTTTTATCCATAGCATTTCCAGATGGACTTAACCTAGCTGTAACTGTGAAGGGACCTTCAAATGGAATTTGCTTCATCATGGCGTCTTTTTGACTCAGTTCAAATTTTACTGGAAAAACTGGATTCTCAATCTTTTTAACCGCTAGCGGCATTGGCATTTGTCCATTAAACTTCTTAGCAAAGATAAAAAGAGTTCCCTTAGGCGTATTCCCTTTAATGCTTACTTCACCAGAAATTGTTTGAGCAAAGGCCATATTTGATACTAGAAAGCTCATTAATAAAATAAGTCTCATCACAATCCTCGATTCTTTTAGATATTTTAACGTTTTTTTACACCATAGCTATTCATAGTGTCAAAGACAATACTCTAGATCGTCAGGGTCACCTTTGAAAGGAATCGTGGGTTATCAGGGTCAAGACCTCTTGCTTGGGACAATTGTTCCACCATCAAGTAGAAACTATATATAAGGTTTAATGGGTCCATATAAAGGTGACAACTGGGATTGTAGACACAATCCTCATCACTAATATAAGCATCACTTATGATGCAAACTCTTGCCCCCCGTTTTCGCAAATTCAAACCAGTTTCAATTAGACTTTCCTGCTCCACTCCTCGAAGAGCAAATATGATAACCGGATAGTCAGCCCCAACGACGGCTTGAGGACCATGCTTAATCTCAGCACTAGAGAAAGATTCAGCTTGTATATGACACGTCTCTTTTAATTTTAATGCGGCTTCATGAGCGATAGTAAATCCAAGACCTCTACCAACGATCATCATCTGCTTACAGTCTGTTAACATATCTACTATTTTAGGCCAGTGGCAGTTGAGTTGTGTCGGTAAATAATCTGGAGCTTTTTCAATAGCTTTTAAGAGTTCAATATTTTCAGCAACCTGTGCAATCAATGAGGCTGATGCATACAAAGATGCAATAAAGGACTTTGTAGCGGCAACAGAAGTTTCCTCCCCAGCACAAAGAGGATATACGTGACTTGCCTCTTTCGCTAGTGGAGAGCTAGTATCATTAACAAAAGCCAAAGACATAGACTTTTGTTTATCCAGAAGTCTTACCAGAGAAAGAATATCTGGACTCTTACCCGATTGGGAAATTGCCACTCCAATTGCTTTTGAAAAATCAAGGTCAACTTTATGGACTGAAACCAGAGATGGGCCTAGCGACATTGATAACTTTTTAAGCTCTAAGGAGATGAGATAATTAAAGTAAGCGGCTGCGTGATCACTACTTCCTCGAGCAAATGTTGCAAAACAAAAGGGATTCATTTTTTTTATCTGATCTGAAATTTGAATTCTAATCTTTGAATTTTGTGACCACTGCTTTTTTAAGACTTCTTTGGTCTGCAAAGTTTCTTCAAGCATTTTTGTCATAAACTTCTCCCCTGTAAATAAACATCAAGAAGATCATAGGAATCATCTATGACTAAGATATCTGCTCTGTTACCGATCTTTAAACAACCCCTATCGCTCGCGCCAAGTAAATGCGCTTGGATATAAGAGAGCCTTTTTGATGATTCCACGATAGATAGATCTAGGCTTAGAATATTTTTTAAGGCTTGAATCATTGTTAAAGAGCTTCCAGCTAAAGTTCCGTCAGCAAGTCTTATTCCATTTCCACATTTATGCACCTCATGTGTCCCAAGGCGATATGTCCCATCGGGCATCCCGCAAGCTGCTGTTGCGTCCGTGACAAAGTAAAGCTTTGGGATTGATCTCAAAGCGACTTTAATAGCCCCCGGGTGAACGTGCAAAAGATCAGGGATAAGTTCTGCACATTGGGCGTGAGCTAGGCTCGCTCCAGTAAGCCCTGGGGCTCTATGATGGAAGCCTGACATTGCATTAAAGACGTGAGTGACACTATCGGCTTTGTTTTCTATAAATTCTTTTGATGTTTCATAGTCAGCGTTTGAATGTCCGATTTGCAAGAGAATATTTTTCTTTTTTAAAGCCACAACTTCGCTGTCTGAAATATTTGACTCAGGAGCAAGAGTAATGATCTTGATGGGAGCAATTTCATGCAAAGATAAAACCTCTTCAAGATCAAAGGCCCTTGAAAAGGCTGGTTGAGCTCCTAACTTATCGGGAGAAATAAAAGGTCCTTCAAGATGAACACCTATAATTTGAGCCTCTCCCCTTGCTGGAGCGTTCATAACGCTAGCAATAGATTGAAATATATTATTTAGTTTCTCTGGTGTATCCGTTAACGTGGTGGCCAAAAGAGAGGTTGTTCCATTTTTAGCATGGCAGGTAAGCATGTTGCGAATTGCTAATTCCCCTTCCATAATATCACTTCCACCTCCACCGTGAACATGAAGATCAATAAAGCCCGGCAAAATCCAATTTTCATTCTCTTTTATTTTTGAAACTTTGGTAATGTTTATGATTTCATCATTAAATTCGATTTCACCATAAAATGAATTTTCATCTGTAACAATATTACCTTTAATTTTATTTTTCATCTCCACCTTTATCTTTAATCAACATCAGAGCTCCATCAACAGAGCTTCCGATTCCAGAAATACATCTTCTTGATATGTGTTCAGGAAGATATGGTAAAAACTGCTCTCCCAATTTACCACACATGACCACAGGTAAGAGATTCGTTTTATCTAAAGTCAATATCATCTCTTCAATATCTATTAAGGCTTTAGCAATAAGCTCCTTGGCAAACAAGTCATCATTGTGGACTGAAAATACTAAAGGAGCTAAAGAAGCATAATCAGTTTGTGTTGCCAGGCCAAGCCATTTTAAAAATTCGTTTGAACTTTTCCCACAATTTTCTTTAATAAGATTTGAAAGTAGACTCGCTTTTACTCTTCCATCTAAGACTTTCTCCGTATATCTTACGGACTGAATACCAAGCCAAGACCCAGATGCTTCATCCCCAGCTGGATACCCCCAACCAGAAACACTATGTATTTTTCCAGAGAGGTCTTTACTCATTCCTATGCTTCCAGTTCCCAAAGCAATAATAATTCCTGGCTTATCATTATGAGCACCAAGCAAAGTAGTATACCCATCAGCTTTTGCTACAACTTTTAAAAAGCCAGGGTTTGCTAATAAGAACTCTTTTTTCCAGCTGGAGTTGTTCATCCCTGAGATTCCAGCCCCGAGATAGCATTCATTTAATCTTATATCTTTTATGCATTCATTTAGAATTTCGACGATGGCTTGCCATGACTTATCGATCCCAAGCGATAATGCAGAAGCTGACCCTTTGCCCATTGCAATCAATACTCCAGATGAGTCCTGAATTTTGAGACGAGTTCCCGTCCCTCCACCATCAACACCAATATAGTACTTTGCTTTAGTCATACTAAACCTTATGACCTTCGGTGGTAAATATCAACAGATCATAAGGATTATTTGGGTCAATTCGGTCAGCTTTTACATTATATTTCGATGTTAAGAAATCTCGACTATAAGCTGGACTAAATAGTTGCAAAAAATAATTTTAATTTTCATCAAATCAATCTACAATATCCAGTGCATTTGATTGAGATTCTCCCGAAGGTTAAAGAATTCATTAAATATCAGGAAAATTGTGTCACTGAAAAGCCTAATGACATTATGATTCATGAATGTCTTAAATCAAATCCAATCAATTTAGAGCATTTTGTCTCAAGTGCGATTCTTCATTTCTCAAGGATTGAGGGGATCATTGATGAAAACAATACATCGTTGAGTGATCTAAGCATAAGTGCTTCTAAATTCTTATGTATTATACGAATGTTTTTGTAAACGATTCTCTTGTTTGCAACATCTCCGAGTTCAAAATGAGTCTGATTAATTACTCTTTGCTTTTAGTAATGTCAGACTCGAAGACATTATCAATAATGCTGTCAAAGCTTTTATTTTTAAGCTTATTGCGACTGTTAAATTTCTTTTGAAACTGCTCTATAGACATTTTGAAAACGGGACAATCCCATTTGACCTTACATTCTCGCTGAACTAGATCCAACTGATCTACTCCAATTAATGCTGAACTAGAGTTTTTTCCATCAGTAACAGTTATGTTTATGAAAGGCGATGTGTCTTCTTGCATATCTACCAAGAGATCAAAGTTAAACCTCTGTTTAAGCAAGTACAGTTCGACAACTTCGTTATTTTGCCTTGGATAGAAGGTAAGCTTTGGTTTTGATAAATTATAAAATAAAATACCAAGACCTACGATAATAAGGAGCCCCCCCCTAATAATATTTTTTTTCATAGTTTTATACTAATATAATCTAGAATATTAATGTAGGTTAAATATTCTTTTTTGAGCAAAAATAAGATTCTTACGTTAGACAAAGCTTTGTATAAATATTTAGTACCTCGACGGCTTAATATATTGAACCCAATTTAAATTTTCAGTAGATGATTTTAAGATTTAATATTGATTTTTGGTTCATTGTAAACACTTGCTCCAGCAGGAACGGACTGTGCCAACCAAACATTTCCACCGATTGTTGAGCCTTTACCTATAACCGTTTTACCACCCAAGATCGTTGCATTAGCATAAAGAACACAATCATCTTCAACTGTTGGGTGTCTCTTGATTCCCTTCATATCCTTGTGTACCTTTAATGCACCCAAAGTCACTCCTTGGTAAATTGAGACACGATCCCCGATTTCTGTCGTTTCTCCAATTACGATACCTGTACCATGATCAATAAAAACGGGTGATCCTATAGTGGCTTTTGGATGAATATCTACACCTGTTTTATAATGAGCTGTTTCCGAAATCATTCTGGCAATCAAGGGATAATCTATTTTACTGATCACGTGAGCAATTCGATAACAGGCGATAGCATAAAATCCCGGATAAGCACTAATAACCTCATTTGCATCTGAAGTAGCCGGATCACTTTGAACAATAAACTCTACATCTAGATTTAGTAGCTTCTCTACTTTGAAGATTTCTTCGTAAATATAATCGGCGATACTGGCAGAAGTTTTATCTGAATCTTTTTTTTGGCACTCAAGTATTTTGATAAGACAATTTTTATTATCTATTACTGCTGCCTCGAGAGACTCTAACGAATCAAAAAAGTTCTGTCCCATAACAGGGAAAAGAATGACAAGAAAATCATCAAGCCACTTTTTTATGCCAGGAACACAGATATGTGACTTTTGGTTACTATACTTATTTAAATATAAAGATTTTATTTGTTCGTTCATGAGGTATAATAACAAAGTTTTAATAAACTTCAAAGATAAGGAGTAGATAATGACTCATTTTTATAATCATCAACACGAACTAATTGGCAATACGCCCATATTGAAAATAGATTCACTCTCAAAGCTCACTGGTTGCAATATATTTATTAAATGTGAATCGATGAACCCTGGTGGTTCTATTAAAGATAGAGCAGCAAAACAGATTATAATTGATGCTATTGATTCAAAACAACTAAGACCTGGGATGACAATCGTAGAAGGTACCGCTGGGAATACTGGAATTGGGCTTGCCGTAGTCGCAAAATCACTTGGGTATCAAGCGATGGCCGTTATGCCCAGTGGCCAGGCGATAGAGAAAGAGAGAATGATCCAGTTCTTTGGTGGATCACTAAAACTAGTTGCTCCATGTCCTTTTAATGATAAGAATCATTTTTATCATGTTGCACAGGCGATTGCGAAAGAAAATCCAGATCAGTATTTCTGGGCGAATCAATTCGAAAATTTATCAAACTTTAAAGCTCACTATGAGAATACAGCACCTGAAATTGAAAAAGTCTTCGCCAAAGATTTGGATTATTTCATTTGTGCCGCTGGTACCGGTGGAACAATCGGCGGAAATACTGCCTACTTAAAAAAAGTTAATCCCAAGATTAAAACTTTACTTGTTGATCCCAAAGGATCAGGCCTGGATTCTTACCTCAAGACAGGAGAATTCAAATCTGAAGGCTCATCTATAACAGAAGGTATTGGGATAATGAGACTTGTTGAGAACTTCAAACAAGCAATTATTGACGATTCAATTTCACTTGATGATCAATACCTTTATACCATTGCAAAGTACGTTAGTGATCACGATGGTATAAAACTTGGAACATCTTCTGCGCTTAATGTTGCGGGAGCATTCAAAACTGCTTTGTCGGCAAAGAAAGGAAGTAATATTCTAACCTTCATGTGTGATTTAGCAGAAAGATCTTATTCAAAGATGAATAATGAAGAATTTTTAATTGATAAAGGCATAAATTTAAATAAAGATATTGAAGAGTATTTATAGCTACAAGAAAGCTTCGCCGTTGAGACGAAGCTTTATTCTTATTATTTTTATTTGTTTTTTATTTAAGCAGCTGCTTGCCATACTTCTTTAGTCCAAGTTGATCTCGTATCTTCAACCCAGTCTGTATTTCTCAATTTATTATGAACAAACTCTTCTAACTCATCAGGTGTACTTACATCTACCCACAAAGTCATATCCCAGCTTCCAGTTGTAGACCAAGCCCACTTAACTTCTTTCCACTCTTTCAACCAGTCCCAGTTTGCTGTTGCTGGTGCATTTTTATTCCATTTTACATCTACTTGTGCTGTCCATTTTGACATTGATTATCTCCTAGGTTGTTTTGATACTTATCGGAGAATTAGTTCAATTTCGTAGTAATATCTTGTTATATACAATTCTGGTAGTAAATACCTACCTTACATTATTTTTTAGAAATGGAAAGCTTGAAAGTATTTGTATTTATAAATTACAATACAACATAACTTAGACGCACTTTTGAGGAGGTCAATTGTGTGATTATATAATTTATGAACAAAAGAATAGTCTACCTTCCTGGTCTTGCTGCTGATGAACTCTTATTTGAGGAGTTACAGAAATATATTAATGGCATAGTTCCCAAATGGCCTCAACACGACAATGAAGATGATCTTAAATCATATGCTTTAAAGTGTGTAAAAAGCTGGAATATTAATGAAGACGATATTCTAATTGGTTTCTCATTTGGTGGGATGATCGCTAAAGAAATAAGAGATATAGTTCCATCTAAAAAGAAATCCAATTTGTTTCTTATCTCTAGCTGTAGAAACAAAAGATCTTTAGACCAAAAATTTATCAATCGCTCAAAGTATCTAAAGTATATTCCCAATTTTATTTTATATTTTTTAGCTGTACATGTAGGCCCCCAATTTACAGCACGGACTGATAAGGAAAAAGTATTTCTTCCTATCCTCAAAACAATGGCGAAAACAACTTCTATAGATTTTCTAAAATGGGCAACAGAAGCTTCTGGCAGTTGGCAAAATGAGAGAGAAGTTGAATTAATACAAATTCACGGAGAATATGATCAAGTGATTCCCTCCCCTCCTAACCAACCAGATCATATTATACTTAATGCAGGACACTTAATTTGTTACACACATGCAAAAGAAATCTTCGAGATATTTAAGGAGTATCATAATGAATAAGACACCAAGATGGATGTTCACTACTTTGATCATTGCTGGTTTTTATAATCTTATTTGGGGAGCATGGATTATACTTTTTCCAAAACTCTCTTTTACTCTGCTTGGTGTTGAGCCAGCAAGTCCCATTGAGATTTGGCAATGTGTAGGAATGATTGTTGGTGTATATGGATTTGGATACATAATTGCAGCAACAAATCCTTTCAGACATTGGCCAATAGTTTTAGTAGGCTTTCTGGGCAAAATTTTTGGCCCTATCGGTTTCTCAAAAGCATTAATAACAGGAGTCTTTCCATTAAGTTTTGGTATCAATATAATTTTTAATGATCTAATCTGGTGGATACCTTTTTTTATTATTCTCAAAGAAACTTACAAACATCATAACAATGAGATCTTTGAGAACATTGAGCTCGATGAATTTATCAATGAAGAGAAAGAAACTTTACTTGTAGCTCTTCGTCACCAAGGTTGTACTTTTACGAGAGAAAATATATCTCATCTTGCCAGCTTAATTTCTGAAATTGAAAGTAAACAATGGCAACTTAAGATAATTCACATGGGTGATAATCAAGAACTTATTGAATTACTAAAGCAGTATAATATTAAAAAAATGCCCCTTTTAATATCTGATCCAGAAAGGTTAATCTACAATAAACTTGGATTCATAAAAGGCTCAGTAAATCAACTATTTGGTCTAAAAGTATGGGTAAAAGGAATAAAAGCATTTTTCAATGGTCATGGATTAGGTCCACTCAGAGGTAATGGTTTTCAATTGGGAGGGATGGTTCTTTTCAAAGGACATGAGCAAGTTCAATATTTTAAGTCTACAAATGCATCTGATATATTTCCTATAAGTTCGTGGCTGAAAGATTGTTAATATAGCTGTAATATATATTAGATTTAATTGATGAATACTTTTTAACTTCAAGTTAAAAATCACTTGAAACGTTTGTCTTTCTTATAAATTAAAAATCATAATATAATTTATCTGAAGTTTATGAGTCAGTATTTAGTGTAGTTCACCAGTTAGAAACAATTGATGTTGGTTAAATATAAATTGGGATTAATATGCAGCAATATTGTCTCAAAGATGCACCTTTATATTCTTCATTGAGCACAACAAAATAATAAATATGTCCATTCGATCAGATACTCGTGCTAATTTTATCAATTTCTGTAATTGATATTAATAGGGCAAATAATAAAGAATCTTTTTTTATTTTCTCTGTTTAAAAACCTCAACAAATCCTCACAGTACGATGATAACGTCTTATATAGATCTATGAACACAAGCTACACAATATCTAAACAAGACTATAATAAATAAGCTTGTTACTTTTTTATTAAACGAACAGGGGGGAATTACATGAATCCAATTTTGGAAAATACATTGAGTTATACTCATACTCAGTTTTACATGGTTAGCCATTTTTTAACTTTCGGCTACGCCACAATGGCTTGCGGCTTACTTTACTTCGGATTCACAGCATTTATGATGAAACCACAAAACCGACTGGGAAATATACTCTCAATGGTAGTTATGATATCAGCTTATCTTATTCTCAAAGAGCAAAGCGATGGATGGCTTGGGTCTTTTACAAAAAACGCTCAAGGCTTATGGGTCTCTAATGATAATATGGACTTCAGTAATGCTTATCGATATCTTAATTGGTTGATAGACGTTCCAACGCTCTTAACTATTTTACTTGTTGGTTTAGGACTCAATAGTCTTCCGTCATTTAAAAAACGTTGGACTATTTTTACGACCAGCGGAGTTCTAATGATCATTACTGGATACATTGGTCAGTTCGAACAGCTTGGTGACACAACAATGTGGTACGTATGGTTTGGAATAAGTACTGTTTTTTATCTAGTTATCTTAGCTCAGGTAAAAGGAGTTTTGAACGAAGCATCACTAAAGGTTCCTCAAGCAGTAAGAGGAATGACTAAAAATATTTTTTGGATCTTTATTGTCTTTTGGAATCTCTACTTAGTAGCATACTTAATGCCTGCAATTATGCCTAATGCATGGGGTGTAGTTTGGAAACAAGGCCTTTACACTGTCGCAGATGTTGGTTCAAAAGTTATTTTCGGTATAATTTTAACTCAAATCTCTTTTGCTATAGATAAAGAAACAAAAGCGTAATTGAAGTGAAAGAAACGGTCTTCTACCAACCAGCTCAAAAAAATATCGGACTTCTGTTGTCCAATTATGATTCGAAGTGGTCAGATTTTAGAGTTTGTGTGAAGACCGAGCTTTCTCATTTACTTCCATCTATCGAAAATATTTTCTTAGAAGGAGCATCATTAAGTCTTTTCAAAGGTAAATACAGTCGCTCGTATATTATATGGGCGATTGCTAAACACTTTAAGATACCTTTTAATAAAGCCGTTATCTTGTCAGCTAGCGTAGAGTTACTTCATGAGGCAAGCCTCATTCATGACGACATTCAGGATGGACAGAAAATTTCCAGAGGATTGCCCACGGCCCATATGACAATAGGACAAAATCAAGCGATAAATCTAGGAAGTTACTTAGCGGCTAAATCAAGAGAGGTCATTTTTCAATCTACTATATTTAGCGATAGAGAGAAGCTCCAAATCTACTCTGCACTGGACAGCACTCTAATTAGTATGATTGCTGGACAAAATTTAGAATTTACCCCACTAAGTGAACAGGTTTTTTGTGAAATAAATTATTGGAGATGTGTGGGAGGGAAAACTTGCTCTATTATAACGAGCGTACTCGAAGCTTTTCAAATACAATCAAAAGATATTGAGTCTGCACTTTGCTTACTTGGAGAAACCTATCAATTAAACAACGACTTAGAAGATTTCATAAAAGGCAGTGGGAGTATCGATTACAAAAACAAGATTGAAACACTTCCTAATATTAAATTATTTCAAATGAGAAATTGTAATAAAAGCAATTTTTGGAACAATACTCCTTCACAAGAAGAAATTTTAAAAATCAAAAAAAATATTTCTTATATTTTAGATCTTAAAATTCAAAAACTAGATGATACCCTATCTAATCCTGAGAGTGAAGAGCTTAGGTTTGATCTACTAAAGGTCTTAAAGGCTGTTCGTAAACCAGTATTGGAAGATGTTTGAAAGCGGTAGTAATATTTGGAGAACTTCGAGCGTACTCAGGCTCAATTCGCTAGGATATGATAAAGATTTTTTAGACGATCGCATCCAGTTATAAACAGTAATTTTCAAGTCAAATAACTCTCTAAGCTCATCTAAAAGAAATATCATTTTCTTATATTGGTCGTTCCGATTACTCACGTAATTAAATGAGCGATTAGTAATAGTTGTATTAATGATAAAAAACGCTTGATTCTTAGAAAAAAATCAGCGTTTTGTAGGTAAAGTAATAATTACTTGGTAAAGCTCTTCAAGACGAGAGATGGGATCAGTTGACTGAAGTATCTGTTGCATTTGAAAATCTTGAAGTCGTAGATAGCGAAAGAGTTTAAAACTAAAGTTATTCACAGATTTTTCTCGCGACAGGTCGCTTATTTCTTCAATTGCTTCGACTTTTTGTAAAGTAAGTTGATCTTTAAAAAACTTTATAATTAATTCTTTTTGTTTAAGAACCCTCTCGTTAGCATTTTCAAAGTCTAGCTCAAAGTCATCGCGATATTCCTCACACATTCCAATCTTATATGGATCATTCTGTATAATACTAACAATTCTAAAGCGTTTGAGCATATGAATAGTAACGATGTAGCGTCCATCCTCCGTTTTATCTGTTATATCAACTGGGCCAGCGCTAAAAACATCTTCAGGTTTAAAAGTAGAAAGGTTTTGTTTGTAGAGTAAATAAGCTTCATCGATTGAGTTCGCTTTTGCTTTTATACTATTTCCAAATCGTTCTATGCTTTGAGTATGGCATACGCCAAGAAGCTTATTTCTGTCGACACAGTCTTGAATCATTTGTCGATAGCGTGGCTCAAAAACGTGCAAAGGCACAATAGTTTGAGGGAAGTTTACCGATCCAGGGATGGGAAAAAGAGCAATTTCAAAAAGACCATTATTATTCATACACAAGTTATAGCATCTTTCCGCAAGACATTTAATAAATGCTTTTGTCTGTCTAATAAAATCTTATGCAATTCACAAGGAAACTAAATATTATTTTACATATTTCAACTCGTAATTCAATGCTGAGCAATTAGACTCCAAACCTTAAAATTATATCCTGGAGTTGTTTGTTAAATTTTTTAGTACTGTTTAGTCCGAGAACACTTTCAATCTGAGAATCTAGTACCTTAAGAGATTTCATCCCTTCCATAATATTTAGGTTGCCCTTGGTGTTAAATGTAACTAGCACTGATCTTCTATCAACAGGATTATTACTTTTCAATAAAACTTTAAGGTGTATTAATTCATTAACAAGCTGACTAACAGCCTGTTTAGAAACGCTCATTTTCTGGGCCAACTCTACAATTGATATTCCTTCAAATGGAATATGAGGAAAGCACTGAAAGTGCGAGGGCTTTAAACCTTCGACACCCAACTGAGTTTTGACTGTATTCATCGCAAACTCATTGTACAATCTAGCGGCTTTAATAAGATTGTGCCCTACACTACTATCTCTAAGTAATTTAAATTCTTCAATATCCATATTTATACTGTAACTACTGCTTGCATTTTAGTCAAGTCAGGCTTACTATATAGTCAAGTTGAGTTGACGACATATGGAGATAAACATGACAATAGAGTTATTACACTACGAAGCTGACGCAGCAGGAGTAATTTTTCCAGCAAAGACTTTTATAATAGAAGAAGAGAGTAGTTTAATTATAATCTCCCCCGGTCCATTGAACTCTTTAACTATTGATCGACTAACTAAAACAAAAAAAGAGCTAATTTTCATAGCCCCTAATAATTTTCATAATCTCTATCTTAAGTCTATGTGTGATACTTTTCCTCATGCAAAATTTTATGGACCGAAGAGGGCTGCAAAAGTATCAGGTGTCCCTCTTCTAAACACTAAAGAGTTTTCATCTCCAAATATCGAAACCGTTTATATTGAAGGCAATAATTCACTAAGTGAGACCTGTTTTTACTACAAACCTGAAAAAACTTTAATCGTTACAGATCTATTTTTTAATATGAACCACGACATGAATATTATGACAAAGCTTATGATGAAGATAGCGGGTGCATATAAGAAACTAGCGATGAGTCGAATCATTAAATTTTCAATTAAAGATAAGAATCTTTTCAATCGAAGCCTTCAACGACTAGCCGATTTAGACTTCAAAAAAGTCATTCCAAATCACGGCGATAGCATATCAAAAGAATTATTTATTAAGACTTTTGTGAACAAAAAGTAAGCAGTAAAACCTAGAGAGTTAGAAGTCTCTTTTGGACAAAATTTTGGTGGCTCGAAAACACCGTTTATCTAACTGCTATTCTCAATTACTATATATAATAAGTTCTTTTTAATTAATGAGTTAAGAATGTTTTTTAGAGATTAACGATCAAACCCAAAATCCATAAAACATGAATTACCTTTCTTTTTTGATTCCAATTTTTATTCGATCTGATGACATAGAATCTTCCTGACTTTCTATTTTATCTAAACGTTCAAAAACAACCTTAAAAACTTCAGTCGCATCTGACTCTAAGCGATCAACTCTGTTAGCTAGGTCCTTCTCGAGCAAGTGGAAGCTGCGTAACTTAGTAAAAATTCTCATAATCGCAATATTTACAATAACAGCTCTTTCACTTCAGAGGATACCAGATAACATGGCAACACCATTCTCTGTGAAAACAAGGGGTTGTTTTTGTTTTCCCCCTCGGCCAGTTTTTGAAGTACCAATTTGGCACTTCAAAGATTCATACTCTGAAGATGATAGTTGAAACATAAAATCATCTGGAAAACGACTAATATTTCTTCTAACTTGCCTGTTAAGTTTCTTTGTATCAACTTCATAAAGTTCAGCTAAGTCACTATCTAAAATAACCTTCTGACCTCGAATAAGGTAAATCATATTGTTGATTTGTTCTAAGTTCACTTCCATTTTTTTCCTCCGAATTAATGCAAATATAAATTAAGCAAGAACGACTAGAAGTTAGAAATGCAGAAGTGATTTAATTCATTAAAATATTTGTGGTGCACAAATGTATATTAGTATTTCAAATCACAAGTTTGCTCCATTTTGGAATTTAAGCAAAAAAAAAGCCACGTGGGTTAGACGTAGCTTTTGTATAAATATTTGGTGCCCCGACGCGGACTCGAACCACGGACACAAGGATTTTCAGTCCTTTGCTCTACCAACTGAGCTATCAGGGCAAAATATTTATTGGATTAAGATAAGGATTTTCAGTAAAAACGTCAACTTATTAAATCGTTTATCTCAATGTTTTTATATCTCACCGTGATTTGGCTATGAGTCAATATTATTGATTTACTTCAACTTCTTCATCACAGTTGAGTTTTATTATTACTGGCTCACTGTCGTTAACATAATAGTAATCTAGCTTTAGAGAAGTTCCCTGACGATCTGGACCCATTAGTCCGTCTCTGTCGTGAAGAAATTCTACCATTAATCTTTTATCACCAATTTTTGTATTGAAGTTAAGTGCATAGATACCCATCTCGGTATTATCTACTGCAGCGTATTTTGGAGTCTCTAAAATACCACCGATAATATCTGGGTGGTTGGTTTCAGCTCTCACTACATCGATTCCATACTCATCAGTTGAATTAGAGATATTTACATAAATATCTGAGTCAACAGCCTTACAGCTTGTAAAACTCTCACTAGCAAAAGAGCTCATTGAAATAACTGCTGTCATTAAGAATAATAATTTTTTCATCGCTAATCCTTTATTTAATAAGTTATTTAATAAATGAACAATCTAGATCTCCCGATGGAGAATTAGAGCTATCTTCATTTTCGTATTTAATACTGAAGTTTCCAGTCGTTCCTCTTATATTGAGCTCGAGAACATAGGCACCCATTATCGTCCCGGTCACTGTGTAGCAGTGTGGACACCTGGCAGTCATAACCTCAACGTTTGTAGCTTCGAGTGCATCGACCAATGCTTCTTCGAGTCCGTCTTCTACAACGGCTTCTTTCGAGGTCTGAATAAGAGCACTGTTTTCAACATTAAAAACAATTGCTGCATCTTTATACTCGCTATCTTCTTGAGCTAAACAAACATACGTACCAGCAAAAGCTTGAGATATAAGCATTTGGCCTAAGAATAGTCCTGCTATTAGTTTCTTCATTTCTTCTCCTGTGAAATTATTATTTGATAGATCCTAACAGCTCTTAAATAATCAACAACGCGCAGTGTAATCATTTTATGCTCTTTGAAAATCCTCTAGTCTAAGGTATTGTTTTTTATGGCCATAAAAATTGAAAAATCAACATTAAAAAATAAATTCTTCTCATTTGATGCATTAGCAATTCTTCCAGATGTTGAAACCCCTGAGAACTTTAAAAGTCAATTTGGCGTTTTTACTCATGGATTCACTGCAAGTAAAACTGACTGCCTTTCCTGGGCCCAGCGGTTTGCAGATGCCGGCGCACCAGCTGTTATCTTTGATCTTCCAGGCCACTACCTTGGAAGCTTCGAAGAAGTTGAATCATTTGATGATTTTAAAGAGCATGCACAATTGTGTTTTGCAGATGCATTGAGCTTTTTAAATGAATCGGTAAGAAAAAATAATATTGAAATAGAGATGACTGATCTTATTTTAGGCGGACATAGCCTTGGAGCACTACTCGCTCTAAAAGCTCTAGATCTTGAACAATTCGATGACTTAAATAAAATGGCCATCTGTGTGGGTCTTGGGATCAGCCAACACAAAGACACTCATCTTTTTGAATCTTCTTTTTACCAAAAGACGTTGGATCTTAGACGGCAACTTGTGAGTCCTGCTCTTGACTCTAGTAACGTTTTTCCTTGGATTAAAGAAGAGAAATTAGACTTAGATTTAATGAATCAGAAAGTTCATCTCATTACAGGTCTTGACGATATTGTCGTCGGAGCTGGTGGTCTTGAGGCCCTTGAATTCAATTTAAAAAGTCTTGGTAATGACATTACTTCATCGGAACCAAAGAAGCTTCCACACCACGAACCCTCGAGTGCTGCGAGTCACATAAATGCATTTATGAGAAAAGAATTTAGCTGGTAATCACTTTAGATATTTTAAGTTTTTGAGAATTCCCACTCTCCCTGTTCTCTCAAGGGAAGTTGCTTTAAAGATTCGTTTAAACTCTCGATTCGATATATTTTCTAGATCAACTTCTTTAAAAGTTTTTTCAAATTTTGCATAGTTCCCAATTTCAGAGCGCATTAAAGGTTTCGAATTCCAAGGACAAACATCTTGGCAAATATCACAACCAAATATCTCTCCTCGTTCAGTTGGGTATCCCTTTGGAGGATTAACATCATCCTTAAAATGTTCGATGGTAAAAGTACTTATGCATTTTACAGCATCAATAGTGCGATTATCTAAAATAGCATTAGTTGGACATGCATCAATACAACGCGTGCAGCTTCCACAGTGATCAGTTTCAAGATTGTTTGAGTCAAGACTAAACTTCTTATCTAGAAAGATTGCGCTGATCAAAAAGAAGCTTCCATGAGTCTTATTTATAAGCATTGAGTTTTTTCCAAACCAACCAAGTCCAGATCTAAAAGCGAGGTCTCGCTCTAGAACAGGTTGAGCATCGATACTAAAAGCGTACTCTTCTAGATCGAGAAGTTTAGTGAGCTTTTCTAACTTATCTTTAATCCAGTAATGATAGTCCATTCCATCAAAGCCCTTAGTATAGGCGGCAAAGGTGTGGTCATTGTCTTCGTTATTTTTTTTAGCTGCAGGAGTGTAATCAAATAAGAAAACGAGTGATGATTTGAAGTTTGGATAAAATGCAGATATTTTTTCTCTAAGATCTTTTCGGTGATCCGCAAGATATCCAAGCTCTCCGTGAAGACCTTCGTCCACCCACTTTGAATAGTGCTCAAATGTTTTCGGAGTATCCTCTTCTGTATAACTCCAATCGACAATTTGCATTGAACGCAAAGTCTCTTTGGAAATTGTCAGAAGATCATCCATTAAATATCAGTTGAAATGATCTCAATGGCACCAGTTGGACAGGCAGATACACATTCCATATCACGAGCACAGTCATTAGCAGTTGCAGCATTGATGATGGTGTCATTATTTTCATCTCGAATCCAAATATCATGTGGACAAATATTGATGCATGACTGACAAGAGGCACACTGAGCTGTATCGAGAATGATTCTGCCATTTGTGATATTTTCTTGAAGAATTTTATCTTTCTTCTTTGAATTTTTATCCGCGTGTTGGGCATCTTTTATAATTTCAACTCTAATTGAGTTTGAAGTTCCTTGTTTAAAGAATTTTCCATCACCATGAGTGATAACAATTTTATCCCCATTATGAACCATTTCCTGAACTTTAAGCTGCTCGATCATCTGATCTTGAAGTGTAGAGAGGTCCTCTTCGTTTTCTAAGAAAAAATAAGGTGTAATTCCCCAGTACAGACTCATTTTTCTCATAACTTGAATCGAGTTTGTGACTCCTAGAACTTCCATATTTGATCTAAAGCGACTCATTTTTAAACATGAATACCCAGACTGAGTAATTGCTACGACCCATTTAGCATTGTTTTTTTCACCAATGATAGATGCTGCAATCTGGATACTTGAAGCAACACTTTCTATTTCCATATTACGAAGAAGTGGACGTTCACTTGGTTTTTTCTCTGCTTCAATAATAATATTACTCATCATCGTCACAGACTCTACAGGATATAACCCTCCTGCAGTCTCACCACTAAGCATAACAGCATCTGTTCCATCCCAAATTGCATTGGCCACATCATTGGCCTCTGCTCTTGTTGGTCTTGGGTTATTAGTCATACTCTCAAGCATTTGAGTTGCTGTTATAACAGGTGTTCCTACTTCATTACATTTTCTAATGATATCTTTTTGAATTGCTGGAACAAGATGGTTTCCAACCTCGACTCCCATATCCCCTCTAGCAATCATGATGCAATCTGAAACTTCAATTATTTCATCTATGTTTGCAACCGCTTCAGGTTTTTCAACCTTAGAGATGATGGGCGTATTTTTTCTAAGTTTATGGAGAAGGTATTTAACTTCTTGAATACATTTTTTAGAACGAACAAAACTTAAAGCAACATAGTCTACGTCATGCTTCAATCCAAAAAGAAGGTCTTCACGATCTTTATCTGTAAAACTTGGAGCAGAGATATTTACGTTTGGAAGATTAATTCCCTTGTTCGATTTTAGCTCTCCACCTATGATAATTTTAATTTTCAAAACATCACGGTCTTTTGCAAATGCTTTAGCTTCCATCAAACCATCATCAAAAAGAATAACTGCACCGTCATTAGCATCTGCTACGAGATCTTTATAAACAGTGGGTATAAAGTTATCTTTGTATTCTGGATACTGATCCATAATATCACTTGCGCCGATGACCCATTCTGATCCAGCTTCAAGCATTAAATTTTTTGGAAGTTTATCGACACGAATTTTTGGTCCCTGAAGATCGCAAAGTATAGCAACTTCTTGAGAGAGATTTCGACTGGCCTGGCGAATATTAGAAATTACTTCTGCGTGAGAGGCGTGTGTTCCATGACTCATATTTAAACGGCAGACATTCATACCGGCAGTGATAAGTTTTTCAATCATTTCAATCGAATTTGAACTGGGACCGATGGTTGCAACAATTTTTGCGCGACGTGACATTAATAACTCCTAAGACGGTAAATTAGAGTCTCAATCTAGCCTAGAGAGTTATATGTGACAAGATTATGCTTGAGCTGTGCTACGCTTTTGAGAAATTTGAAGCCCTGCGTATTTTTCCATATTGGTAAGCTTCTGATTATTCATTGATTCCATTCTTTCAAGCTTCTGCTCGTACTGTGCCATAAGGGTTTCTTTCTCCTGAGCAGTAGCGAGTCTGAGTCGGTCTTGATCAATCTCAGCTTTTCTCTGGTTTTGATCAATTATATCTTGAAATTTTTGTTCCTGATTTTTTAGTTTTTGCTCATATCCGTAAGTTAGTTCACTTACTTTTTGAGTATTTTGAAGTCTTTGATCGTTTAATTTTTTATCTGATGTTGATCTAAGAATCGCCATAGAGTCACGAAGTTGCTTAAGTTTAGATTCATTATTATCTCTTTCAATTTTTAACTGACTCTCATTAGTTTTTTTCATGTCTTCAGTTGTCTTCTTAATCTTATCGTTTGTTGCCGTAATTAGGTTTCTCATTTTATTTTCGAAAGTTGTCTTCGTTTCTACGTTCTTTGTTTCTAAATTTAGAACTTTTTTATTAAATGAATTTTCCATCTTTGCGTATTTTTCATTTTGAATTTTTCTCTCTTGAGAAAGATTATCCTGACCTCTTTCTTGGAGTTTATTTTGAAGTTCTAATTTCTCTTCCGTTGTCGATTTCTTAACCATATCGACTTGTGCATCAGCTCTTAGTTGCACACCTTTAAGATCTCCAGCATAAGTTTTAGAGATTCGCTCTACTTTTTCTCGAGCATTCTTTTTAACTTTACCTAATTCTTTAGCTGAATTATTGCGTTCTTCAGTTAAAACTTTGTAATGAGAGTCATCTTTATTGGCCATCTCTTTTAAGTCTTTATATCTCTCCTGTCTGTTTATTTCAGACATATCTCTTTCTTGCTCTTGAAGTTTCCCAGAAAGCTCAATTCTCATGTCTCTATAACCGTCTTGAAAAGAATCGGTAGCTTTAGTTTCTCGCTCAGCGTAGATCTTTTCGATATTTTCTTTCTGATCTTTAAGAGTATCAATTCGTCTTTCTTCAGAGATCTTTTCTAACTCTCTTTTCTTACCTAAAATATCAAAGTTTGCTGAGTCCTTACCTACTCCATTGGCTTTATTTCTATAATCTAGTTCTCTAAGCTCCTGCCGATTCTCGTAGTCTTGTTTTTGAAACGCTTCCTTAAAACTCTTAGACTGTGCAAGAGCATCTTCTTTTGATTTCTGACTAACTTCTTTAATTGTTTGAGTATTTTTTTCATCAAGCTCTTGAATTCTCTTATCTGAGTTCGCTTGTAGACCTTGAAATCGACTGTTGGCAACTTCTCTACCAACTCTAAGTGCTTCGCCTTGATCACGTCTCAAATCTTCAACACTCTTAACAGCAGTCTCTTTTAAGAAGTTTCTACGTCCCTGCTCTTGTTTAACTAGCTTATGCATTTCATCGTCTTTAGACTTAACGATTCCATCTTTTTCATTTCTATAATCAACTGTTATTTTTCTATTGGCATCAATAGACCTGTCTTGCATCTCTTTGAGTTTTTGCTCTTTATTATTTTCTATAGTTGAGACTTTTTCATCAAAGTCTGATCTTAAATTTTCATTTCGATCACTGGAAGTTTCTTTTAAGTCGTTGATTGATGTTTCGTAAGAATCATTTAAAACTTTAAATCGACGGTTGAAATCCTCAAGATTTTCTCGACGAATACCTGAAAATTCTTTTCTTTCAGAGTCCAATTTTTTATTAAACGTTAACTGCTTATCTAGAAGAGAATCTTTACTAGAACGATCTAGATTCTCATAAGAATCTGCAAACTTTTCTTCTAGCTTAGCTTTATGTTTCTGACTATTTTCTCTTATTTCTTGAATTTTGTTTTCGGAATTTTCTTTAACATCATTGGCGTAGGACTCAGATGCTCGCCTACTCTCATCGGCTTTTTGACGATAATTTTGTCGTTCAACATCTAGTTTTCTGGAATAATCTATACCATTCATGGTTACACCTATAAAGATCAGTTGTAGGGCCTTCCTGGCCGTTATGATTAGTATAACATTATAGAGGGTGTGATTTGAATCGGGGTAAATTCTTCACTTACCCCGATAGTTGACTCATTTTATTGGTTTATTTTAATTCAGCATCAATGATTTCAGAGAAAACTTCAATTGGCTGAGCTCCCTGGATTAGTTGACCGTTTACAAAGAAAGTTGGAGTTGATTTAACACCTATTTCTTGACCTTGCTTAATATCTGCTTCAACGGCAGCAAGTGTTTGCTGAGAATCGAGACATTTATTAAACTTAGCTGTATCCACACCTATTCTCTTCGCTGTCTCTTTCAGATCCGCAATTGCAAGTTTTGCTTGGTTTTCAAACATTGCATCGTGCATTTTCCAAAAGTATTCAGTTTTCTGATCATTTGCACAAAGTGCGGCCATTGCAGCACCTTTAGCTTGAGCATGAAATGGAAGCGGATATTGTTTAAAAGCAATTTTAACTTTCTTTCCATATTTTTGTTTTAACTGCTTTAAGATAACGGCAGCTTTCGAACAAAATGGACATTGAAAGTCAGAAAATTCAACAACTTCAACCTTAGCGTTCTCATCACCGATTGTTGGAGCATTCCCAACTTTTACGTCAAAACTAGGTCTTCTAGGCTTTGTGAAAAAGATTTCTATTGGAGTACTTTTTGTCTTCTGTGCTAACCATTCATCAAGAGCATCTTTTTTCTTCTCTACCATCAGGTATTGTTTAATTCTCTCTTTAATTTGAGGGTTAACTTGTGCCGCTGGAATATTTTTTTCTTTTACAAAATTATTGATGTCGTTTGCAGAAATCTCAATTTTAGAAACGATGTGTTTTTCCATATATTCATCGTTTGTTAGTCCTTTCTTCTTAGGATCTTTATCCATTAATTTTTCGATAATTAATGAGTTAGCTTTATTGAATTTAAGATCAAATTCTTTTTGTTCAATATCATAAAGATCAGTTTCTAGACCTTTCATTAATTCTTTCTTAGAGATAGTAATATCTCCAACTTTAACAGCAACTCCATCTTCTGTAGCAGCTCTGAACTTATAGCTCGGCTTTGTATTGCCTTTAGTACATGATGCACCAAAAGCGATAACAACTATTGTTAGAGCAACTAAACGCAGTTTTAAACTCATGACGACTCCTTTCGACTCATTTATCTTAGTAATTATTTAATAACTTCAAGATGATACATGAACTCGTCAAAAAGGGGAATGAAGGATGCGTAAATTTAAACGATACCTTTTAGTTGAGCGATAAACTCTTGATACGTCGCGGAATTACCAAGGAGTTCAGAATGTCTTCCCATTGATTCGACTCTACCATCTGACATGACAATAATTTTATTTGCATGGATTATTGTCTCAATTCTATGGGCCACAATAAATGTTAATGATTTTTCTTGAATCAGTAGTACTAGCTTTCTGAGAGCCTCTTCCAGATCAGAATCAAGTCCCGATGAAATCTCATCAAATAAAACAATTGGCTTAGTAAGAAAACATGAGCGTAGCGCTGAAAGTAATTGTTTTTGTCCCAATGATAGATCTTTTGGCGCAATGATAGTATCAGGCTCTATCCCCCATTTTTTAATATATGGGATGCTCAATGCAACTCTTTTCCAAAAATCTATAAACTCAGGACTGAGAGTTGAACTCATAGTGATATTGAATTCTAAGCTTTCAGTAAAAACATGCGATTCTTGGGATACAATACTCACTTGTCTTTTATATTGATCGAGAGTTTCGAGTTTTTTACCTGAGAACTCAATTATTTCACCTGAATTTTTACTCAATGTAATTAAGGAATTATCGGCCAAAATATCTGTAGAGAGGATTTTTAGAAGAGTAGATTTCCCTGAACCGGACATCCCTACAATTCCAACTAACTCACCCGCTGTTGCCTCGAATGAAATATTTTCGAGACCAAAAGAAGATCTACTTTGTTCTTTAACTTGTGGGTATTGAAAAGTCTCAACGTTGACAGTTATTTTATCTAAATTAAAAGTAGACTGAGGGTCATCGAAAGATACTGTTGGAAGTTTATCAATATCTTTATTAAATTCTACAATCCTGATGAGTCCAGACTTGGCCCTTTGAATGCTCGATATCTTTGAAGCAAATTCTTTTATTGGAGATATTGATCTTTGAATAAGATCTATTATTGCAGCCAAAATAGCCATCTCTACAATATTTGAATATGGAAAGACTAAGACGAGCACGACAAGCATGAGAGGAAATAGAGACTCTGCAATAGCAAAATATCCTGCATCCCACACATTGGCTTTTAATTGTTTTTTTAAGTAATCTTCAAAAGCAGCGTAAGATCTATTAGATGCATACAATTTATTTGGAGTGAAATAAGTAAACCTAAAGCCAGCAGTTATATTAGCAACAACTCTAGACATTCTGCCCATAGATTTTCTAACCGCAAGATAGACTTGGGCCATCTTTTTCGAACCCAAAACCAGTAATATACAAGCCAAAACCTCAGCTAAAATGATTGTGATTCCACTGGTCGTATTTAAAGAGATAAAACTTATTAAGCATGAGACAATATAGGTCAGATCAATAAAGATCTTCAGACTTCCAGAGCTAACGAGTTCAATAATTGCTTCTGTGTCAGAAAGAATCCTTGATAAGACTTCCCCAAGTGGGTATTTATTATCACCAAATTTCCCAGCTCCAACAGACTCATAGCTTCTTATCCATTTAGAGTAACTTCTTAGTCTAATACTCTGAATAAGATGCTGAATATATCGAGACAAACTCAGTTGATAAGTGACTTGAACAAAATATTCACCAACAATTAGTATCCCTATATTTTTAAGTGCTGGGTAAAACATGCTGTCATCGTTATAACTGGCATACAAATTAGAGATTAACTTTGGAGTTAAATACCCAAGAAAAGCCGCTGCCAGAAGCGAAGTGATAATAAGAATGAAAAGCTTTCTTTGATCTTTTAAATAAAGATAATCAAACCAGCTGTTTATTGAAGTATTCACTTACTCTATTTTCCTTATTTAAAGTTTCTGCAGTATTCCCATGAAAGAATTTACTTTCATTTTTATCAAGGAATATAAGCCATTCACAACTTCTTACTGTAGATAGCCTATGGCTTGAGAAAACAAATGTTTTATTCTTTAGTATTGGGTTGTCTTTGAGTTTAGCTAAAATGTCTCTTTCAAGAATTAAGTCAACACTTGAAAATGGATCATCCCAAAGAATGAAATCAACTTCACTGATGAGACTGCGGATAAGTGCGACTCTCTTTGCTTGTCCCCCTGAAATTTTCTTACCGTTTTCACCAACTTCCATTTTTAAAATTTCATCTAAAGAATGATCAAGAGTATCGAGAGCAAACATCTGTAGATATTTTTTAACCTGTTCCAGTTTTTCCGGTGTCTCATCAAGATTCAAAAAGATATTATTTTTAATGGTATCGTTATAGAGAAAAGGTTCTTGTTGAATAAAGCTGATAGACTTACCTTGGGTCTCGAGTAAAAGAGCATAGTTCTCTAAAACATAAGATTTCCCTACTCCAGTGTCTCCAACGAGAACATTCCATTTTTCTTCATTGATCTTGAGATTTTGAGGTCTTCCCCAAAATAGAACTTCTGCATCAAAGAGTTCTCCTGATATTTTCAAATCTGGTTTGGTCTCTATTGAAGTAAGAAGCTTTTTTATTCTGGCCCAAGAAGCAAAGCCTTGACTGGCAACTACTCCAATCCAAGACATAAGCATTAAAGGCTCTAATACTAAATACAAAAATCCTGCAAAGAAAATGAGCGCCGTACCAGGTTGACCGGAATCTTTAATAATAATAGCTCCCCAAATTAGAGAAGTTCCACTTCCAATTTTAATAAGTGGAAATGAAATATTTCGAGAAGCTGAATAGACAAAGAAATTCCAAAGTTCTGCATTTGAATGAAATTTAAAAAGATTAAAAAAAGATTTTTCAGAGTGAAAGTTCTTTATCGTTTTTTTAGCATCGTAAGACTCTATGATAAAATTTTGAACCTCACCCGCTAGATCCATTCCCTTAGCATTCACTGGCTGCATAAAATAAGCAACAGAAGTAAAAATAGCTATACAAACGAGCATGGGTGAAAATGCTATTAACAGATCGGGATTAAATTCATTAATTTTGGGAATAAAAATAAATGAAGCAATAACAATATTTCCGACTTGCAAAAGAGCGAAGCCTACAAAACCTCGGATTCTATTAAGATCATTATAGATCGTTTGAAAAAGTTGTCCGTCATTATAACTTTTATAAGTTTGGGGATTTGCATTTTCTAGTGTCGATATCAACTCTAAGCGTAGATTTTTTTGCTGAATCCGCGCTGGGTAGAAAAAAAGAAGTCTAGATAAAGTCCTAAAGATAAGAATACCAATAGCAAGATAGATAAAGTCCATAATCGAGACA
>Ga0307959_1000122_pt1 | contig 39675 bp, 37 predicted proteins | sample OrgLakmetagen494_FD_201813 | JGI IMG/M metagenome (GOLD analysis project Ga0307959, IMG submission 201813) | Saline water microbial communities from Organic Lake, Antarctica - #494 | ecosystem: Environmental > Aquatic > Non-marine Saline and Alkaline > Saline | place: Antarctica: Organic Lake...
ATGAAGAATATCATCTGTGTCATTTCTGGACCAACTGCAAGTGGAAAAACAAGTACAAGTATATCTCTTGCCAAGAAGTTTGGTGGTGAGATAGTTAATTTTGATTCTCTTCTATTTTATAAAGAAGTTAATATTGGAACTGCAAAGCCCACAGAGGTTGAGCAAGATAGTGTCATCCACCATTTCATCGATTGTAGAAGTGTGAATAACCCTATAAATGCCGCAGACTACTCGAAGATGGCCATTGAAAAAATTAATGAAATTCATTCGAGAGGAATGATCGCATATCTTGTAGGAGGATCAGGTTTTTATCTCCAAGCTGTTTTAAAGGGAATGTACGACTCTCATACAACACCAGCAGAAATCACTGAGAAATCAAATAAGCTGTATGAGGAAGAAGGTATTAAACCTTTTCGAAAAATATTAGAAGAATACGATCCAATTTCATTTACTCGCTATCATGAAAATGACCACTATAGAATTAGAAGAGCTGTTGAGCATTTCTGGACCAATGGCACATGCTTTTCAGCTGAAAGAGAAAAGATGAAGTCTAAAGATGAACAGTCTCCAGAATCAATCTTTAAATGGAATGTCTTTCACGCTTATCTTGATCTCGATAAAGAAGAACATTTTAAGATTATTCAAAAAAGAACCAGTACAATGTTAAAAAATGGTCTAATTGATGAGGTAGACTCTCTTTTAGAAAAAGGTTTTTCAGGAGAAGAGAAACCTTTAAAGTCTATTGGCTATAAGGAATCTTTTCAATTTAGAGCTGGTATATTAAACGATCTCGTGGCCTTAGAAGAGCGAATCAATATTTCAACAAGACAGTTGGCCAAATCACAAAGAACTTGGTTTAAAAAAGTAGACAAGTCGACATATAATCCCCTCTTTGATAAATTATCACTCGAAGAAGATTTCAAGACTTTTATAGGAGTCACGCGTGACAATTGAACAAAAGAAAAACTTAAAAGTTATCGTTATATCAGATGGAACTGGTGAAACAGCAACTGAGATGACAAGAGCTGCCGTCGCACAATTTCCTGATAAGGAAATATTTTTTACTCGTTATAAAAATGTAAGAACTAAAGATCATATTGAAGCAATATTTCAAGAAGCAGTTCTTCATCACGACATGATCGTTTATACAATTGTTTCTAAAGAACTTAGACTATTTGTTCAAAAACTAAGTAAAGAGCAAAAAGTGCGATCAACTGATTTACTAGGGCCACTTTTACAAAGTTTCTCCAATGTATTTGAAATGGAACCGGACTATCAACCAGGTCTCCTCCATGCAGTCAATGACGAGTATTTTAGAAAAGTAGCAGCTGTTGAATTTACACTTAATCACGATGATGGAAGAAATATTAAAACTCTTGAAGAAGCTGATGTAATATTACTTGGTATCTCAAGAACCTCTAAAACTCCTTTATCTATCTATCTTTCGTTAGAAGGATTAAAAGTTGTTAATGTTCCAATTATTATGAATATGCCTCTCCCAGAAAAGATCTTTGATATTGATCAAAGAAAAATATTTGGACTAACAATTGACCCTGCTGCACTTCATGAAATCCGAAAGAATAGACTATCCAGACTTGGTGCTGTTAAAGATGGGGATTATGCTGATATGAAGAAAGTCGCAGAGGAAATCGAGTGGGCCAACTCATTGTTTTCAGAGAACAAGCGATGGCCTATATTTAATGTAACTGGAAAGGCACTTGAAGAAACTGCGGCAGAGATTACAAAACTTCTCAATATGCGAAAAGAAAATCGCTTTAAACATAAAAAGAGATTTGAGAAGAAACCAAAAGCTAAGACTGAGTAATTACTCTAGAAATAGCTTCTTATTTTCTTCAATAACAAACTTCACACTTCTCTCTGTTCCTAAGAGCGGGTTGGCTATAACACCTTTGTATGCCCCTGCTGGAACTCTATAATTGTCAATAGGAAGATTTCTTTCAATCTTATCCCCATCAATATAGAAAATAATTTTTGATCCTGAAGTAAAGTTTCTAGATGTACTAAGAAGCCCTATTCTCTCTCTTTCTAAAGTTGGAATATTTATATTAGCTTGTTGATCTGACTTACTAAGCCTAATGACCTCATGTTCATATTTTTTATAACCAGATTTCTTAATTGAGACTTTAAGGTTTTTATTGAATGGAACTTTCATTGCGATTCCATCAAGCTCGCGCTTAACTCCATTCACATAAACTTCCATATCAAAGTCATAGTTAGAAAAAGTTAGTGATCCTGTTTCACTTTTATCGGCTCGAACTTGTCCTTTGTTTTGAGCGTTTATGGAACTAGTATCTCTACTTCCTCCAAAACTACCACCTAAGAAATTTTTTACAATATCTTGTTGAGTGTATAGAAATCCAAACACAAATATTGAAGCAATCGCTCCGAAAACAAAGCTGTTTGATTTTTTAGGTGCTGACTTCTGAGAAACTCTCGTTCTCGAACGAGTTGAAGTCCCTTTTCGAACGCTTCTTGTCGTCGTACCACTTCTTGTTTTAGTTTTCCCAGTTCCAGCGGCTCTACGTCCAATTTTCTTGGTCTGAGTAGTTCCATTTCGAACAGCGGTCGAAGTTGCATTTGCTCTTATATCTAGAAGGAGCGCATCTCCGGCTTCGCCATCATCAGATTCGCCAAAATCAATTACAATTTTAGATTTAGTCAATCCACTAGATACAATTGGAGCAGACTTAGACTCTCCGTTAGCGGCGTCAGACTTTATCTCAGCGAGATAAGGAGTAATATCTATTTTTCCGTATTTTACGAACTTCTTTTTATCCGAAGTAATCTCTTCTGCAAAAAGTTGTTCTGCAAATGAGTTTAAGTCAGTTGGATTGAAATCAGGATAGTTTTGATAAAGAAATTTAACGAGTGCTCTGTTAAACTTATCCATATCCTCATAGCGACCACTTCTATCTTTAGATAAAGCTTTTAAAACAATCGCATCTAATTCTTTTGGTATGTGTGGATTAAATTTCGATGGTGGTGGAATCTTACAAGCTTGAATTTGCTTCAATACAGCAAGATCATTATTTGCTGTAAAAAGTTTTCTACCTGTTAGCATCTCCCAGAGGGTAATTCCAACTGCAAACTCGTCATATCGAGGGTCAAGATCTAATCCATCTAAATATTCTGGAGCAAGATAAGACAGCTTCCCTTTAATTGTTCCAGCTTGAGTCGCTTCAGAGTTTGAATCCGCTTTCGCAATACCAAAGTCAATGACTTTAACTGCACCGTCATATGTAAGCATTATATTATGTGGAGAAATATCTCTGTGAATAATATTAAAAGGCTTACCCGTTAGTTTGTCTGTAAAAGTGTGAGCATAATGAAGAGCCTGACAAACTTGAGAGATAATATAAACTGAAATTTCTTCCGGAAATACACATTTTCTTTCTTTAAGCCTATCAAGATATTGCTTTAGGTTTGCACCATCAACATATTCCATTGCTGTAAAAAGTTGATCGTTTACCATTCCGTAGTCGTACATCTGGACGATATTTGGATGAAGAAGACCAAATGTTACATTAATCTCGTCTTCAAACATTTGTACGAATGAGGCATCTTTCGAGAACTGTTGCTGAACCATTTTTATGGCCACGATCTTGTTGGCCTGCTCACCTAAATAACGAGCACGACAAATCTTTGCCATACCACCATCGACCAAATGGTCAAGGATCAGATACTTTCCAAATCTTTCAAATTTACTTTCGCTCATATTAAAACCTCAAGAACTTATCGACCAATTTAAGGATTACCTTAATAGAGATTGAGATTATTTTATTTTAACATGATTCATGAGTAATTTTATCAACTTAAAGGAGTTCTATGCTTTGAAATCCTGGAATCGTAGACTTTATAGACTTAATTTCAGCTACTGTTTTATCAGAACAAAAGCCTATAACCTTATGATGCTCGAAGTTCATCTCATTTGTAGTAACGTGGGCCATGATGTTCTCTTTGAAGCGCGGGATACTGATTTCACGAAGCCCTTTTTTGTTTAAAGCTCCAGTCAAGTGAGCTTTTGAAAGAGTTCGAAAGCTATTTCGATACAAAAGTGCCACATAAAATTGACCACAACCATCGAACATCCCCTGACGATTATCACCTAACCACCTAGAAAAAGGATTAGATTCATCAATTTCGACCAAAAGTATGTCCGCAACCATCTGGGCTTTCTGAAACCAAGAGGTACGCTTAAAAACTAGAGCGCTATCCCACTTACCTTCTTTATCAACTCCACCCACAAAGGAGATATTTTCTTTCACTATCTTGTTAGTTTCTCCTACAGTTGAACAACTCCCACCAACTATAGAAATAAGAATCAAAGCTAAATATTTTTTCATTGTCTCTCCCAATTTTTATTTTTTATATAATTACTAATTTCTTTAAATGCCTCAAATCTATTTGTATCATTAAGAATGTCATGTTTTGATTTCGGATAAAGTGATAACTTTGTACGCTGTTTATCTAATCCACTTATGAAAAGCTTTGTTTTTTCATTATCTACTATTGAATCATTTCCAGAGAGCAGAAAAAAGAATGGATTTTTCAAATAATAAGAATAGGGTGTAATTACTTTACTTGTCTTAAGAATTTCCAAACCAAGCTTCATTGTCATAAATTTTGAGTTAAGAGGGTCGTGATTAAATGCGATTGCTCTTTCTCTATCAGACGTAAGATCAAAGCCGTCATAGAGAGATGGGAGTCTGAGTTTACCAAGCTTAGATGAGAACTTTAAAGTTAAGTCACTAATAAACGTTGGCAACTCTAACTTAGGTTTTATACATGGATTAGTTAATATAACAGAGGAAACTTTAAAGGGAATTTGATCCGCTTTATCAACAAGAGTTTTAATTAAAACCATGCCGCCCAGACTGTGGCCAATAAGATGAGTCTCCACTTCGTGCTCACTATAGAGATGATGGAAGAGTCTAGTAAATTTTAAAAAATCTTCTACGAAGTAGTCAAACTTTTCGACATATGCTCTTGATCCTCCACTTAAACCATGACCTACAAGATCCATTGCAGAGATGACGACGCTTTTTCCAAGAGTAACTCTCAAGTGATCAAACAGTTCACTGTGTCTTTTATGATACTCAACAGCTCCGTGTTGGAAAATTATATGGATTATTTTCTTAGGCAGCTTCGTTTTTGGATACAGAGTTTTTGTAAAGCAGTGTGCTTTTCCTTGTGTCGATTCAAAGTTTGAATCGACAACACGATGAAGTTCATGTGCAGGAGTGCTCACTCGCTACTCTTTTATATATGAGTTGATTGCTGAGACTGCTTCATCCCCGAGGTCATGGAACCTAAAAGAGAAACCTTGTCCTCCCTCTAGAAGGCGCACAATCTTTCCAGAAGCGACAAAACTATGTTCACTTGTTTCGGGGTGGACATTAATATCTATACTCTCCCCTACATTTCCAGGAAATTGATCGATTAGCACTTGCATTCCACCAACAGAGACGTCCCTGCAGATTCCTTCAAATACCTTTTGATTATTTTGAATAAACATTCTAGCTATAAATGGTTTTCTTTTAAATGCTCGCTTATCTTCATCATTAATCTGAGGAGGTAAATCATCAAAAGTTTGCTCAAAATCTTCAAACTCTGAAATTAATGACCAATTATTTTGACCATTTGAGAAGATAAATGTTTTCGCACTTATTCTATTCTCTTTATAAAGCTTAATAAGTGTATCGAGTGAGAAAGGACCATATTCCGTCTCCTCAGTTCCTCTATCAGCACCTATCTTTATATAGTAAATTTTTTCAGTATCACTTTTAGAAGAAAATTTAAGTTCCGTAATTGGTTCGGGAATATCCATACTTGGTTTTTTTACTGGTGGAGACTTATCACTTTTTTGAAAAGTAGTTACCTCTGCGATTTTAACCCAGTTTTCAAAGCCTTTTTGCCAAACGTAATCTTCATCTTTAATAATATTATCATTATAGAGTTCTTGGACGGTCTCTTTTGTTACTGGCCCTTGTCTTTCACCACTTAAAACGTAATACCAACTCATAATATAAACCCTTATTTAAACAATTTTTCTTAACCCTATTTTACAATGCTTTTAGTAACTTAGAGGCTTTATGGCAGTATTTTCCCCAACAAACCATTAAAGTTTCTTAATTCTAAAGCCGACTAGTCTTATGGAGTTATTCTCATTTAAGGAATTATTATGAAAAGTATATTTTTATTCTTACTCATCACCCTGCTATCAGTGTCGTGTGGAGAAGAGATACTCACTCAAGGTACATTGAGTGAAGGCTATACAGCAAGTGATCTTCAGGGCTTTGAGCTCAATACTTGTTCACAGATGACTTTTGAGAAGCCACCCGTTGATATTCTTTTTGTTATAGATAACTCGGGAAGCTCACTCCTTCCAAGCTTTAACAATATTAAGCAACAAATCAGAAATACAGTTAATACTATATCAAATGAGTTTGACTTTCATATTTACGTGGCACCACTTATTCCACTTTCTGGAGACAGTCTTACTCAATATCAAACTGTTGTTAGTGATCCTTCAACTCTCCCTAACCAATCATCAGTAAATATTGTGAGTATTGAAAATCTTTCTTTATTTTCAACAGCCACGGGAAACAATGATGAGCACGGAATAAGTAGAGCTTTGAGTCTGATCAATGGAAACAGAACAAATGGTATTTTTAGAAATAAAGCAAATACGATAATTGTCACCATCTCAAATGGTGATGACACCGAAGCTATGATATCCATTCAGGGAAATACATACTTTGATCCAGATAAGTATAATCAATTGAAAAATTCAGTTATGAATCTAAGTGCTGATTACAATACTTCAAATGGTGCACTTCAAGCTGAATCTTTAAGATATATTTCACTTGTTGCACATTCATCTTGTAATGGATGGAAAAAAGGAACTATTTATCAAAAGATGAGTCATGATATTTACAATGCTACGGGAAATACAGATGACCCTGGCCAACGTGACAGTAAAGATCTTTGTTCAGGTAACTATGCGAACCTCTTTGCATCTATAAATAATAGTATTAAAGCTGTTGTAGTAGGACATAAATATAATCACTGGAAAATCAGTAATGCTGGTCCAACGGCAATTCAAGATGACGACATAACGGTAACAAAAGTAAGCCCAAGTGGTGCAACTCAAAATATTCCAAGCGGCGCAGCTAATGGGTTTGAATACATCGGATACAAGACGAATCAAAATACTCGTTTTGAGCCTACTATTGGAGAACCAAAGACTGGTCTTATGATCAAGCTTAATGGGTCAGCAAGAGTAGATTATCCAGATTGTATTATCGCGAAAACGAGAACCCCGACTGAATACTTTGGGTTCTTAGCGCTACCAAGAGAGCCGCAAGCGGGATCAATAAAAGTAATTATTAGGGGACAAGAATATTCTCAAAGTTCAACAAATGGTTGGGGATATATTGGGTATCTTGAAACTAAAAACATAAAAGTTCCAGGACCAACTGGAGCGAGTATCACTCCTCCACTTAATAAGACTGGATATTTTGTTCAACTTTTCGGTGACGCTATTTTTACAAATGGTGACTCGATTGAGGTTTATTACAAGCCGGCTTCGTTATAGTTATTTATTCTTAGTTTTGTTCACTTTTTCAATAAGGTGAACAAACTGAATATGCGGAAGTTGCTTCTTTAGTTTTGCATAATAGACTTCAACAAACATTCCTCCACCATCGAGAATAACCTCTCCAACAATCCCGTGTTCTTTAGAATCTTCTAGTGAATCAATCGTTATTGCGTCTTTTTGAAGTTTCCATTTTTCTAGATGATGTTTGATTGGAACAAGAACGACTTCTTCTTTTATAGTACCCATTTTTTGGGTTTCTTTCCAAAGTGCCTCTAAAAAGATCACACCTTCTTTCTCTATTTTAAGTTTCTCTTCTTCAACAATATGTTTTTCAGTATTGTAAAAAACAAATATAGATCTTATAAGATCAATGTTCTTAACAACATTGATCTTTGGAAGCCCGGACTTATCATTGATAAGCTCCATAATTTCCATTTCAATCAAAACAAAAATTATTTCATCAAGCTTAGCTTCCATAATTGTATAAATGTCTCTCATATACAAATCAATAGTCTTTCTATGGACAGCTAGACCGAGCTTATGTTGTTCACCATGGGCTTTATACATAAGAAAAAATGTTCCGAGTATTTTTATAATATCGTTTGCTTTTAAAAACTCATAGCCCGATTTTTTTCCCGAACCATAATTCAGGTTCGCAGAGTTACTTTCGAGTTCTTTAACTCTGGCATTCGTAACTTTAAGTCTTTTAACAAGTGTGTTAATAATTGTTTTGAACCATGGATTTAATCCAGACATCGTTTTAGCAAAAGCAGAAAAAGAAATTTCGATAACATCACTAGTAACCATCGCACTTGCTGCACAACTTCTTTTCCCAGAGCCGTCATCATCGAAGTAGGCCATCTCTCCAATGACTTCACCAGTTCTTAAGACCGCAATTTCAATAAATCCCTTTCCTTTAGGCTTGTAAAGTCTAAGCTGCCCGGTTTGAATAATGTAGAGGGAGCTAGCATGAGCTCCATCTTCAAAAAGTACTTCACCAGGGCTCAATGTTCTAATGCCGGATTTTCCAGGGTTCATATAGTTTCCTAAAGCTTTTCGATGATTAAACTAAGAGCCTCTCCACCACCAATACAAATGGCAGCGCATCCTAATTTTTTATCTTCTCTCTCCATTGCATTCATAAGAGATAAGACAATCCTCGCTCCACTTGTTCCAATTGGATGACCAAGACTAACTGCACCACCGTAGATATTTACTTTACTATGGTCAAGCTCCAGCTCTTTTATTGCAACCATAGTAACGGCTGCAAATGCTTCGTTAATTTCCCAAAGATCAATGTCTGATGTTTTTAAGCCAGCTTTCTCTAGGTTTTTCTTAACCGCTTCAACAGGTGCTGTCGTAAACCAAGTCGGATTTTGAGCATGACTAGCAAAAGAATGAATTTTAAATTTTGCCTGATCTTTATACTTCTCTGAACCGAGTACAATTGCACACGCCCCATCATTTATAGTTGATGCATTAGCTGCTGTGATTGTTCCATCTTTTTCAAAAGCTGGTCTCAAACTAGATATTTTATCAAATTTTACTTTTGATGGACCTTCATCGTCAGAGACTGTTATATCTCCTTTTCTATTTGAAATTGTTACCGGAGATATTTCACTAGCAAAGATTCCATCAGCTTGGGCTTTTTGAGCTCTTTTAAATGATTCAATGGAAAAATTATCTTGAGCTTCCCTAGTTAGGTCATATTTTTTCGAACATTCCTCAGCGCAATTTCCCATTGGCCGATCAGAATAAACATCCCATAATCCGTCCCATTGCATAGAATCTTTTAGACTTGTCTCTCCAAACTTAAATCCATTTCTTGAATTTGGAAGTAAGTGTGGGGCCAAAGACATATTCTCCATTCCACCAGAGACGACAATATCGTTTTCTCCAGTCATTATTGTTCTTGCTCCTAAAATAATAGATTGGAGTCCTGAACCACATACTTTATTAATCGTCGTTGCTGTTGCAGATTCAGGAAGACCAGCGAAAAGAGTTGCTTGTCTTGCAGGTGCTTGCCCTACTCCTGCTTGAACAACATTGCCCATAAAAACTTCTTGCACATCATTTTTAGATATATTTGCCTTCGCAAGCGCTCCCTCAATTGCAATCGCTCCAAGCTTTGGTGCGCTTACAGTTGATAGTGTTCCTAGAAATGATCCTTGAGGTGTTCTTGAGCCACCTAAAATGTAGACTGTCATATATTTTCCTTTGATTTGAATTTGCTCTATTTTATGTATTTTCTTCAATAATTACCACTAAGAAAGAAGTCTTTTTACTAAAGTTATCTTGTTTTAACTGTGAAATTTTGCTATTTTTCACAGCTTAAACCCCACAGGAGAACAGTATGGAAATTGGACGTTACCCAGAGAGTCAATTAAGTGTTGGCAAGAGCCTTCCAACTGAATGGATTGAGTCATTTGTTGGCCTTCTAACTCAAACATATTTCACCCAAACAGAGAAAGATCATAGATTCTTTGACGTATATGGACAGATATTTGCTCAAGAAATCGTTTTTGTTATTTCCTATATCCATCACGACGATCACCTTGCCGCTCCTATTACAATTTATCTCTCCCATGAGATAGTTGACGATAAGATAACTAAACAGGCTTTGGAAAAAGTTGTAAATTTGACGGGCCATATTCTTGATGACATTTTTTCCCAAGAGGATTGGAATGAGTTTGTTCCTAACTGGACAGAAAATGATTATGACAAGATTCCATTCCACTACAAAATTACGAGAGAAAATGTAGGGTTATCGCTTCAAGCAGAAGAGATTCTTAAAAAAGATGGCTTAATATAAATTAATCCGTACCAAAAACATTAATTATTCTTAATCCGCATTAATAGCCTTAATATTTCGTTCAATAATAACGATAATACAGTTGTTCTAAACCCGCGAATTCAGAGGATAAAATGAAGGTTTTAATTATTCAGGAAAAAAGCGAGATCAGAGACTACCTGCAGTTTGCACTTGGAGTTTTTGATCAAGTTGACCTAAAGGCGACAGGCTCAGTAGCTCAGTCGATCGACTACCTCCACTACAATGACGATGTAAACTGTATCTTTATTGGGAATAAAATTACACAAGACAGTGATCCCAAGGAGCTATTGACAAAAATTCTAGCTTATTGCTCTGCTAATGATTCAATACTGATAGGAACAAATAAAGGCTTAGAAAACTATTCTGGTGGACACTATATTCACCCTCAGGCATCAGTGAATATAATTAATAGAGTGATTAGGTCCAAGCTTGGATTAGATACGAGTGTTCTCGATTTAGAAAACTTTATTCCTGTATCCTTTGAGTTATGTGCTGAAATTACAAGTCTTCCTTGTGACCTTCATTTAAAAATAGGTCAAAAAGAGCACACAAAACACCTCAAAAGATATTTAAAAGGAAGTCGAATAGACAAAGAATCCCTTGAAGAATATCTAGATAAAAATCTTATAAATGTTTATGTACAAAAAGAAGACTATAAAATTTTTGAAAGTTTCTTTGGTTTAAATATAAGCAATCAATATGTGTCCCCAAGAATCCTCCCGACAGAAATTCAAAACAGTTATTTTGATTCGCTCAAAGACTCTATTGACTACGGAGCTTTTATTATAGAAACATCAGGCATGGTAGGCTTTGATACCTCTAAGACTCACCTTCTAGCAAAGAAACTTCAGACTCAAGTTAGAAATCTATCTGATAATAAAAAAGTAAAGATTGAAGAAATGTTTCACCTCTCATTGGCCAGTAAGGGCAATATAGATTTAAAAATTAATTCTCTGTGTTCGATAATATCAACGAATCTAGTTAAACAATATTCGTGGGGAACGCTTGAAATGGTTGAAACATTAATGTTTGCCTCAGCATTTCATAATATTGGTCTTAGTGGTAATGCAAAGTTAATAACAATCATTACAGACGATGAGTACGATAAGTTAGATATAAAAGAAAGAGCTGTCATCGATCATCACGCAGCCTATAGTTCGAGCATCGTAGGAGCACTAGACTTTATTCATCCTAACGTAAAAAAACTCATCGTTGAGCAGCATGGTATTCCCAACGGAGAAAGTTTTATTGATAAAAATAATAATTCATCAAATTTTACTGCAATGTTCAGAATTGTATCAGAGCTATCGACACAGCTTGTAAAAGAGTTTGAAGTCAACACTGATAAATTTAGTGCTTTAAAAGTTATTGAGCGAGAAAAAGAAAGAAATAATAATGATTATCCTGAAATCTATGATGCTTTAATTGCTTGTATACCTTAAAAATTTCTAAAAAAAAGCCTCCGGTAAGGAGGCTTATATTATTAGTCACTTTCATCAAATCTGTTTTGTGGAGCATAGTTTCTAGTTTCTGCTCCAATATCATCATCTTCCTCATCGTCAGGTGAATCAAAATCATCGCCTTCGAAGTCTTCAGTTGAAATATTTAAATCACCTAGAGCTTTATAAAAATCTTTATCGTCATGAAGATCATCAACTAAAGATTCGATATAGCTTGCAGGATACTTAGCAACAAGTTCTTCAATAAACTCTTGAAGTTTTCCTTCTCCAAGAATCTCTCTTTTCTTTTTAATTTCATACCAATTAGCTATATAGTGCAAACGGCAATACTGCTGAGTTGATCGAATATTGTCACATGCTTTTTCAGCACATTCATCAGATCTATGATCAACAAAAAAGTCCAGGGTTGCGATTGATTCTGCGATATCATCCCAAGAAAAACTCTCTGTGGTATTCTGACTCTCACTTTGAACTTTAGCTTCTGCTTCTGCTTCTTTTATTTCTTTTTTAGGAGCTTTTTTAGTGGCAACTGCTGTTTCGCTGGCTGCCGCTTTTTTAGGCTCTTTAGTAGAATCTTTTTTTGACACTTTAGGAGTCGCCTTTTTTGTTGCAGGACTTTCAGCTTTTTTAACAGCTTTCTTTTCTACCTTTTTAACAGCTTTCTTAGCTACTTTCTTTTTTGCTACTTTCTTCTTCGCTACTTTTTTAGCAACTTTTTTAGTAGTTTTCTTTGCAACTTTCTTTGCTGTTTTTTTAGCAACTTTCTTAGCGGCTTTCTTAGTAGCTTTTTTAGCAGTCTTATTTGTTGCCTTTTTTGCTACTTTCTTAGCTACTTTCTTAGCTACTTTTTTAGCTACTTTTTTAGTCGCTTTTTTAGCTACTTTCTTTGCTACTTTTTTAGTCGCTTTTTTAGCTACTTTCTTTGAAACTTTCTTCGCTGCTTTTTTAGCTACTTTTTTAGTGGCTTTTTTAGCTGGTTTCTTAGCTACTTTTTTTGATGTCTTTTTAGTCGCTTTTTTAGCAACTTTCTTCTTGGCTTTAGCCATATTAAACAACCCCTTGAGAATACCCATAGACTGAACAAATTAGCACTTTTGCAGTGATATTGCCAAGTATTAGGACTCTTTTATTGAACTTCTTTAAATTCTGCTGCCGCGATGACAACTCTTTGAATTTCACTCGTTCCCTCATAAATCTCGGTTATCTTGGCATCTCTGAAGAATCTCTCGACTGGATACTCTTTAGTATAACCATTACCACCAAGAACTTGAATAGCCTGAGTTGTTATCCACATTGCTGACTCTGCAGCAAATAATTTAGCATGAGCACTTTCTTTTGATGAAAATATACCTTTATCTTTCAATGCACTCGCATGATAGATCAAAAGCCTAGAGGCTGCTATTTTAGTGCTCATGTCTGCAATTTTGAACTGGATCGCTTGAAGGTCAGACAGAGGCTTTCCAAACTGAACTCTCTCAGTTGCATATTTCCTTGAGTACTCGAAAGCTCCTCTAGCAATACCTAAAGCTTGTGACGCAATACCAATTCGACCACCATCAAGTGTGGCCATTGCAATTTTGAACCCCTTCTCTTCTTCAAAAAGTAGATTCTCTTTAGGTATTTTGATTTTATCGTACGCCAATGAGCAAGTTGAAGATCCTTTAATCCCTAATTTATCTTCTACCTTGATGATTGAAAAACCTGGACTTGAGGTTTCGACTATAAATGCACTCATTCCTTTGTAGTTATCTGTCTTTCTTGTTTTGGCAAAAACGATCATAATATCTGCCTCTTTGGCATTCGTTATCCAGTTCTTAGTACCATTTAACTCGTAGTGATCACCTTTATCTTCTGCAAAAGTTGTTAGACTCCCCGCGTCGGTTCCAGCATTGGGCTCAGATAAACAAAAACAACCAATGTGTTCACCGCTGGCAAGCTTTGGAAGATATTTCTTTTTCTGCTCTTCTGTTCCAAAGTTAAGAATGGGCCAGATACAAAGTGAAGTATGGGCAGATACAAAAACTCCAGTTGATCCACAGTTTCTAGATAACTCCTCAACTATAATAGAGTATGAAGTGTAATCCATTCCAGCTCCGCCGTACTCTTCAGGAACATAAGATCCAAGTAACCCATTGTCTGCAAGCTTTTTGATAAGATCTTTTGGCATCTCTGCATTTTTATCTATGTCGTGGGCAAGTGGTGCAACTTCCGAATCTGAAAATTTTGCAACCATATCTCTAATTTCATTATAACTTTCATCTAAAATCATTTTCTCATCCTTATTTATTCACCTGTAAATACAGGTTTTCTTTTTTCAATAAAAGCAGTCGTTCCCTCTTTCATATCTTGAGACTCAAATACTTTACCAAACATTTCACGTTCAACTCTTAACCCTTCTTCCAAGTTAATATCGACTCCTCTATTAATAGTAAATTTAGCAACCCCTACCGCATGGAGAGAGTTTCTTGCAATTTTATTAATCATTTTGACACATTCATTCATTAGCACTTCTTTTGATTCAAAGCTTGCTACGGTCAAGCCAAGTTCTAATGCCTCATCAGCTTTAATCATTCGACCGGTATAGATGATTTCTTTTGCTCTATTTCTTCCAATAATTTTTGCAAGTCTTTGAGTTCCACCAAATCCTGGAATTAATCCTAAACTCACTTCAGGTAAACCAAAAACAGCTGTGTCAGTACTCATGATAAAATCACAAGCAAGGGCCATCTCACAACCACCACCGAGAGCAAATCCATTAACGGCTGCGATAACGGGAAATCTTATTTCTTCAAACATAAATGTTACTTGCTGACCAAGATAAGATAAATCTGTTGCTTCTTCTTCAGAAAGACCAATCATCTCTTTAATATCCGCGCCGGCTATAAAGGCCTTGTCACCTTGGCCAGTTAAGATAAGACCTTTGATGTTCTCTTTACAATTTTCTTCTAAAAAATCTCTGAGTTCATTAAGAACATCTGAATTTAAGGCATTAAGTTTGTCTTCTCTATTCAGGGTTAAGAAGCCAATACCATCTTCCACTTTATAATCGAGATACTTATATTTATTTGTCATAAGAATGAAATCCTCTACCAGTTTTTTTGCCCAATCTTCCAGCTAAAACATACTGTCTTAAAAGAGGACATGGTCTATATTTAGTATCACCAAGTCCTTCATGAAGGACTTCCATAATTGCAAGGCAAGTATCAAGACCTATAAAGTCAGCAAGAGTCAGTGGACCCATTGGCTGATTTGTCCCTAATTTCATTGCCGTATCAATATCTTCAACACTGGCAATACCTTCATGGAGTGTATATACAGCTTCGTTAATCATCGGCATAAGAATTCTGTTTACAGCGAACCCAGGCATATCGTTAGCTTTAATAAAAACTTTTCCCATTTTTTCAGAAACGTTCTGCACTGTAGAAAAAGTCTCATCACTAGTTTCTAAGCCTCTAATTCCTTCCACTAGTTTCATAACTGGAACTGGATTCATAAAGTGCATACCTGCTACTTTTTCTGCTCTTCCTGTTACAGCTGCAATCTCGGTAATAGAGATTGAAGAAGTATTTGTTGCAAGAATTGCATTTTTTTGGATAGCTTCGTCCATAGACTTGAAAATTTCGAATTTAATTTTTTTATTCTCTGTCGCCGCTTCAATAGCAAGGTCCACATCTTTCATATCATTAATTGAGGTAATACCAGTGATTCTGCTCAAAGTGTTGTCTGCATCTTCTTGAGTCCACTTTTCCTTAGAAACACCTCTATCAAGTTGTTTCTTAATAAAATCAAGACCAAAATCAAGCGCTTTTTGACTTACATCAAAAAGATAAACTTCATAGCCAGAGTGAGCTGCAACTTGTGCAATGCCTCTTCCCATCTGTCCCGCACCCACAACACCAATCTTTTCTATATTTGTCATTTTAACTCCACCATTAAGATAAATATGAATTTGGACATAATATCCTAATATTAGGACAAATGGTCAATCGCATGGCATTGAAATCTGATATATGTCTAAAAAATCCTTGCCAATGAGGCCTTAATGTTTTAAAAATGCGCTACGCAATTTAAATAAATAATAGAGTTTCAATATTTTAGGAGATTAAAGTGGCAAATCATAAGTCAGCGAAGAAAAGAATCAGACAAAATGACAAGAAGAGAATCAACAACAAGTGGAAAGTTTCTCGTTTTAGAACAGAACTTAAGAAACTTAGAACTTTTATTACTGAAGAAAACAAAGAAGAAGCTGTTAAGCAATTTCCAATTGTTCAAACTCTTCTAGCTAAGCTTGCAAAGTCTCCAATTATCAGAAAAGATACTGCAGCTAGAAAAACTTCAAGATTAGCTTCTCAAGTTTCAAAATTATAATATAAGTTTAAATTTATATACGAAAAAGCCTGATACTAATTCAGGCTTTTTTTATTTCTTTAATCTGATTTTCAATACAAAAAAGCCCGGAATATATCCAGGCTTATCTTTATCGTTTTTTATTTATCAACTATCTAATCTGTACAAGGTCTTGAAGGTCATTCATATAACTTACAATTCCAAAACCAAATCCTGTACCTACAAAACCTTTAGTTCTTTTAAGCCATATAAAGTCAGGTCTCTCATAACTTAGCCAGTATCCACCAGTTATGTTTCCTCTTCTATCAAGGTTTAAAATATACTCAAAGTCTTTATGTCCAGCGCGGTAATTTGAAGTACCATTAGTTGGATTCCACCAAGCATAAAACTCTTCTTCAGGATCAGATTGTTCCCAGAACATTCTTCCACCGTCGTTAGCATAGTTAAGTCTTGTTTTCACTTTGATTTGTTTTGCCGTATTTCTATCAGCATTAAGGAAGCCAGTTGTAATCGTTTCAATAACTTCAGAACTATAACCAATTACAGGCTGATTCCAAACTTCCATATCTCTTACAACTTCTGCAACAAAACTTTCTCTATCACCGTTGATTCTGTTGGCCATAGCAATATGAAATGCACCGGGGTTAGTATCAACACACTCATCAGGAAGTGCTTTCGTTACAACTTGTCCCCTTTCAACTGACTTATAGTATTCTTTTCCATTAATAAGTGACCATGCTTCTTTTGGAAACTCAACTCCACATCTTTCACCTATTCTATTGGTAATCGTTTTCTTACGAGCAAATACATTACTTGTAATTGCAAAGTGATAATGACTTAGAAGAGCTTTAAGATCACTTGAGCCAAAGTTCAAAGTGATTCCATTCTTTTTAATTGTCGTTACTTTAGGCTCTTCAAATTCAATAGCTGCAGAAGACCAACCGTTACAAATCCCTTCCCAGTACTGACTGTATGGACCGGTAAGTCCTAACACATTTTTAGTCAGACGAAAGTTTGATTCCTTTCCTTCTTTTAACGACACATAGATATCAAATTTTTCTGTTGGTGATAATCTATCTATATCAGACTGATCCATTGCTCTAACATCTGCAAGTGTTTCTGGTCTTACTACGTTGAAAAAATATCTATCGTGCTCAGCACCTTTTTTAGAAAGAAGATTTTGAATTTCAATTTTTGCATCAATGATTCTTGACTCTGTATCCTGAATCATCATTGGACTCGGATTAACAGTAGAGAAAAGTTCACCTTTTAATGACACGATCTCCTCTTTAAGACTTCCAACCTGAGCTTGAAGTTGTCTGACAACAGGAATGTCTTGATAGAAGTTGTTCCATCTAAAAGCAATTCCACCATATATATGTGGCCAAAATGATGAAGCCCAAGGTGTCATATCATCATCAAGAGTCCCCTCAAGAGCAAGTGAGTTCATGTTGTGGTTGTAGTGTTTACCAAACCAATCAGGGTTATTGCTTCCTTCGTATGCTTGAGCAGCAGTTGAAAGAGTAATCAAACCAGCTAAAACTAAGTTTTTCATGTGAGAGGTCCTTTATTAAGTTTAAATATAACTAAACGTTTCTAACACGCTGGCTCATTTTGATCTACCCAGTTGTAAAAGTTTTATCACTCATTACAAGAATCATGTGATTTCATAGACTTAAGAGGGAGAAGAGCCTGACAATTTAGCTCAAGTAGTTAAGAGAATAACCGATAAGAAATAATGATAAAACTAAACTTACTATTCATTTTAATGCTTCCACTAGTAGCATCCTCTCAACCTAATCAAGATCTTCCTTCACAGATTGAATCGCTAGAGAAGACTAATGAAAAAATCAAACAAGATTTAAAACAAAACCAATCTCAACTTGATGTGCTGGAAATGGAAAGAGCAAAGACACTCGACTATGTACTTCAAATGAAAGCAGCTCTTGATGAGCTTGATCCGAAGAAAAAAAGCTTAATGTCTATAATTACAAAAGATATTGATAGTGAGTTAGAAAAAACAAAAATCCCCCTACTTGAGCAAAGAAAAGTTACTGAATATAGAGATCAGAATAGATATAGAGGTTTTCTGAAATGTCTAAAAAGAAATTTAAGTGTCGGTTTTAACAACTTTCATTCAAGAATCGATGGATGTAGACCACGAAGAGCAAAAGCTTTTGATCAATCCAATAATTTTCTAACAACTCTTTTTAATGCAAAAAAAATTCTCGCAATTGATTACCAATCACTAAAAAAACAGCATCGCGATACCTACAATAAGGTTAGAGATCTCGATACGAAGATTGGAAATATTAGTTATGGAATGAAAAAATTAAATAGGAATCTAGAGCTCAATGAGGAAACACTTCAAGGGGCAAAGGTAAAATACAAAAGGGCGAATTTTCTACTTGTAAATAAAGACTTTTATAACTGCAATCCTCAAACACCAACTATAGATCTTGAACAGAAAACTATTCATTCCCAAACGTCTGAAAAAGGTCCCTTTTATAGTATACCTAGGGACCACCAAGATGGAGTAGGTACATGTTATGCCAACACTGCTAAGAACCTGCTTATAGGCTTATCAGATGGGAAACTAAATGCATCATTTCTGGACATGGCCTTACAATACAAAAGTGTCGACTCTGGAGGGAAAGCTTTTGATCTTGACGGTGGATTCTCTTGTAATGTTCTTGATATCATCAAAGATATTGGTTATTGTCCGAAGAAATTTTCACCTATTGAAAGTGGTGATGAAAACCAAATGATTGGTGGTCTATTTAATGATACCAACAGCCTTGATAGACAAGCAGATGTTATTGCTAAGCTTAAGAATTTTTTAAATGATAAATCTCTGCTCGAAAAAAATACTGACTCTTGCTCCAGCCACTTAGTAAAAAATGCTAAGAAGATGGTAGAAGCTCTTAAGAATAATCCTAGGATTAAATTACCCTACCCTGAAGTGCCAAAGTTCTTTCTAGATGATAATAGGATGAGAAGCATCTATCATTCGAGTTATAAAAACAAAGTCACTTCTCCAGTAAGTGAAGAAGTATTCCTCAATGACTTTAACAGCTCAAAGTCTGATTTCTCGAAAAACTACTTAGAAGCGGCTACAAGTAATGATTCTCCTCAAAAGCTTCGAGCTAGATTCGACGTTACGATTGGTAGTTTCTTTAAAAAATACAATCTTACTAAAAAATTAGATGAATCGTATAATAAGTCTCAACTAAATACTTTTTTTCAACGCGATTACGATGAAACATTTAAAACTGAAGCATTACAAACTGACCTCTTCTACAAGGATTTTTTCAACTCAAGTAGTAATGATACTATCAATGTCTCTTACTCTAATTGTTTAAAAGACAAAGGTATACTTACAACATTTCTTTCAGGTTTAAATAATATTGCAAATCTCTTTAGATCAACTGGTGGCGATACAAATGTGCTTTTTGATACAAATGGTAACTTCATATCGAACTACGATATTATGACTTTAGCGGTTGCTCCTAAATGTTTAAATAAACAAAATAGAATAAAGCCCAATTTTGATTTCCAATGTAAAGCAATAGCCACTGACCACAGCCTAGATCTAGATGCAGAAGTTAAGAACAAAAGAGAAGTGATTTTAACAAGTCTTTTAGAAGGCATGCCTGTTGGTAACTCCCATCCTCAGCCAGGAGGGAACCATATTAATACTATCGTTGGTTATAGGTACAACAAGTCTTTAAATAAATGTGAATACAAAATCAGAGAATCTCAGACGGCAACATCTTTTTGGAGTACTGAAGAATCAATAATTAAGATTAATTTAAAGATGACTATTGCGGTAAAACAATAATGAAAAAGTTAATCTTAATACTCATTTTTACTACTACTGTTTTTGCAGCTGATAATCAATTCAAAATTGCAGGGAAGTATTACTCTTTTATAGAAAAAGACACTTTTTTAGTCAGTCAGAACTGTAAAGAAAAATGCATAGCTTTGACAAAAATGAATTCATTGAAGTCAAAAATAACTCCAAAGAAAAAGAAGTTTGCAAGTTCAATTGGATCTTATGCCTGTACCGAAGTTCTTAATGGCCAATCGGTGTTGGGCATAAAAAAAAATAAGGATATGGTAGCTGTTTGTTTATTTAAAAAGGATTCAAGTATGATCGATATCAATTCGATAACAAATCATATTAATGCTTTATAATTTTATGTCTTGTGACTAGAATCCAAATACACTCTTTGCAGCTTTATAGGTATTCACGTAAGCCTTAATCGTTGCATCTATTGGGTTTGAATATCCTCCTCCCAATGACATAGAAAGCGGATAGTCATTAAACTTTGCAAATTCAAACACCATAATGTCTCTTTGACTTAAACATTCATAGGAAAGATTAAGTGTCCCCAAACTATCCTCTTTTAGAGAGTCTACACCTGCTTGGTAAAGTACAATGTCATAGTTTTTTACGCTCAAAGAGACTAAGGTTTCTTTGAGTGCCTCGAGATACTCAAAATCCGTCACTGTATCTGGAAATGCTCGATCAATTGTTGATGGAATTTTTTTAAATGGGTAATTTTTTTCACCGTGGAAGCTGACCACATCAACAAAGTCATCATCTCTAAAAATTGAAGAGTTTCCATTTCCTTGATGAACATCTAAATCGAGAATAAGAACACGATGTCTAAAGTTTTTATTTAGTAGAGCAATCGCTATTGCGAAGTCATTAAAGAAACAAAATCCCTCTCCTCGATCAAAACTTGCATGATGAGTCCCCCCACACAGACTTGAAGAGAAGCCCAACTCTTTAGCCGAGAATGCAGATTTAACAACGGCATCAATTGAAGATCGTGTGCGGTTTAGCATTTGTTCGTTCAGAGGAAGGCCTACAATTCTTGCGCGCTTATGTTCGAGGGTTTGATTGAAAACGCCATCAACATATTCTTTTGCATGAGCAAGATATACACTCTCTTTATCAATAAGCTCTGCAGCATACATAGAATTCTCTTGGACAATCTCTTGTTCAATCAAGGCACTGCGCAATAGAGCGTACTTCTCCATAGGGAACCTATGGGAGTCCTCAAGCTTTACTTCATATATATCATTATAAAAAACTCTGATTTTTTCAGTCACTCAAATAAGTTAGCATAAGATAAATCTCTCTGCTATAATTTGAAAAATTAAATAGCGAGGAAATCATGACTATTACATCTGTACCTTTCATTACTTTAAACCGATTCGAAAATGGTTTTAAAGAAAAATTTCTAACTGGAGTAAATGAGCTTTTCGATAAAACTCAATTTATTGGTGGTCCTATTGTAGCATCTTTAGAAGAGAGTTTAGCTAAGAAAACTGATGCAAAATTTGTTGTAGGCTGTGCTAATGGTACTGATGCAATACAAATTGCACTTAGAACAATTCAAGTTGAAAAAGACGATCTCGTTCTTCTTCCAGATATGACTTTTTGGGCAACTTTTGAAGCCGTGGTTAATGTTGGAGCGAAACCGGTGACTGTCGACGTCAATAGAGAAACTTGCCACTGGGACTATGAAACATTTAAAGAGGCTGTAGATAAGTTTAAACCAAAAGCCGCAATCATGGTTCACCTTTACGGACACGCGTCTCCAGATACAATGAAAATAAGAGCATATGCAAAAGACAATAATGTTCTACTCGTTGAAGACGGTGCTCAGTGCTTTGGAACTAAAGTTGACGGTAAATCAGTACTTGGTTCAGCTTTAATTGCTACTACAAGCTTCTATCCTGCAAAGGTTTTGGGAGCATCAGGCGATGCTGGTGCAATATTCACAAATGATGAAGAATTAGCGCAAACGGCAAGAGTTCTTACGAACCATGGTCGAACAACTCACTACACTCACGGTCTAGTTGGTTGGAATTCAAGAATTGGAACTTACGAGTCTCTATTTTTAAATTATTCTCTTGAGCATATCGATGCAAGACTAGATAGCAGAAGAGAAGCTGTAAATTATTATTACGAGCATCTTCAAGGCCTACCACTTAAACCTATGCTCTCGAGCGATAACGTAGATGAAAATGGTTACTGTGCTTTTGCTATGATCGATCCAAGCTTAAGAGGAGATCTTATCGAAACTCTTAAAGAAGCCGGAATTGGATCAGGAACAATATATCCTGGTGCAATGAGTCTTCAAGAAGGTGCAGATAAGTATTTAGCTGGAAAAATTGATCACGGCAATGCTGACTATATTTCAAAAGCGGTATTAAACCTTCCTTGTTTTGCCTATATTACAAAAGAAGAGCTTGAATATGTGGTTGGAACTGTTAAAAAACACTTTAATAATATGTAAAATATCCAATATCTAAGTAATTAGGGCGATTAATTGATAAGTGTTTTTTATGAATACACTTATTTTAGTCGCCCTATTTATTTCTTGCCCTCTCATTGCGGCTTCAAATCTCTACAATATAACTTTCTCAACTTACGTTGATCATAAAGAATTTAATTCAGAGAAGGCCATTAAACATCAAATTGTTCATTCTATGGGAACAGGGATGAATAGAGAATCTAACAGATCTAGTTTAAATTACAGTTATAAAACCAAGATCCTAAGTTCTGAGGAATTGGGAGAAGTTACGAGAACTCACTATCAGTTTAGCGGTGAATTTTTAATTGAATCAGAATTAGAAAAACTTCAAAATTTTAAAATAATACTTCCAATAAATCCTGAAATGATATTTAAAAGTGCAAGTCGATATAAGCATTACTGCTCTAAGTCTGGGTACAGAGGAGTTGAATCAACTTTTTACTGGGCATGGAGTCCTAAGATTAAATACTGTAGCCTACAAATTAATAAAGACTACATTGAGATAAGGATTGAAAGTTCTGTGAGAATCGTTCAAGATAAGATTCACCTGAGTGATGAGTTTCTAGTTGATGGAGAATATAATTTATTTTACTATTTTGGATCTGATTACTTTTCTCTACGTAAGTTTGGAATGTCTGAAAAAGCATATTTAGATATATCTCGACAACTAAGGCGAGCTGGTTTTTCAATTGTTAGAAACTCAAATATGCTGAGCGAAATTACAGGCAAAACTCGTACATTCTCAAAGTTTCTTCATCTCGAAGGTTCTATCAATGGCAAGAAAGCAAAGGCATTTATAATGCTAGGAAATCCTACATATCACACTCCTGACGCCAAAAAAGAATTTTTTAAGTTTACTAAATACGCCTTAGAAAATGGAAGTAGTTATTCATATTTTGGCCATGCTGGACTTGGTTCGGTCTTTAACTTAGATTTAGCGGAACAAGAATATGGAGAAAAGATTAATTATAATATTAATCAAAAGCAGATTATTTATTTAGATGGATGTAATACGTTCTTCTATTCTACGAACTTTTTCTTTGAGAAAAAATACTTAAATAATTCTTTGATACTTATTTCCAACGGGATAAGTATTCTTACTAGTTTCTATAAGCAGACAACTTCGACAGTTTTAGATCTTTTGAGACAAACCACTTTTACTAATAAGATTATTGAAAATACAGTAGACTCTTATATGCAAGCGCAAAGAGCGAGTTTTGATGAGATGGCACTGGTCAACGCTTATTCAAACTAATATTTATTAGTTATCTTAATATATATGCGTAAACGATCGGTATACCGTATGTCATCAAAAAAGCCACGGCTATAAATAAAGCAATTGATCTTAATGTTTCACGTTCCATAACTAACTCCTTCCATTAAATTTTATATTGGCCATCAGAATAAGTGGTTATGAATCCTGTATTTAATTGTGTTTTTTTCTTAACATCACGATGACTTACTTGATAAACCCATGGAATTAGATTTAAACTAATTCAAAAGATCCCATTAAACTTATTCAAGGAGAATAATGAAACATTTAGCTCTATTACTCTGTATCCTTTCATTTTCTGCGTTTGCTACTGAACACAGAGTTGATCTTGGTCTTGGCTTAACATTCCCTCAAGCCCACACTGATTTTAACAACGAAGCAGATACAGACACAGCAATATACTTAAACTACAGACAAAAGACATCGAAACATCTCTCTTTTGGTGTTGGATACTATAGATTTGATTTCACTGATACCGATTTAAAAGACGATGTTGTCTATCTACTTGGTAGATATGATTTTGCCTCATTTAAATACTTAAGACCATTTGCAACTATTGGTGCGGGTATGGCCAACGTTGATCCTGAGGGAAGCTCAGACTACATGAGGTTTACTACTTACGCAGGTGCAGGGATTGATACAGTTATCGCTGAAAACCTAAGATTAGGATTTAACTTCAACTACCATTTCATCACAAAAAAAACGACTGCGAAGTCTGAACAGACAATCTATATTCCCTCATTGTTCTTAACATATGCCTTTGGACCTAAAGAAACTCATAGCGCCGAAGCAACCATTGTTGACTATGACAAAGACGGAATCAAAGATTCTGAAGACCACTGCCCCAATACCAAGATGGGCGTTAGAGTAAATGCATATGGTTGTGATGTTATGAAAAAAGACATTACAATTGCATTAGATGTTAAGTTTGAAGCTTACAAAACAGAGATTGATTTATCTTCAACATCTCAACTTGATAAAATGGGAAGAACTTTAGTAAAGAACCCAGAAATCTTTATTGAAATCCAAGGTCATTCCGATACATCTGGAGATGAGAAAAAAAATACAGAGCTCTCAAAGCAAAGAGCACAATCAGTAAAGGATTACCTGGTTAGGAAACATGGAATAACTTCTGAGAGGTTATTAGTTCGCGGCTATGGTCCTAAGTTTCCACTAAAGTCTAATGAGACTGCAGAAGGAAGAGAAGCTAATAGAAGGGTACAAGCAAAAATCATTTCCAAATAATAAAACGAAGAGCGTCTAATCAACAAGGCGCTCTTAAATATCCCACCAACTTGTAGAAGTATTAGTTGCATGAATATCAATAATCTCTCCAATTCTAGGTGTAACTAAATTAATATTATATTTAGATTTTAACTTTGTTAACTGCACGACAGGGTCATTCCATTTGTGAAAAGAGAGAACAAACATTCCCCAGTGCACAGGAAAATACATTTTAGCTTTAAGATCCATATAAGCCTGAGCTCCCTGTTCTGGTAGCATATGAACGGCTTCCCAGTCTTTACTATATTGTCCACTTTCTAAATAAGCGATATCAAACGGACCATAACGATTTCCAATTTCTTTAAAATGAGTGTCATAGCCTGAATCTCCACTAAAGAAGATATTACTTTTTTTATTCTGTATTATCCAAGATGACCAAAGGGTTTCGTTACCGCTAAAGCCACCTCGACCTGAAAAGTGCTGAGCAGGTGTACAAATAAAATTGAGACCAGTAACTTCATAGCTTTTCCACCAATCCTTCTCTATAATTTTATCTTTATCGACTCCCCATGATTCTAAGTGAGCACTTACCCCAAGTGGAGTAATAAAAGTTGCATCAGTCTTACTGAGAAATTCTATTGATTCCATATCTAGATGATCATAGTGATCGTGAGAAATTAACACGTAATCAACAGGGGGAAGCTCATTTAACTTTAAAACTGGAGGTTGAAATCTTTTAACTAGAAAACTAACAGGTGATGCAGAACCAGAGAAGACCGGATCGACTAAAATTATTTTTCCATGAAAATTTAATAAAAAGGTTGAATGTCCAAACCAAATTGATTTCACAGTGTCGTCTTTTTCTAAAAATTTAACAAGATCAGGTTTGATTTCTGGAAGCTTTCCGCTGGGAGCCGGCGACTCATCTTGAGAGTACCATTTTTTAAATAAATCCCAGCGAGATAGAGTCTCTTCCATCTCTTTTACAATATTAGGTCTTCTATTTTCAAACTCTCCAGTCTTGGAATTAAACTGTTTAGACTTTTCAAATTTTTTCTTCTGTTTATCTGACGTTTTTGATCCCAGGGCCGAGCAGCCCACCAAAGTGACTAGCATCAAAACTTTAAACATTTAGAGCCTTTAAGTGAAAGTCTATATGGTTTTTAAGAAAGGTCGAAATAAAGAAATAGCTATGGTCGTAACCATCTCGCAGATTCACTTTTACTTTTTGATTATGCTCTTTACAGGCAGTTTCAAAATTCTGCGTAAGAAGTTGCTCCGGATAAAACTCATCACTAGTGCCTTGATCAATTAAAATTGGCAAAGGATGATTTGCACCGTTTTGAACAAGAAAGGTTGCATCGTACTTAACTGCATCTTCCTTCCAGTTTTCTCCCAAATAACCTTTAAATGCTTTTTGTCCCCATTCACAATTTATGGGATTTGCCAGTGGTGAAAAAGCAGAGATTGATTTAAATAGGTCTTTCTCATTAAGTCCTAATATCAGTGCTCCGTGACCACCCATTGAGTGCCCCATGATAGAGATTCTTTCAACTCCAAATTCACTTTTCAAAATATTCACAATATCATTTTTGATGAAGTCATACATTTGGTAGTGGTCTCTGTACCCTTTCGTTGTAGCATTGATATAAAAACCAGCTCCCGAACCAAAGTCGTAGGAGTCGTGCTCACTCGGAAGGTCTAATCCTCGAGGTGACGTATCGGGGCAAAGAATCATGACATCTTTTTCGCAAAGTAAAGCTTGTCCGCCGGCTTTAGTAATAAAATTCTCTTCATTACAAGTAAGTCCCGAAAGCCAAATGATTGCTTTTTTTACTTTTCCTGACTTCGGCTCAAAGGTAGAAAACTTCATCTTTGTTTTTGTTGAAGGTGAATCAAATTCATAAAATCGGGTAAACCCATCAAAGGATTTATTTTCTTTAAGTTTTTCCATATTATTTCTCGTCTTGATGAAATTCAATTACAGTTCTTATACTCTTACCTTCATGCATAAGCTCAAATGCCTTATTGATATCTTCGAGGGGCATCTTGAAAGTAACGAGGTCATCAAGATTAATCTCACCACTCATATATTTATCAACATATCCTGGAAGCTCTGTTCGTCCTTTGACTCCACCAAAAGCTGATCCTCTCCAAACTCTTCCTGTTACTAGTTGAAAAGGTCTAGTACTTATTTCTTTACCAGCTCCTGCGACTCCGATAATTATCGATTCCCCCCAACCTTTATGACAACACTCAAGAGCTGAGCGCATAAGGTCTACATTACCTACGCATTCGAATGAATAATCAACTCCACCTTCTGTCATTTCAACAATAACTTCTTGAATGGGCTTATCGAATTTTTTAGGATTTATACAATCTGTTGCACCAAATTTCTTGGCCATCTCAAACTTATCTTCATTAATATCGATACAGATTATCTTGGATACTTTTGCCATCTTTGCACCTTGAACTACTGAAAGACCTATTCCTCCAAGTCCAAAAACTGCAATGGTGGCTCCTTCTTCAACTTTCGCTGTGTTGAAGACAGCTCCTATACCAGTTGTCACTCCACAACCTAGTAAGCATATTTTATCAAGAGGCGCATCTTTATTTACTTTAGCTAAAGCTATTTCTGGAACAACTGTATATTCAGCAAATGTTGAAGTTCCCATATAGTGGTAGATTTGTTTTCCATCTTTTGAAAATCGAGAAGTACCATCAGGCATTAAACCTTTGCCTTGAGTCTCTCTAATTCTTTGACATAAGTTTGTTTTACCTGACTTACAAAATTTACACTCTCCACACTCTGGAGTGTAAAGAGGAATCACGTGATCCCCTTTCTTTAAAGTCGTTACACCTTCTCCTATTTCTTCAACAACCCCACCACCTTCGTGTCCTAGAACAACAGGAAACAAACCTTCAGGATCTTCACCAGAGAGAGTATATGCATCAGTATGGCAAACGCCACTAGCGAGTACCTTTATAAGGACTTCACCCTTTTTTGGGCCTTCTAAGTCAATCTCTTCTATTTTCAGAGGTTCATTCGGTCCCCATGCAACTGCAGCTTTTATTTTCATCATATCTCCTTAAAGTATAGTTTGGAAGATTATGACAAATTAAAATTTGGAAGCCAAGGGAACAAATGTATAGATATTTAAAAGAAATTACGCAGCGAAAAGAGATTCACTGCGTATCGTTTTTTATAAGGAAAGTTCCAATATAGACAAAGATATTCGCTCGTCGCTTAGATCTAAGTCTCTTCCTTCGGCTGCTAGACGAATTTTATCTATAATTGCTTGCAGCATATCAGTTTTATGATCTCCGGCTAAGAAGTTAGCTGCATCAGCTTGTACAGCAGCTAGCTCAAGTCTTGCAGCACCGCCAGTAGTTCCACTAGTTAAATCAGTAGGAGCCGAGATAACTCTAGTCGTTCCATCAAGTGCGCCGAGAGAAATAACTGCTCCACAGATACTTGATAGTTCTGCTCCTTGAGGCATCGGTTGTGCAAAAGAACTCAGCGAGCTCAAAAGTAAACCAAAGGAAAGTACTTTAGACAATTTATTCATTTAAGATCCTTTATGTAAAAAAAGCCTACTCAATTAAGTGCAGGCCATTTTTTATTTGATGAGTTTTTAAATTCTTATAAGTTTACAGAAAGAATAGCGATAGAGATCTGAACATCACTAGCTTGTGAAATATCTTCTTCTGAGTTGTATCTAATTTTTTGAATCACTTCATCTAGCATATCTGTTTTATCAGCACCTTCTAAGTAATCATTTGCGTCAGCTTGTACCGCTTCAAGTTCAACTCTTGCTGCTGCCATTGTAGTTGCACTAGTGAGTACGAATGGTGACATAACTGTTCTTGTGGCAGCGTCTAGTACTGCTGCAGTCAATCCAACAGTTGATACACTAATACCAGTTACAGTATCACCAAAACTTTGAGAGAACGCTGAAGTTGAAAGGGTTAATATTGATACTGCTACTAATGTTTGAATTGTTTTTTTCATGTTGTTCTCTCCGTGTTGTTAGCCATAATGCTTGTGCGGTTGACGTTTTGTAGTTATTTGTTTCTTTAAGGTTAAATGTACGACTCTTTTTTTTCTATCTCTGTTGAAATAACTTCCATGGGTGTCTAAACTTTTGACACTTTTATGGACGAAGATCTCAATATATGACTTAAATTATGGCATGAGTTTTGCTCTATATAAGCAAAGGAAGGTTTATATGAATTTAATTGTGATGATCACAGCTCTAATTAGTTTCTCATCTGTTTACGGATTTGAGTTAGTTTCAACACAGATTGAAAAAGCACAGATAAAGCTGGTTGATGATTACTTTCAGGTTGTAAATAACCTACTTCCAGAAATTGTAAAACGAGATCTTCCAAAGACTGTCGATGTCCGATTTAATGATTTAGATTCCAAAGTAAAAGGAATGAAAGGGTTAGTAAAAAAGAAAATCTTTCAAAGAAAAAGTAAAATTAAAGTTATACATCTAGATCATTCAATCCTTGAAATGTTAAAGAACCCTAAGAATGAAAATAAATCTGCTCATCAATCAAATGAAAAACAAGCTGTGGCAGTTCTTCTTCATGAACTTATTCACTTATATGATTATCAAAATATATTTTTAGAAAAAGAAAAAGAAATGGCAAAGTCATGTCGAGATGAAAGAAAAGCTAAAAGTTTATCTCGAAAAGAGAAAAGAACTTGCCGACGACTGAAAAAGAAAAAGTTCACAATGTCAGACAGTCGCCTTTTTTCCAACCTTGCTGGTTGGAATGCTCTTGGATTACTAAAGAAGAAAAACAAACAACACAATAGAAACTATCTTAGAAGTCCCGATAGATATGAGTTCACTAATAGACAAGAATTTTTAGGCGTAAATTTTGAGTTTTTTATTCTAGACCCTGAATATAAATGTCGCAGACCAAATCTTTATAGCTACTTCTCAGAATCATTTGAAACAAAGCCTCATGATTCATATAGATGTGAGACAAGTACTAAAGTCCTTATGACTTCAGAGGCACTTCAGGGCAAAGAAGCTGCGGTAATTGATCTCGATCCCAAAAAAGTCTACCAAGTTCATTATTTATTTGCAGGTAAAGGTAAGGCGATTATGAGTCGGTGGGGACATGCTATGATAAGAATCATCATGTGTGCACCACATAGAGAAGTTGTTGATGAAAATTGTCTAAAGGATATAGCCTACCATTTAGTATTGAGTTTTAGAGCAAATATAACTGGTACATCTATGAGCTATGCTAAAGGCATGAACGGAAGTTACGATTCGCTCATGTTCTTGCTACCTATGAAAGACGTTGTTAAAGAGTATACTCAAGGCGAATTTAGAGATGTATTCTCTGTTCCACTTAGACTGGACACAAAACAAAAGTCACAAATGATGAAAACTATTCTTTCACAGTACTGGGCATATAGAGGTGCGTACTACTTCGCTTCAAACAACTGTGCAAATGAGACCTTAAAGATGATTCGCCTGGGCTTTAAAGACGACCTTCACATACAAGCCATGACAGTAATCACTCCGAATCAAATATTTGATAACCTTGAGAAGATGGGACTTGGAGATATGTCTGTATTAGAAGACAGAAAACTAGCAGTAAAAAAAGGTTATTTGTTTGAAGCCGCTCACAAAAAACTAGAAAAAGCATTTGAAAGAATAGTAAGTTCAGGCGCCAAGGTAAATTTCATAAACTATGAGAAATTCCTAGAAGAATCTAGTGCATCTCAAAGAGCAGATATATTGAATCATCTTAGTAGAATGGAAAAGTCCGTTGATAAAAGAAAAGCCTTAGCTTCTGCGTTTAAAATTGAAAATTTTTTATTTGAAAGAAAACAGCTTGAACTCGTTGGACTTCTGGCAAATTTTATTAATGAACAAAAAAGAAATAACACTCTAGACCCTGCTATAGGTAAATATTTAGAAGAATATGCTGAACTTCAAAATAGTTTATTACCAGAGAATATTATAAGCTCGGGGTATGGAATTCCATTAAAGTCAGAAATCAATGATAGGTTTGAGCACTCAACGAAAGGGGCAACAGAGCAGATTATGAGTGTTGGGGATACACTGATTGAGTGGGCAAAAGAAAGTCACAATGATCAACTTGAAGAGCTCAAATCGATTCAAGAAAATAAATTAAGATCACTTAAGGAACTACAAGCTAATATCTAATTACTCTTGCAAATTTAGTCGAAATTGATACCGTAATAGCATGAAATATGACAAAGAATTTTTTAGAGACATTTTAAATGCAATCGATGACAAAATACTCGTTAAGGGAAATAAATCAAAGCTCCTATGGGCCAATAAATCCTTCCTTGACTGCTATGGAATGACAGTTGAAGATCTTCAAAACATCGTTGACTCTGAACATTCTGATCCTGATGATACTCTTCAGTATGTTAAAGATGATGAGTGGGTTTTTCAAAATGCAAGAGAACTCGATATCGCATCGGAACCAATGAGTTATCACGATGGATCTATTCATTTCCATCACACCATTAAAACTCCAATTTTTGACTCTAATAAAAAAGTTGTCATGGGAGTTGGTGTCTCGAGAGAAATTAAAGACTTTAAGGAAATCAAAGAGTCTGAAGTAAAAAGACTAGAACGTCACGAAATGATTAAGTTTCAAAAAGATTTTGTGCATATGCTTAAGATCCCTACTCTCTTTCTCGATGCTAGAAAAAATATTATTACTGCTAGTACAGCATTTCTAGAGCTTCTGAATGTTGACCTTGAATCCCTAGTGAAAGTTGATATTGAGAGTTTATTTATTGATACAGATCTAGAACAATTAATTTCTCGATCTGAGCTCGCGAGCGAAGATGTAAAGATAAAAGTAGGTAATGTTTTAGCCGTGGGCTCGCTCACAATCACCCCTTGGTTTATTGATATTGATACTATGGGTGGAAGTCTATTATTTTTTAAAGATAGGACAGAAGAAAATAAATTAAAACAAGACTTAGAACTCCAAAGAAAAGAAGCAATTATTAGTGACAAGTTAAAGTCGCTTGCTGAGTTTTCTGCAGGGGTTGGTCATGAAATCAACAATCCTCTTGCAATTGTCAGTGGAAAGCTTGAAATACTTAAACTTATCCATGCAGACGACCTTGAGAAGCTTGGGTTAACTAGCGAAATCGACTCAATAAAGGAAGCCACGAATAGAATTTCTAATATTGTCAGAAGTTTAAAATCAATCTCTAGAGATGCATCTCTAGATCAACTTACGGAAGAGAAAGTTAGTACCATTCTAGAAGATGTACTATCACTTACTGAAGGAAGGCTTACTGATCTCTCAATAGAACTACACAAAGAGATAAATTCAAATTTCTCTATAAATTGTCGTCCTTCAGAGTTAACGCAAGTAATTCTAAACCTTATTAACAACTCAGTGGACGAAATAAGTTTAAGCCCTACCCCATGGATTAAAATAAAAACTTTTGAAGATGATAAGTATAACTTTATATCAGTCATTGATTCTGGTTTAGGTATCCCCGAAGAAGTCGCTAAAAGAATTTTTGAGCCTTTTTTCACGACTAAACCAGTTGGTAAAGGAACGGGCTTAGGACTTGGAATTTGCATCAGAATCGTTGAAAATCATGGCGGTTACCTGTTTATTGACAGCACACAAGACAATACGACGTTCACCATAAGGTTCAAAAAATCAGCTACTTGAAGTAATAAAACCTCAAATATGTAGTTTAATAAAAATTAAGCTACATATTTGGTTGTACTAAGCTAAAATAATCTTATGAAAATACTAATCATAGAAGACGAGCCACAATTACTAAATATTTATGAGAAGATGCTTTCTTTTAAAGGCCATGAAATAACTACCTTTTTAGAACCCGAAAAAGCAATCGCTCGTCTCGAAGATGAATTTGACTTAATCATCACTGATAAAAAAATGCCAAAAGTATCTGGATTAGAAATAGTAGAAAAATCTCAAAAAACTTCTCCCGATAGACCTATTTTCCTGATCACTGGCGACAGTACTGACACTTATGAGTTTTGTCATGGGAAGAGTAGAATAATGAAAAAACCCATCGTGTTTGATGATCTGTTTAAATATATTGATGATCTGGGTAAATAGACTGTAGTTTTTTAAGTTTTCCCATATTTTTTCACTTCTCTACATTTTTATAATGAATAACCTTAGATTTGGCAGTTGCGTCATTTAGAAAATGCCAAATGTATAGTTTTCTACATAATGTCTAATATACATATGATTGATCAACTCACAGCTTTGGTTTACCTTTATATAAAAATTAAACCAAAGGAATAAAATGAAAATCATTATCATCTTAGCAATTTTAAGTGTCTTTTTTCTTTCATGCAGTCATCAACAAATGACGAATAAAACTGTAGTGAACCTGGATAGCAAAAGTAACAGTAACGCCTCTGGAGTTATAACGATTTGGGAAACTAAAGACTCAATTAAAGTGACAGCAAATATCAAGAATCTAAAGCCAAATTCTGAACACGGTTTCCACATTCATGAAAAGGGCGACTGTTCTGCTAAAGATGCTAAAAGTGCTGGTGGGCACTTCTCTCCTGAAACTAGCAAGCATGGAAGTCCAGATAATATGCATCACCACCTTGGAGACATGGGCAACCTAGAATCGGATGCTTCTGGTAATGCAACTAAAACGATAGTTATTAAAAAACTCAATATTTCACAAAACAATAAGTTTTCAGTTAAAGGAAGAGCATTCATTGTGCATCAAGACCAAGACGATATGACGTCTCAACCTAGTGGTAATGCTGGTGCGAGAATCGCTTGTGGTGTTATCTAATCGACTTCACCTAGACCAGCAATTCGATAAGCATCTTGACGATCGAAATAGCTAAATACAGAGTCGACAATCTTTTTAAGCTCGACTCTGTCACTTATATAGCGATGAAGTATTCTAAAAGCTTTCATTTTATCATCAGGGAAATTCATCTTTCTTAAAACATATTCCAGAACTTCACCTTCGAGGTCAAGCACTGATCCAACGTGGCTGAATGACTTTATATATGAACCAAGGGCTTTTATTCTATCTTCGTCAGACCTTTGAGAGTTAAAATATTCTTTAAAGTCTTCTTCTTTCATGCCAAAAAATCTTTTTGATTTTAATTCTCCATTATTATAAATCTCAATCCTAGCACCTGCTGGAAGATGTACTCTTACCTTTAGAGCACACTTACCGTCGACATCTGTTATGACATCATTCGAAATACTTATGGAGCAGTAGTACTGAGACCATCCGCTAGCAATCAGAACAATCTCTCTGTTATCGCTATATTGTATTTCTAAATTCTCACTTGAACTTCCATTTACAACGCTAGTGATTTCAATGAAACCCTCGCCCTGTGGTTGATCATATACAACCTTAAAATCATCATAGTTGTCATTTAGTGGTACAGACATTCGAATATAATCATGGCCCGGAGTTCTAAAGCCGAAAGCATCTTCCTCTAATGAGAAATCTTCCGCAGCTTGTGCATAATTTATTGTGCGACTTTTAGCATCAGGACTAGATTTACTTCCATCAGATTTTGAACAGGCCATAGCGAGGAGTAGAAGAAGCATTACTGAGTTTTTCATAAAAGTCCTTAATTTAAGGTTCAAGAACATACTCAATTTAATTTAAAAAAGAAAATATATTGTTAGAAGTTCTAAGTATTATTGACTGGGTATTTTTTTAGATTGAAGCTGTTCTATCATCAACATGTTGGCAGTTTTTATCAGCAAAGATCTCAAGTTTCTTAAGTTTATATTCAAGACGTTCTCTTGATCGCGAAGAGGCTTCAGTTGAGTCAACAAGAGCTTTATGGACTATTTGTTCACCATTATTAAGAGATTCTTCAGTAATGCCAACAGTCAGTATTTTTCCGGTTTTGTATGAAAATTTGCTAATCGTTTTATAATCTTTTATGTTGCACTCTTCATACTTTTTAACCCCACTACTGAAAGCAGATAAAGACGAAAACGCCACGATAGTAAAGACTAGATTATTCATAAATTCCCCTAAGTTCAAAATAGTAAGGGACACTAACACAGTTACTGACAAATATATCAGTGTGTTTAAAGAACTATAAAAAGTTCACATCTGTGCAACTATTTAATAAAATAGATTATGAAAAAAATAGTCTTAATTATAGGTAACTCAAGTAGTGGAAATCCACCATGGCCAAAGATCTCAGCTCGTTAGATTCCCTTACTCATCTAGACTTGGATACTGTCGCATGGTTAAATTCCTCTGCACCTACTAGAAAAGATAAATCTGAATCGGTGGCACTTATAGATAGTTTTATTCAATCTCATCAAAGATCGGTTATAGAGGGATGCTATGGAGACCTCATTGAGATGCTACTCCCTTATGCAGACGAGTTAATCTACCTAGATACAAGAACAGAGAGATGTATTAAGAATGCTCAAAGTCGTCCGTTTGAACCCCATAAATATGAATCAAAAAAGGAGCAAAATCAGAATCTAGACATGTTAATTAAATGGATAAAGTCCTATGAAACGCGAAAAGATTCACTTTCAAAGAAATATCACGAACAAATTTTTAACGAATACAGTGGACTAAAGAGAAGAATTAAACAGAAGTGAAAATTAAAAAGTACTATCCTCTAACTTTCAATAACTGAGCAGTAATACTGATTGCAATTTCGGCCGGTGAGTTAGACCCTATATCTTCACCCATTGGGCATATAAAGGACTTAACGTCTGAGTTGCTCACTCCCTTCTCTATTAATTCTTTCTCCATAGTATTTCTTTTTGGTATTGAGCCTATGACTCCAAGGTACGGAAATTTTCTAAAACTCAAAGCTTCAAAAAGAATTGGGACATCCTTACTGTGACCCATTGTCATCAATGCAACGAAAGTATTATCAGTAAGATTTGCAATTTCATTTTTCATCTCTTCGTTATGAATGACTGTAAGTCTTGGATGAGTAGGTAATTTGTCGAGCCACTCTTTTCTGTTATCAATCACTTTTAAATGACAGTTCAAGTTTAGTAGTGTTCTCGTGAGTGCTTGCGATATATGTCCAGCACCAAAGATTGCTATATTCCAGCGAGACTGTTTATTATAGGATTCAAATAAGAAGCTCACCTCTCCTCCACAAGTCATTCCAATGTCTTTTTGAAGATTCCAAGTATGACTCTCTGGTGGAGTATACTCTTTTTGATCTAAGAGCCTATTAGCTTGCTCAATACAGTGGTTCTCTACCTTTCCACCACCAACTGTTCCAAATAAAATACCGTCTTTTCCCACGATCAGTTTTGCACCCGTATTTTGTGGAGCACTTCCCCTAACATTAGTCATTGTGATAACTACAAAGCTTTGATCACCACTAACAAGTGAGATGACTTTTTCACAAAATGCTTCAATATTATTTTCCATTTTTCAATCTTTTGAGCTCTGTAAGAATTTCTTGACCAGTGGCGGGAGACTTTAATTCAACTTGTTTATTGTGCGCCCTAGAGACTAGAGCAGCTTTAGCTGCGGTCCACACGGAAGTTCCCAGTAAGAATGGAGGTTCGCCAACAGCTTTTGATCGGTGAACATTGCAGTTATTATCATCATTAGTAATGAAGTCCACATTAAATATCCTAGGAGTATCTTGAACATTTGGTATTTTATATGTTGTTGGAGAATAAGTTTTTAACTCTCCCGATTCAGCTGAGACTAAATTCTCAGTCGTAACCCATCCCATTCCCTGAACAAAAGCACCAGTGACTTGTCCTTTATCAACTCCAGGATTTAGAGGTCGACCAAGATCCATATAAATATCACTTCGAAGAACTTTGAGGTCACCTGTGTATTCACATATTTGAACCTCTGATACTGCTACTCCTTGAGTGAAATAGTTAAAAGCTTTTCCTTCAATACGATCCTTACAGAAACCTAAGCCTGGAGTTTTATAATGAGAGTATCCACCAAGTGAAATTCGATTAAAGTAGGCAGCATTGATGAGATCTTTTAGAGGCATCTCCTTACCTGTAGAGAGTTGCTTAACCACATTGTCTTTAAAAAAGATATCTGAATCGAGTGATCCTTTTTTTATTTCTAATTCGACGATAGCATCTGACTCAACTCCAGAAAAAATAAGTTTTGCAAGTTCTGTAAGCCTGCCTTTAATTTTATTACATGCATCTAAAGCTGCTGCTCCGTTGATATCAGATCCACTTGAGGCTGCTGTTGGACTTGTATTATGATTTTTTTCGGTTGATGTACTCATAACAATGACAGCTTTAGGATCAATACCAAAAGAGTGACAAATAATTTGTTGGATCTTGGTGTTTACTCCTTGGCCCATTTCAGTGGCCCCCGTAGAGGCTTGAACAGTTGCATCTAGCTGAAGATTAACAAGGGCACTTCCTTGATTTAAAAATCTAGCAGTGAAAGCAATTCCAAACTTAGTTGCCGTCATAGATAAACCGCGAACTTTTCCATTTTTTTGCTTATTAAACTTTTGAATTTCAACCACTCTTCTTTGATAGTCACAAGACTTGTAGAGTCCATCAAATAGAGCAGGTAACATATTATTCTCTAAATGCTGGCCATAGGGAGTCAAAGTTTTATCCCCCTCATAGATATTCAGTCTTCTAATTTCATAGGAATCTTTATTTAGAAATGCTGCAATATCTTCAATAATAGACTCTATAGTCATATTACCTTGTGGCCCACCAAATCCTCTATAGGCCGTATTAGAAGCATTGTTAGTTCTGTATGAGATACCAGAGATATCACAGTGCTCAAGAAAATATGCTCCATCAGTGTGAAACATTGCGCGCTCTAATATGGAAGAAGATAGATCTGAATATGCTCCTGCATCAGCTTGAAGATGAACATCAAGTCCTAATATCTTACCTTCACTGTTGAAACCAACTTTATAGGTATTTTCAAATGGATGTCTCTTGCCAGTGATTTTCATATCCTCATCTTTTGTGAGAATGAGTCTCGCCGGTCGATTAAGCTTAGTTGCTGCTATAGCGGCGTAAGCTGCAATTGGTGCGGCTTGAGATTCTTTACCACCAAAGCCTCCTCCCATTCTCTTTACAATACAAACGACTTTATGAAATGGCACTCCTAGAGCTTCAGCAACGACTCTTTGGGTCTCACTTGGATGCTGACTTGAGGCATGGACTTCTACTTGTCCATTCTCTGTTGGTATCGCTAAAGCAGCTTGAGACTCCATGTAGAAGTGTTCTTGTCCTCCACAAATAAAAGTTCCCTCTAGTGTATGTTCTGAGTTCGCTAGGGCCGTTGCAACATCACCTTGCTTGAAAGACTTAGGTGCTTTATAGACGTAATCATCAAGCTCTCTTGCTTTTTTAATTGATAAACAAGGCTTTTGCGCTTCAACTTCTAATTTCACCAAGTTTATAATTTCTTGTACTTTGAAACGGTCATCACTTGCGATAATGGCACAAGCTTCATCAAAGTATGAAATTTGATCTTCTACTAAGATGGGTTGATCATGAAAGATTGCTCCCCATTTTTTTGCAACTAAATCTTCTGAAGTATAAACACCGAGACAGTTTTTATGCTTAAGAGCTTGTGATTTATCAATAGAAATCAATTTTCCTTTTGCAATCTTACAAGTAACGATTCCTACGAAGACTTCATTTGTTGCCTCGACTCTATCATCAACGAAAATACTTGAACCGGTAGCATGTCCTGTAGCTGAGTCGTGGGGTATATTTTGTCCAATACTCATATTGAAGCTCCAGCAAAAGAGAAGTTCTTTTCTTGAATGACTTCGTCACAAAATTTTAGAATTAAATTTTCACAAAGCTGATTTCTGTATTCATCACTTCCTCTATGATCACTTAGTGGAGAAATAGTATTCCTTACTTCATCTGAGAGAGTTTTAAAGGTTTGCTGATTGAAGGGCTGTCCTTTGGCTTTTTTCTCTAGTTCATAAGCTCTAATGACAAAAGCTGCAACGCCACCAAAAGAGATTGCGATGTCTTCAATAGTTTCCCCATTAAGTTTATAACGACAAGCGAAAGTTACAGTTGAGATATCTAGATCTTTACGAACAGAGACTTTATATAATTTAAATTCATCTGTCGTTTTTGGAATAATTACGGATTCTACTAATTCTTCATCTTTGAGATCTAGCTTTTTATAACCGTCTTTTATAAAGTCATTTATGTCTACGACACGAGATTTACCTACAGAGCTTATCCTTAGCTTAGCATTGGCCACTCTCAAAAATGGTACTGTATCCGATATAGGACTTGCATTCACAATATTTCCGACAAGAGTACCAGCATTTTTTATTTGTGGAGAGGCAAAGATATGAAGCATGCTAGAGAATTCGGGAAAATATTTATCACAGACATGACCAATAGATGTTAATGATGCCTTTGCACCAAATTCAAGTTCATCAGCACTATCTTTAATACTGTACATCGCATCGATATTATTTAAACTTAAAGATTTATTGATATTAATTCGACCTTTATTATGAACAACTCCAAGGTCAGTAGCTCCTGACGTTATAACCAAGTCCTCATTTTCTTTTTTATATCTCAGCGCTTTCTCTTTT
>Ga0307959_1000146_pt1 | contig 36531 bp, 37 predicted proteins | sample OrgLakmetagen494_FD_201813 | JGI IMG/M metagenome (GOLD analysis project Ga0307959, IMG submission 201813) | Saline water microbial communities from Organic Lake, Antarctica - #494 | ecosystem: Environmental > Aquatic > Non-marine Saline and Alkaline > Saline | place: Antarctica: Organic Lake...
ACCCTGGATAAAGGTACTGGAAAAAGTTCAGCTCTTTGAAAGAGCCCACTCTCCGAATGAATCCAACACTGAATCAAGTGGTTTCAAAATCAATTTTACCGAGTGTACAACATTCGATGGTTCATCACGATGAACGACATAAAAGACAAGATGATAGACGACAGGAGGCCGTCGAGGAGGGGGTTCCCGGTCCGTGCCATGTTCAGCACATAACCCACAACCACGTTCGAAGTCGAAAACATCCTATCTTGTTGATGGCGCCCCCCGCCTCTTTCCCTGTCAGCTGATGCAGGCAGCAGATCGATTTAAAAGTATGCGGGTCTTCTGCAATTTCTCGAAAAATTAGGTCAGGAGACAAAATTCACCTCAAATTCTCCTCGGGCTAATTCACAAATGACGCCAATTTATTTTTCGGACGTGGAGAGTAAGAGTAACGGAGGTAAAATGAGGGACGGGAACTATATCGGGCTCCTCATATTCGGATGCGCTTACACCTACGCCTTCCTGTCGTCGAAGGCCAGGGTGACAAAGCGGCTGAGGCTGACGACAGAGATAGGTGGAGGGGGAGAGCATGCCTTGCGGAACAGATCCGCCATAGACGTATTCTGGCTCATCCTGTCTAGCTTGGCCGTCGAGATGGTGTTCATCGCAGTGATCGCAGTGTTGGCGCTGTACCTCTGGAACTTCGTTATAGAAGGCAGCGTGCGCATGCAGATATCCGCGCTCGTGATGACGGGTAAATCGTCATCTGAATCCGATAAGGTCGGATCCGTTCAAAAAAGCCTCGGTGTAGCTTTCGGGAATCTGTTCGACGCGGACGTCATAAGCTTTCTCGTTTACGCGATGACCGCGACGATGATATACACGTATTACTCGCTCATGTTCCTTCGAACGAGGCGCCGTCCGCTAGCGTCTCACGCTGAATATGATAGGGTCATATCTGACGTGTACAGGTTAAACTTTGTTCTCACGTTGGGTCTCATCGCGCTTCGCATGATGTGACGCATACATGGTATAAAGCGAAACACGCTTCTGTATGTAATCAATCACGAATACATTTGCACGATCGCGACTATTACGCAATATATGACCTGGTCCGGGACTCTGTGGCGTTTGTTGCCACGTTATCGTTCTCCGTCAGCGCGTCGACAGCAAGAGAAAGAGAAAGAGCAGGAACAATGTGTGGGGCAAAGTGACGGGTACAGCGCCATATCCGGTATTCCTTTCTTATTGGCACGAAGGAACCATACTTACCATGATCATTTCAGAGACGAGTCGGTGCACGTCACCAGCGCCATCATGACCCTCATGCGTCCGATGCGTATCGATGACGACATACAAGCATTGATCGCCAAAAGAACCGAAGTATGTGGGAACTTATCTGAAACGTATGACTATGACGCTGTCGTGTGTGAACGTTATTTCGACGCCCTGTGCGAATGTTATCCCGAACAGGAGGATGATGTGTGCAGTGAAGAGGAAGAAGAAGAGGAAGAGGAAGAAGTGGATCCTCTGTCAGACGAGTCCGGCTCTGGTACGACCGGTCGATGCATCATACTTTTATTCACGGGAATATTGTTAAGTCGGTTTGCGTTGTGGTCCGCCGACGTGGTCGGGGTATTGTTGTTGTCAGGCAGGCGAACGAGCGACGAATAAAAATATTGTAACGATGACGAAAATAATATATCTTCCCTCTTTATAAAAAACGTTACCGCAAAGACCACACACACATTCATGAACTCGTCATCATCGCGTCGCAACAATCCATCTACGGTGAACAATCGTTTGACCGACCCTTTCAAGAGCGCTCGACAGGGCGCTTCCTCCACCGGAAGCGGGATGCTCTCCGGTTTCAACCTAGTGCTACTCCTCGTCGCTATAGTAGTCCTAGCCGTCGTGATTTATCTCATCGTAAAATCGACCCAGGTGTCCAAGAAGCAAAAAGAGAGAGACTCCGCACGGGAGGGTTTTGACGCTGGGTCGTACCAACTGACCTACCTCCACATGGACGGTTGCTCGTACTGTCGCAAATTTGACCCGACCTGGAAACAATTACGCAAGGAACACGAGGTAGAGTTCCAAAAGATGGACGTCGGTTTGAAAGACCATGAATCTAAGACCGCTGAAGCGGCGGAACTTTCCCCCAACGGTTACCCTACCATAGTCCTGGTGAAATCCGGGGAAACGGTGGCGACGTTCAAGGGCGAGCGCACGGTGCCGGCGTTGGTGAAGTTTGTCAAAGATAACGCTGAATGATTCGTTCAATATAGACTTTCGACTTCCTCTTCCTCTTCCTCTTCCTTTCCTGTGTTTCTACCTACGTCGGATGATTCCAGAGATCGTAACGGAAATCTACCACTGGGTCTGAACTCTGCGATGGACCTGTGCGGAGTCGTATGAGACTTCGCTTTCGATTTCGGTTTGGGAAGATTTTGCTTGATGAGCTCGTCTTGTTTTTTTCGTTCCTCCTGATACCTCAAATAAAGATCCGTTGTGGTATCAAGAATGCCGTCTCCTCCACCGCCACCATCACAGTGTTCTGCCGCGAGTACGGCACCCTCCCTTCCCGCTCCTCTGGTAGACACGGGATGTGCGAACCGAGTGAAGTTATTGTCGTCGCCGCCGTTTATTCCTCGCGTTGTTTCCTGTGGTGGTGATCGGAGTTGAGGCGGCCTTTCTGAGACAGTCGAGACAGCCTGGGCGCGAGGGAGGGGTATGCGTTGCTGCTGCCGTGTCCTTCCCTGACCCTGATCATCGGAGATTTGTTTTACTCTAGTTCGTGTGACGGTACCGCCTCCATTTTTGGCGGCTGGCACCACGGACGGAGGAGGCGGCGGCAATTGTTGCGGGTGTTGTGGCAGCCTGCTTGCCCGATCCGCATGGGAAAAAAAGCCCCATGATATGTAAAGCTTGCGGGGGGGTTGCAGCTCGACGTAGTATCCGTTGCCGGTGAGGTTGCGGATCATGAACTTTACACACGTCTCCATGTCGAACAGCGGCCGGCCCATGACCAACATGGGCACGTCAAAATCGCATTGGCTCTTGTACATGGCGTTGATCCGCCGGATGCGTGTGTAACATCGTTCCAGGACGCTCATGAAGCAGTCCCGTTCCTTTTGACGCCGCACCAGGGCCAACCTATGCAGATCGTAAACGTTAATCTGGTTGGCCATGGTCGATCAGACGTTCGTCGCGCGTTGCACGTATATACACATACCAGGCGAAAAATGTGACGTCCTCGTCTGGCGCGTTTTATTGTTTTGGAAGCAACAATCACCACCCATGTTTTTAAAAATGAACCGACCTCGTTTTCAATGTACAACCACGACACAGGTACAATACTCATTCACGGTTTAGTCTGTCGCACAGTCCTTTCACCATGGACATTTGCAACCTGGTTTCTTTCCACTCGTTCGCAAACTGCGTAAACGTAGCGGAGTCGTCGACACCCACCAGCCGGTCTATCGCGTACAGCGTGGTTTTTTGAAGATCGGATCGCTTGACCCAAGACATGTCCGCACCCCAGTGCGCGCACATCGCCTTTATCATCGGCAAATTACCTCTGATGCACGCGCTCCACAACGCTCGTTCATCTACGACGCCGCCGTGACGCTCGACCAGCATGTGTACGGTGTCGAGTTTGTTGTATTCGGTGGCGATAAGCAACGTTTTATTGATCGTCAGCATATTCGGATTCACACGCCGGAACATCTCTTCGACCATGACGGCCGATACCTGTACTGCGTAACGAATTAGTTCCGGTGTACGGTATGCCATGTCGTTCAACAGAAAACGATCGAGCAGTATCTTCACGACATCCAGATTTACCGCGTCTGAACGCTTCGAAGGTACCAGAAGAAGCGACTACTCTGCTGATTCTGTTTCCGTAATTGTCACAGATCGCTTTCACGAGTTCCACGTTACCCGTCTTTATCGCACCATCCAGTGCATAAACCTCCCCATTGCACGAGACATTACTCGATAAGAGACGCCGGATGAGCTTCATCACGATGGACACATTTCCTCCGAAGGCCGCTTCATGAACTTCATTGTGTGTAATCGGCGCGTAATCGCATATGACATCCACGACGGACGCGTGTCCGCGTCTGGACGCTGTGCGAATGAGGGCTCGGATGTGATCGGGATGGCGGATGGACGACGTCAACGACGCGTTATTATTTTGAAGGAACAGCGTGCGCAGCCGGTCCGCGTCTCCGTTTTCGGCGGCGACCAGCGCCTCCGAGCGCTCTCTCAGAATGTCGTCGCATACGTGGTAGTTCAGCTTATTCGTGAACATGACGCCCGTGAACGACGTGGCGTCGCACTTTTCAAACACGACGCGCAGCACGTCAGGGCAAGTCAACATGTTATTTTTAATGTCGTGCGACATTATGATAAAAAATAAAAAGGTGTGTTCATGAAAGTACGCTGGAATACACGCGGTAAATTATGATTTGAAACCACGTGACATCGGTATTGGGATTTCGTTATGAGGGGGGGCTTGTCAGCTGAACCAGGGTAGTACAATAGTTCCGGGGAAAGTCGTAAATCGACTCATTTGTACGATTTCCTGTATTTTTCGGCAGGTACCCACCCCCCTTTGGAAAACTCGTGAATTGTCTGATATTACGAACTCCCCGGAAGTATTGTACTACCCTGAGCTGAACCGTTCTCCGTCACTATACACCCCGGGTGGGATCTCCTCTATTACCTCGTTTTCAATCTTGAATGGACTGACTGTATCTTACGAAAAATGTCAGGAGGTACCCCTCGTCAAAAAAGGGAGGGACGAGATCTCACTCTTCATATAATTATTCCTCTTCCTCTTCCTCTCCTGCCAACTCTTGGAGCGTTTCCGTGAAAGACAGTACGATGCGCCAACTATCCGTCTTCAACGATTGAATGAAATCAACGTCCCAATAGGCGTCATCTTGTAAATCCTCGTTGCGCCAGGTCCTCAGTATTCCCTCGCACATTTCGGGTAGTCCAAGACGACAAGCCACCCGCAACGCCTCCCTGACGGACTCCACCAGCTCTTCGAACGCTGGTCTGTCGGTGCCTGCGTGATATCCTTCTGTGGCGATGGGCATAACGGGCATCGTGTCGCTTATGTCTTCCAATGCATCATCGTCATTTCTGGCGACGATGGCCAGAAGGTCACACCGCCATTGCGATACGGTGGTCGATAAGCCGACGAAGTTCATGAAGTCTATATGTTCGGTATTTGTCCCTGATGTAAAACACAGTCAGTGCATGCTTCAAATTTAAATAAAAAGGGTTACAGTGACAACTGTAATTCGTTCTCGTCGTATATGCGAGCGCCGTATGCTCTCAGAAGATTTACCATTTCGGTATGACCGTTACTTTCTGCGGACAGTAGGCAGTCGTGTCCCTCCATCTGAATGTCGACGACGCCGCGTCGAAGCAATAGACTGGCGACCTCGACATACCCTTTCAATGCAACGGGCATCAACATCGCTACACCGTCATCAAAATATAATTTGGCGCCGTGATCCAACATCACGCGCACGACATCATAATAGTTGTTTTCCGCTGCGTATCCCAGCAAGGACGTACCCTCTTTGTAAAGCCAAATGTCCGGCCGTGCACCGCGCTCCAACAGCAGCACAACGCCTTCAGTAAAACTGTTGATCACCGCCGTCCGCAGAAGAAAGCCGTTCGCGTAATTCAAATCGGTTGTTTGTTCGATTAACTTACGAAATACCCATGTTGCGTGGCCTCTTGCGGCACGAGAGAGCAATTGAGTGACTGTGCCGTACCCACGTACCAGAGCGCGTATGTACATCGTAACGTTTCCCGTGATCATACGCGCCAGTTCGCGGTTTGTGAGGAGAAGGGAGAACGCGCTCTGGCGAGAGTCTAAATTGTCGAAGAGTCTGGGAAACACTTCGTGCGCCAAAATTTCGGTGGGGAGGCGTCCTCGTATGTCATAATTTCGTGAAAAATATTCGGGCATTCCGGTTTTCAATCAACTAAACACGGAGTACAATGCCCTGAATTCTTTTGTTTTATGTGTGGTCTGTGATCGGAAAAAAGATCGCGCATTGAAACGATTACACCCCCCTTCTTTGTTTATCGACCAGGAAGCTGGCGCAGCAGGTATCTCGCCAGGGCGTGGGATAAGACCTTCGGAGGGAGAAAACCGGGAAAGATGGTAGTGATGTCTATGTCGCTTTCCGTGCAGGCCTGTCGGAGAGTCCAGTCGCGTTTATTCGTCTGAATCAACTTGCTCCACACGTCCACGTGATTGTTGAACTCTTCGAGCGCCGCTTTTTGAGATGCGGTGATGCTGCCAGGGCCTGTTGTATCGTTCATCACTACTCTCCCGGTCTCTGACACTCTTTTGCCCACCTCCATCAACGTGTTCACGTGTTCAAACACCTTTGGTCGTCCTGGTCCTGACAATGGCCCTGATACAACGAGATCGTCCAACATTTTCATTTTTTCAGGACCGGTCGTCGTCATCTCAAACTTCATGAGGAGCGTGCACCGTTGCGATTCGTCTCGACATAAGTGGATGCCTTTCACGTCAGTCGTGTCCAAAACGACGCCGTCATTATATGCCACGACGGCCTGTACGTGGAGGAGGATGAGTTCCAAGAGCTCGTCTTTTTTAACCACACATTTGGGAACATTCTCGATGTCCACCACGTGAATGAACGAATGCGGCGCTTGACGGGAATCAAAGGCGATCAACGTCGAGGCGTGTCTCGTATTGTTCACCAGGACGGACACCGTGTGGACACGATCCGTGTAATCCGGTATGGGAGACAGCGACAGCGACGGACTTGTTCTCATCTGCTTGACATATCGAACGACCACTTTCCGAATACCATCATCGGGGGTGAGCCGCACGTGATCCATGTCGGACAGAGAGAAGAACGTGCATAGTATCGCCGACTCTTTTCGCTGGACCCCTGTCAGTATGACATACTTCCAATCCGAATGCTCTTCGTGATTAGGACCGGCGATGGCTCTCATGTACATGAACCTTCCCACGGCCTCTGCATTGCCGAAGGCTGCGTCCAGAGACGTGTAAAGTGTCGCCTTGGGCTCCAACTGGTCGGCGTATTTTTTCGGTAAACGACTCAGATCAGAGACACGATAAAACGATACGTGGACGTCCACCACGGAACGGTCCAGGCTCATCAAGGGGCGTAAATGCCACTTCCACGTGGCGTCCACGTCTTTCGGATCAATGACAGAACCGACAATGTCATCTACAGAAACGCGTAGAGACTCGTCGTCCGGTAGATCGAACGCGACAAAGCGCAGGAACACAGGGTGAATCGGCACGATTCCCAATAGATCAGGGACACACACGGACCGGAACTCTTTATCGTAGTGAGCGCGATACTCTTTCGTCCCCCTCAGCTTCAGCATCCTGGTTGGTGCGGACGGATTTATATTTATTCAATGTCAGTGCGAGCGAGCGGAGATACAATTGGGCACCGCGTGTTCAAGAGATGGGTCAGGGCAGGTCAATTTTTTTCCTCAAATCCTTGCGGAAATAGGACCGCTCTACGAGATCTTTAATATCCGGGCGTGATAGTTCAGGAAATACGTAACGAGATATGACAAAAGCTGCCGTCACTGTCGCGAAAGCATTGTGGAGCATGGACACGTTCTGTTCATACGATTCTTTTTCGGTTGGATTATCTACTGTCGTGGTAAACAATTTGACACCGAATACGCAGACGACGGCGAGTAGGACCGCACTCAGTACGAAGTATACGGCCGTGTTCACCGCCATGCCTCCACACGTCCACAAAGCCAGGTGGGGGTATCTTGCGCGCACGAGGCTCAGCACCGCCCACGGAACGATTGCCGCGGCCAAGAAGAACAGCGTCTCTCTGAGGAGGGCGGCGGTAGGGGCGGGAGCTGGGACGAAAAAACGTAGTGATCGTAGCGCAGGTCCGCGGCGCGATAATCCTCTCCGCGCCGCGGCCAGAGCGTCACGTGTTCGTTGCACCATCTTCCACCTTTTGGAAAGTGCTCCCACTACGCTGGCCGCCGAGATGGACAGGGCCACCAGCGTCAGCAGGGCGCGAGTGCGGCCCAGGTTCGCCAGAGCAGCGGCCACCACCGTAAAAACGCCGAAAAATACGTGGATCACCGCCCATCCGGATGTCGGAGTCATGTGCTTTCTCCACAGTCGAGCCACAGGCTCCACGCCTTTCAGAGTGCGACGTAGGGGAGCGAAATTTTCGGACAAGTTGGACACCGGGGACAACAACCAGGCTCCTGTCACGAAGAACCGCGCGACGCGCGCGTTGGGCAGGAGCTCCCATGCGGCACAAACGAATACCATGGCCGCCACCAGTCCCAGTGCAAGAGTGGACGATCGCGTTCTACTCAGAACACGGGCTCCTTTACGTCCGATGAGGGGCCTGAGTATGACAGGGTAATCGTCTAGTTCACGATTATTAGTACGACTGATCGACGATGATCCTTCCTCTCCCTGTCCGCCATCTCGCATAGAGGCAACGATCTCTTCACGCAAAACTCGTGATTCCTCGTCATCGTCATCTGAGTCGGTCGAATCAGACAACAGCCTCACGCCGAGCGCTCTCTCGCCTCCCCTGTTATCGATCTCCTTCTTCCACCCCGACGCACCGTACCAAGCTATAGGAAAACGAGTGTGGTACTCTTCTGCCTCCGATCGCGCTCCTTCAGTCGTAGTCCCCGTATCACCCCCACCCGCTTCACGAGGAGGAGAGACTTGGGCGGACTCTCTGGGACGGACTTCTTCCGCCGTAATACCACAACCAGAAGACATCGTTGCCGTACCTCTCTTTCTTATCTTGTCGCCCGAGATATAATTTCGCGGTTTATCTTCAGCTCTTCATGTTTGTGTTACAGCAAATTTCGTAGTAAAGAGATTTATTTTCTTCGTCATAAGTATATTATACCAGGTCGCTCCTTTCCCTGTCCCATCCGGTTTTTCTCAACGATGTCAGCTTATACATTCGACGGCAGCGAAATATTCCTGCGCTTTTTCAAGTACATCTTCGAGGGCATCATCGTCGCCATGGCCGCGTACTTCATCCCAGGCCGTAAACTGGACATCGAAGAAATTTTCGTCCTGGCCTTGATCGCGGCCGCCACGTTCGCCGTCCTGGACCTGTTCGCCCCCGCCGTGGGCGCGTCCGTGCGCACCGGTGCTGGCTGGGGTATCGGTATGAATTTGGTGGGCTTCCCCGGCGGTGCTCCGGTAGTAGGTCGGTAAGTTCTGACTAGAATGTGATCTGTGGTGGACGGCAGCAACGAGGCCGTTCTTCTCCGATCGCATGGTAGTAGTTGTCGACATCCGTGCACCACTGACAATGTGCAAACCCACAACCGAATCCTCGACAGTCATCTGACTTCGCACAGTCAGCGGCGACATGCCCAAAAAGGAAGTCGTATTCACCCATAGATCCGTAGAGGTGCAATATCCGCATGGTACTTCCCCACAGACCGTTTTGCACTATCGCCTTGTCGATAGTTCGTCGACGACGCTGTTCGTTCAATTCCGTGAGGTTTATTTTGGTCGACTCGGAAACTGGATCCCCGCGGGAACTATACGGGTCAATGGGTAATTTTTCAGAACACGTGTGACGGATGTCATCTCGTATGTCGTCTGCGATAACGCTGCCTGTACAATGCAGACCGAGTGCTGTAATGGTGACGACCGCTAGGTGTCGTCCTTTGATCATGTAAAGGGGTCGGCTAAATTGTATTTATTCGTTTTTATGGACGTTGAATCAAATTGAATCATTATTCATCTACGTTTGTCCACCATTCTTTATTTTCTATTCCACGCACGTCGATATGATGGGTACGACGTGCACTGATCGAGAGATGGCTTCTCGACGCCTCGCGCAAGTGAAGCTCGTCGGGCAACACCAGGTCGAGGGCTGTAATTGGATGCTCGACAAAGAGATTCTTCCCGTCTCCGACGGTCTTCCGCGGGGAGGTATTCTTGCGGACGAAGTAGGGCTCGGGAAAACATACATGGCCGCTGGCGTCATTCGGGCCAACCCCGTGCCGCTCACCCTCATCGTGACCCTGGTCAATGTCAAGATGCAGTGGTGCACCATCCTCCGGCACTTCGCCAACCGCATGGCGAATCAAATTCCCGATTATTTTCATCCCGAAAACTTGAACCCTGCTTACTTTCGCCAAATGCACGAAGACGCACGTACGAGGGGGCAAAAGGTTTTGGCAACAAGCAGCAGCGATGATGAGTCGGTCATCATCATCTCGACGTACACCCAGATGCGCACGCGCCCAAAGTGGGCTACAGATGTCGTTTGGGATCGTATCATTTTAGACGAAGGACATTACATTCGAAACCCCAGGACGACGAGTTTTTCTTCGCTCTTTGCGCTCCGCTCGCGCGTGCGCTGGATCCTCACCGCTACCCCCATTCACAACGGGGTCCGTGACCTGATCACTCTGTTTGAATGGCTCAAGTTGGACGTGAGCCCGCTGCTGGCGAAGGAGAAGAAGACCAACAAGACCACGAACACGGAGGCAGGCGATGAGGAGGAGGAGGAGGAGGTCCCCACGAGGCTCTTGCATGATATGACATCTCGGTACGTACTGCGTCGCACATTGGCTTCGGAACAGTCCAGGACGGACCAGTTGAAGCTCTTGCCGGTAACGGAACACGTGATGTTACTGGAGTGGGACAATGCATTCGAACGGGATTTGTACGGGCGAGTGCACGCCGTATTGGTTCGAGGCGTAGCGGAGCTCAAAAGTGACGCAGGAAACGGCAAGACCAAGAAGAACGCGGCTATACAGGCCATCATGCGTCTTCGTCAGATCAGCGTGTCATTCGAGATATATAAAATGTCGTTGGACAATGCTGACGCCGTGTCTCGAATGCGCATCAAGGACCGCGAAGAAATTCGCATGTGTCCCGGGAGCGACAAAATCGAGGAGGACTACGCTTTTTACCAGAGGGCCATAACGACGCTTTACGAAGGAGAAGAGGCAGACACATACAGCGTCGTCGAGCGCCCATCCAAGAAAAGGCCGTATCCAGATGACGTGACCGCGGCAGGGGTACCCCTGAGATGTCTGGCGCTCGACTTTGGAAGAGACATGGCGACGTACATCGAGGAGCAGGGTCGAAAGGATGCAGAGGATGAGGAGGATGCGGACGGGCGAGAGGATCGCGCCTATGAACGAGATATATCGCGGACGAATTCTATCGATATCGAACCGATCGAAGTTTTCCGCCAGGTGTGTTCCGCGCACGAAAGGCCAACTTCGTCCACCAAGCTCCGTAAATTGTGGGAGATGTTGAACGATGATTTTGCGAAGCGCCCGACCGCAAAGACGATCATTTTTACGACTTTCATAGAGGAGATGAAGATAATATACGAGAGGCTCCGCGAGAGCGGCATCCAGTGTGTCCGCCTGTACGGCGGGATGAACACCCAGGAGAGGTCCGAAGTGATCGACACTTTCATGGATTTCGACAAAAAGCCTTTCGTTAACGTACTCGTGGCGCAGATCATGTGCAGCTCGACCGGCATCAACCTGCAGTGCGCGGATACGGTGTACATCACTAGTCCTACCTGGAACCCTTGCATCGAGACCCAGGCCATCGGTCGCGTGCACCGTCAGGGTCAGACGCGACCCGTCAGCGTGTTCCGCTTGGCGATGAAAGGCTCGATCGAGGAAAAGTGTCTGGACATCCAGGACAAGAAGCGGGGCGTCATCAACGAAAAGCTTCCTGAGCCAGACGTCTCTCCGCCTCTGTCTCTCCCGAACATTCCCCTGAACGAAGTCGCCGCGGAAGAAGAGGACATCTACTCTCATCTGCTTTCGCCGCGTTTGGACGATATGTTAATTTCATCAGTTGACTCACCTACCAAAGGAGGGGGTGTCGATGACTCCGTGTCGCCGCCATCCCCCCCTGACGCGGATGACTTATACGGACTTTTCGACGACTGTTGATGTGTTAAAGTTAGTTTGTTTCGTAAAATATTTTAAGGCATCATTAATTATAAGGCACCGGTGTGTATAAATAACGATCCCTGCTCCGCTCTCGACGTACAGATGCGCTCAAGTGTCGGGAACAGGCGACGGCACATCCCGGAGACGGGTTTGGCGAACCTAGGGAACACGTGTTACATGAACTCCACCCTGCAGTGCTTACGCCACTGCTCTGCGTTCGAGGAGACCCTGGCTTCATCGGTGACATCGATACAGAACGTGCAAAACAACAACAAAGCGTCGTCGTTATGCTCAACGCTTCTGTCGATCATGTCATCATCGCCGGTGACATCGGGACACATCAGGAATTTCGTCAAGGAATTGGGACGTGTGTTTCCGAGGACGTTTTATTGGCCGCATCAAAATGATGTACACGAGTTCTTCGAACTCCTCTTGGATCGACTAGACGCTGAAGTACCTGCAGCAATTCGGGTTCGAAATAAACGGGTGACGTCATGTTCGTCTTTGTTGTCGAGTTCGTCGCACAAAGGGTACGTCGCCCTGTGTAAAAAGATGGACCTATCCTGGGAGTCCGCGGGGGGGGACGTCGAAAATCAGGGTAGCTCCGTGTTCAGAGGCTTATTCGTTTCTCAAGTGAAGTGTGGTGCCTGCGGCGCTTGCTTTCACAACGGGGAGGTCATGGTGTCGGTTCCTGTCGAACCTGACAGGACCGTCCGTGACGGCCTCCGGGCGTTTTTTGCCCCCGAAAGCATCGAGGGGTGGAAGTGCGATAAATGCGGTCAGAGGGGGAGCTCGACGATGAAGTCGTTTCGCCTGTGGCACCCCCCGGAAATACTCATCGTCCTTATTAAGCGCTTCGGTGTACACCACAAAAAAAACTCCGCGTCGGTTTATTTGAACGAAGCATTGGACCTTACTGATAATACCGTCATACCGAGCGGTACAGATAATAGACAACGAATTTTGTACGACCTGACCTCCTCTATACATCACCACGGTCCCAGCGCGAATTCCGGCCATTACGTCGCCACCTGTTTCTGTGCGGACGGGCGTTGGAGGCAGTTTAACGACAACGTCGTACGGGATTGCGACGATTCCACTCGCCCCTCACGACGCGTCTCCCGTGACGCCTACATGCTCGTGTACACCAGGAGGAGAGGAGGGTGAGCATAAAAAATCAATGAAGGTGGGGTCTGTATCCTCTTCCACGCACTCGAACGACGCCATGCCTTTTAAAACGATCACCGTACACGTCATGGCTGAGAGGTCAGCGGACGTGGCTTGCCAAATAATAGGGCACCGTGTTCGCGAGGCGTGGAAGGACGTGAGCCTTCAGAAAGCGTCTAGGGCAGCTCATGTCGCGAAGCTGCAGATCAAGTTCCTTAAAGATGAGGCGGGCGAAGGAAAAAACGGCGGAGAGGGAGGAGGCGGTGGTCTACACGCGGCACAGCCCTGTCCAGAGGTACAGCGCGAGTTACGGAATGAATCCAATTGGGGCGACAACGTGTTCGGGGCGAGTTTTGTCATCAGGGCGAGTCCTGAGATCGAGTTTGGTTCGTCGCCGGAAGGATCGGATTCTCTAAAACGTCTGGAGCGAGAGTTACGCGCGGAAGGCTTGTCGATCGACATACAGGAGGCGAAATGGCACATCCCGGACACATCGCCCTTCACGTATTCCAAGTACGATAGAAGCGGTTTTGGTGCGGTAATCCCTTTTATTGCGAGATTTTCAAATACTTCGCTCCGATTATAGAACATCACACGAAGGAAGATTTCGAACGCGCGTTTGAAGAGTACGCGGACGATTTGGGACTGATGGACGATACGTTCAGGAGGGACGCGCTGCAGTCTGTCGAGGCCGTGTCCGAACTCAAGGTCGAGATGCCCCTGGGCACGGTGACCTGGAAGGATGACGTGTTACCGTTCCTCCAGACCGTCGAGACAGACGTGATGAAATTCATCAATATAGGATACAAGCTCGCGCGGGTGGGAGACCTCATGCTGTGTTTCGACTTGACGCCCGACGCCCAGCTGAAAGCCATGGAGCTCGGCCTGACCTCCCCTCGATGGTGTGTGGTCGTAAACAAGGATTACTTCGTTCTCCCTCTCGAAAACAAGTTCACGCGTGGCTTGGGACGTGACGACAGCATCCCGCGCTGCGTCGAACTCTACGCGGGCGACCGGTTGATCGCTCTCAACTATGTCACCCCGGCGGAAGCGTTCGAGGCTTTGGACTGATGACTCGAATAGAGTTTTAAACCGTATATACGGTCCAGTAATTTACCGAATACGGTTTCGGCCAACCCTACTGATGTGGATGTGGATGACCAGGCATCTCGAAAGGAATTAGGTTTCGGATACATTTGTCTGAGTGTTACTTTTTGGAGTACGAGCGCTTGGGAGAACTGCTGTTACGTACGTTTTTGTTGACCTTCTTATATCGAGGTGATGCTGATGATGATGCGTTGGTTCGTTTAGGGCTGGACGGTGTTGTTTTCTTCCCTCGTGCGATGCTTCTTTTCGTAGAAGGTTTTCCCCCGAGCAGAGTACTGTTGGCCGATTCTAGTATATTTTTCAACGAGTCTGATAACACGCCAGTATCCTCGTTATCTGATTCTGGGGACCATTGGGTCATTAACCACCTGACACAGCGTTCTTGTTCTGAAATCATCGCAGACGCGTCAAAAGGATTTGCACGGGTCAACCCTAACTTCCCTATATCAGAATCTTCGATACTGTTCTCAATCGTGTCATACAATTTCGCGCGCCATTCCGGAGAACCTAAAATCGACACAACCATATCCAAGCCTTTCAAAATGTTGTCGAATTCTTCCTGCTGATAAGTAGACTCGTCGCTACCATCTTTGATAATCTTGTGCAACCCGATTTCATATGGTGGCTCGAGGGAATCGTTCGATTGGAACTTTTTATTGGGATGCACCGTCAGTTGTAAGATACCGTTGAAGTCGAATAAAAAGTGGAAAAGTACACCCCCTTCGGCGTTTTTTTTTCTCAAGGTCCATGAACAGAATATAGAATCACCTGATCCCATAATCCCATATCTGGATACGACTTGAACGTGGGTACCGTGAAATCGATCACGATCTATGTAATGCCCCGACCAATGCATTTTCTCCGGGTCCACAATATCCGTGTTGTTCTTTCGACTTCCGTTGCTACTGCTGGTATTATTATTCATCGTCAACAGGTATTTATTTCGACGATCGTAAGCTGTAGATGTTTAAACAATATAACAGTAAAGAAGAAAAATATTCATCGAAATCGAGTATCAGATATCTACCGACGACGAATGACGAATACGTTCATATCAGGCAGACGATCAGCAAACCTTCGTATCGCCGGAAGGTAATGACCCTGCCAGTCCCCGCCGGCCATGCCGCAGCCTATCTTGTACGGGAAAGCGACGCTCCGCGGCGCCAGGTCCGCGACGCGATCCAGGCACTCCTCGAACCAGCGATGCCGCATGGCCGCCGTGTCCTCTCCCAGCCTAAAATCGGCGTTGTTGTAAGACCCGGACGTTCCCATCCCGAACTGGGCGAACGCGCAAACGATCTTACGCTGCCCCAGATCGTTGTTTCCATATATAGCGATCGTCCCTGGCTGCGGGCGGTCCTCCGGCACGGCCAGGTTCATGGCGTGCTGCATCCTGCGGCGCGAGACGTACGGGTCCGCGTACGGAAAGCGGAGGGCGATGTGGCGCGACAGGCCGTGCCCCTTGGTGGACACGCAGTTGCACTGTTGGACGACGATCTCCTGGTCCGAGTCCAACACGTCACCTTCGACGAAATGTAGATTATTCGGGATGTCTGTCATCATAGTACACGACGGCCGTTCGACGTATGATGTCTTGTAGGAAAATGATTGAGACCGATCTCACGCATCAGATATATCGTAAAAAGTGCGTGGCACGACTTCGATAGGCTGAGACGACACGGGCGCTTTTTGTTATGATGATAAAGTTCTTACATCGTTTCAACTTCTCCGGTGTATATAACAACTTTGAATAAAGTCTACGAACTACAGACGAATAATAAACGAACGGTACAACCCTGCTTGGCGTATTCGCTACAAAATCCTGACAGAAGGTGAGAAGTTACTTTGAGAAACCACAAAAAAAATTATAGCAAAATGATTTTCAGCACCTCCGACCCTTTCAAGACGAATGAATGTGGAAGTCGAAAAGCCGTTCCCGTTCCTCCGTTTGACGTCTTGATATGTGTCGCTGCACATGGCGCGAGCGCGTTTGCGGTCAGAGGTCAACCAGGTCACGAACGCGCGTGTTTGCGCATCAAACGAGTCGAACGAACCCGCATCAGCGCCTGACAGCCTCTCCAGGGCCGACACGTCCCAAATGGGCTCTATGGAGCACTCGAAGTTGCCCAACCCGTTGTTGCGCGTTTCGTAATCGAGTTTGAACAAGTCGTACAACGCTTGTACGCAGGTTTCGACAGCTTGACCCGCTTCGGATCCGTCATGACTGACACGGGGTCTGGACTTTGGCGGGTAGCACAAAGCGTATGCTAGGCCAAATACCTTTCGGGACGTGACCAACCCGCTCGCGTTGATGGGACAGATTTTCAAGGCGTCCAGCACGCGGGATTGCACCACGTCCTCGTTTGGGGCATCAGCCGTGATGTCATCCAGCAGGCTCGAGTCCGCCTCGTAAGCGTCGACGTCCTCCTCCTCGCATTTTAAAAGGTTGACGTACTGGATCGCGAGCAAGCCGCGGTGAGCGTCGAAATCATCGCCCCATGTTTCGGAGTACGTACCGGCGTACGCGCGCAATGCCTGCTGCAGATCTTTGACGGCGCTCACGTAGCGTGTGCCTTCATGTTCGAAGCTCAATTGTTGTAGTCGTAGAGCCGCTCCACTTAGGCGCACGCCTTCTGGTGATCCGTCATGCAACACAAGACTGAGAAGCTCACGAGCCGAGGGGATCAATATTCTGGCGGACCTCACGGCCCCAGCTGAAGCGTCAGGCATCGACGTCAGCGCGTCTATAATGTCTCGCCGACACTCGTGTGATACGTGCATTGCAAAACTTTTGCTCAATTATAAATTTTGATTTTTTGGTTAAGTTTACGGAAGTAAAGCACTCTTCTTTTTCTTCTGACATTGGTCAAGTGCTTTTCCTGCTAATTTCTTTACTCGATGCGAACAAAAATTACGTGCTCTGAATGACCGCTCTCGCGTATAAATACAATTACAGTAATACAAAGAACAGAGCAAGCAGAGCAGTATGATCGTCTTCACGGAACCTCATCGATAACGTAAAACCGGATCATATCGACTGACTATTTTCGCTTGAAGTGAAACCTTATGCACCCTTCGTAATTGACATTCACCATACCTTCAGGTAATGGATCAGGAACTTGGTCCAGTTTTGAACAGTAACTGCAATCGAGTGCCGTCAGATTGATCGGCATGTGTTCCGACAATCTCTCCAGTTTATCACATCGATTGCAATCGAGCGTCGTCAGACTGATCGGCAACTCTTCCGGCAGTCTCTCCAATCGTATACATGAACTGCAATTGAGCGTCGTCAGGACGTTCGGCAACTGTTCTGGCAGTCTATCCAGTTTGTAACAGTGACTGCAATCGAGCGTCGTCAGGCCGTTCGGAGGTTTCACAAGGAGCTCTTGACTCTCTGGATAGCGGCGATTGTCCGCTGCAATGTTTTAATCTTTCTCTCGTGGTTGCGTACCGTGTCCCGCAGGTCTTGGCGCTTTCGCTCCAACGTGCGTATTTCTTCTTGTTTGCTGGTAATCTGATTCTTTTGTCTCTCTATCTCTTCTTCGAGACTGGCGATCTCGCTCTCCAGGCGAGTTATATCTGACTCCAGCCGGGCGATGGTTTGTTTGAGGTGCGTGACCTCGCGTAATAGGACGCCCACGTCTATTCCCTCCTTGTATTGTTGCATCACCTGCTCGCTGACGCCCTCTCTGAACATGATGCTGCACTTCAGGGTCTTGGGGTCGATGTAGACCTTGTTCACCACCGTGTTGTTCGCAAAACTCGGGTTATCGATCGAGCACCTGTTCCGGACTAATAAATTCGTCATGTCTAACGCACACGTGTCCTGGTGTTCAGTAGGTCGCCAATCCTGGGGGAACTCGACGCCGCTCTGAACGCACGCGTCGAAGCTGCGGTTGAGGCGGTTTATCTCGCGCCGCACCTCTTCCTGAGCGAGCTCTCCCATGACGGTCTCGTCTTTCCCCACCCTCCCTTTTACGTTATAATTCCAATCAGTCCACGCGAACCCCTCCCGCACGGATCGCGTCTTCGTCAGGTTGGCCCACGCCAACAGCATCGCGAGAACAACCGCAAATAGGACCAAGAAAAACACGAGAAGTTTCCAGGGCGCGATGAATAAGGTCGGTTGTTCTGAAGAGAAAGAGGACATCGTACGGATGACGATGGGTAAGTGCTCGTGTCCTTTGCAATACTCGTCCGAAAAAAAACAGATGTGTCGTCGGACACGTTCTGCTGCCTGCACCCGTCTTTTGTCACACTGATGCGATGCGAAGTGAGTTGGAATGGACCAACTTGTAATGGCTTATGCAAGTCCGAGCAGACACGTCAGCTTCAGACGTTTCGAGACGCCGCATTTTTGGGGGTACGGGTACATGTTGTACAAGCCGGCGATAAAAAACACGAAAATTATAATATGCCGTCCAATCATAGTACGAAACGGATCCCCCTATGGCACCTTCTTCAGACAGCCCCTGCTCTGCGGGAGGAAGCGCCTCTGATTACGTGTCGTCGACGATGGACCTCAAACTCCTGGGGCGCACGATTCGTCATAATTACGTCATGTTGCTCACGGCACTACTTCTCACCGCCCTTGCTCTGTTCGTCATTATTTACATCGTATACAAAATAATAGAGTCTGTCCGCGTGTACTACCAGTACTACGTCAGGGTCGATTTAAATAAGAATGTCTCTCACGAAAATGATGACGAACAATATGATTACAATACCGATGAAGATATTCCGAATGATGAATACGCCAGAATACGGTCCAGTATGCAGCGCATCGAGTCCAAATACGATAGCTACAACCAGGAGATGACCCGTCACGCGAGGGGCGTACTAAACAGAGAGCCGGATGATCTGGTGGACGCACGTATTCTATCTAGAGAAGATGACGACTATGATTACAGTGAATAACGCAACGATGTAATGTCGAATTCGGATCTGCGGCATGGACAAAATCCACGCGAACACAGACAGGCAGATGCACGTGCAAGAGGTACCACCCCCGCTTGAAGTCCTAATATTGTAGTATGGTAGTTCGTCTGTCATGTCGGTAATTACGCCACCTCCCGCCGCCCGCCTCCCTCCCTTCTCGTTCTCGTCCTCCTACCCCTGACTGCTGATGCTGACACGGTAGGAGAGTCATCCGGTTCATGCTCCTGCTCGGGAACAGAAGACGGCCGCCTGTACGACCCAGGCAGAACACCTGACACTATGACGTTCCCGCCTCCTCCTTCGCTATGGCGTCTTCTGGCCTGGAGAAACGCGTATTGTCCATGTCGTTTGACGCGCATAAACAGCAGGCCGTCGCCAAAGTGCGCTTCTACACCCCCTTCGAGGTCAGCGTCCGGGTGAAGCACGACGCTCCTAGACGATCTGTTCGACGATGGGCGTTCAGAGATGCACGTCTGGTAAGGGGGCAAGAGAGGGGGGCGGAGGGCTTCTGCACTCACGTGAATCGCGCCCTCCCGTACCTGAACGACGAGTTTGTTTCTGTCGACTCCCGGGAGGTCCATGAATATCGCGTACTCGGAGGCGTTACATAACACATCCGTTCGGGGTTCTCCGGAACGACCCGAACAACCAATACCAATACCGCCCCCTATTCCCTGGAACAGGGGACTACTCGACAGAGGTTCCGCCGACGGGGAGGGTGGATGGGGACGGTTGTTCGCCGCCGCCGCCGTTTGTGGCTGCCTGACGGTGGTGTTGCTGTTGGACTCGTTCAAGTTCTGGGTGAGGATGTTCATGAGGGACGCGTGAAGGGCATCGCCTTCTGCGTCGTTGTTCATAGATGGATGGATTATTGCCTCTTTTACTCCGTCTGTACAAAAGATACTTTCAAGTATGAGCGAACAAAAAAACTCTCTTTCCGCACTTTTATGCGTCTCGTCCGCCCAGGTACTTCAAGCCCGTGTTAGCCATACGGACGCACTCCTCAAGGGACGGGCGCATGTCGATATATGGATCGGTCTTGACCATACACCTTGCGGCGGTATTTAAAATACTTTTCACGGCCTCCTTCTTCTGTGAGCCGTGTGAGTCCACACACACGGACAGCATATTTTGGATGCAAACGCCCATGGAGAACACGTCCACCGATTCTGAAACCTCCTCCTCTGGGGGGTGAAACGGACATTTTGGTTGACCAGCCTGAAATTTGCGTGTCATACCGATATTGCACATGAGGTTGAAGTCCGTGATAGCGACGTGTCGAGCGCGTCTTACCCGGCACGGTACACCGAACGATGAGGGTACTTCTCTTTCTTCGGAGCGAACCATGATGTTTCGCAGGGACAAATCTCCGTGGGATTTGCGCAAATCACGTATCTGCATCAGGCCGAGAGATATTTGGCGAATGATCGTGCATACGTCCCAAAGGAACAATTGAGTGAAAGGCTGTTGGAAATTTTGTAGGCATTCCTTGCACCTGGTTATAAAGTCTTGTAGCGTCATGTCCCACCGTTCCATCAAGATGCACGTGACCCACGGGAGTCTGTCGAAGGGTATGTTCAAAGATGAATCGTACTTTTTGTCAAAGGTCACGACGCCTACGAGGCCACGGATGTACGGACTTCTCGGTAAAATTGACATCGCTTCGATCTCTGACAATAATTTTGATTGGTTATTTGTCGATTTCGGAGCTTTCAATACGAGGTTGTACTCATCTTCATTATCGGTTGCCATCGTTCCTCGAAAGCCGGCCTCGTACACTTTCCCGATTGACCCCTCTTTCAGAAAATTACCGACAACTAGTTCACGAGCTGGAAACCAGGTCAGGGGCTGCCTCTTCTCAATTTCGTACAGCTTATCCCTGAGCGCGGTTGCTTCATTGACCGCCTCTGATGAAGACGACGGTGAGCGCGGTGATGATGTAACGAAACAATCAAGATTCACGACTGACGAAATAATTATGGGCTGAGTCGGCTGCATTTGTTAGGTGTGTGTCGGTGATGTCAGTGAGTAATGAGGTAAAGCTACTAATGGCGAATGAGGTTGCCAATTTTTATTTTGGACTCAGCCTCATTTTTTTTTCTTCTGTGGGGACGTCTTTTTGGTGGTCTTCTTCTTGGCGGGTGAAGAGGCGGTCTTTTTCTTGGTGGCGGGCTTCTTCTTGGCGGGAGAGGACTTTGTGGCAGTCGTCCTCTTCTTTCCCTTTTTAGCGGCAGCCCCTCCATCGTGAACACTGCCGGCCTGGCTACCGGAGTCGGAGGAGGAAGCGCTGAAGGGGTTCATAAAAGCGGCGGCCCAACCGCCACCGCCACCGCCTGACCTCCTCCTTGAGGGAGAGGCTGCTCGGCTACTGCTACTACCGGAGCTTTTGACGGCGCTGCTTTTAGACATGGGCGAACGCGAGGGAGATGCAGCCCGGACGCTGCTGCTGGAGCGCTTGGCGGCGCTGCCTCTAGATACGGACGAACGCGAGGCGGTCGCTCCGCCACTCATGGGAAAATCTAGCTCTGACATGTCAAGAGGGTGGTGATCGTCGGGTTTATACGGAAGTGGTTGTATAATATACGGTGTGAAAATTTTTCAAGCTTTCGCGATCTTTCGAATCGGGACAAGTTTTTCGATCTCTCCACCGACGGGCCGCCGCCGTTCATACGGTTTTGTTGGGCCCCAGCCCTCGACCGTCGATTATTCAACCGAGATCGCAATCGATCTCGTGCGCTCAATCTGCCTGAATTATTCAAGACCTTCAATATAGGACTTCTCGCGCACAAGATAATCGTTCAGAGACATGCATCTCGTCCCCTCCCCCTTGAGAAAACTGTTTTCCTTCCTCCGCCCCTTGATATTCAACGACCTTTTCATGTTGGCCGTCGCGCTCTTTGCGCTGTACGTGCAAGGCAGGTTTGTCCGGATGGAACAGGAATCCGTTTTACGATCAGTACACACCTTTGTCAACGGCACGATCGCGGAGTACGCCAAGCAGGAACGGAAAGAGCGCCAGCTTGTCATGGAAGAATTAGACGCTATTCGACGATCTTCTTCGTTTAGAGATATCGTATCTCCAGGCATAGAGGTCGTGAGAGCGGGGTCATCCGCCGTAATCCGTGATGACGCCTCTCCTGTAAATTGTTCAGAAAACGACAAATACGAAGATGAGGACGAAGATTGTAAAAACGATGATGATAATAATTTACACGATGATATAAGATACCTGTACCACTGCCTGAATAATAAAGAAGACGAAGACGAATACCACGATTCAGAGGATGACGAACACAAGGTGGACAAGGACCCAGAGGGAACCATTCAGGACGACGTCACTGATACCGATACCGTCGCCGTGTCAAATGTCGTTCCCTCCACGGACGAGGCAGACGACATCGAAGCGTCGAAAACACCTGCGTCGTCTGAAAAAAACACTGGCGATGCGGATGTTATCGATATGGATATGACGAAGATGAAAATAACAGAGTTACGAAAAATGGCATCGGACAGGGGGGTGGACACCAAGGGGACTAAAGACGTGCTCGTAAAACGTCTGACAAACTCTCCGCAGTAGTGGGAACAGCCGCATCGTTCCATTTTTTTTATTCCTTTGTAGTAAAGTAGATATATCATCCGCCTCGCCCGAGAGCGTGAACGCGCACGTGCAGTTATAAAAACCTTCCCGATGACACAGGACAGGGACTGCAAGCCCTGCTACCGAGTCTCCAATAACAAGCACTTCGATTGCCCTCCGCGTATGGCAGACGGACGTCTGTTCACGGACTACAGGCCCCGGTGCGCCAGAAATTTCGTGTACGCCCCGAAAGACATGAACACGGGTTACCTGGACAGTTACAAATACCGTCAGCACCTGATCCAGAACGCCGACTCCATTCTGGACGGCATGCGATCAGAGGCGCACAACACCGCGCTCTGCGCGCCCTGCGTCGCCGGACATTACGAACCAGGGACGATGCTTCCTGAAAAAATCGTACAACAGTGCGACGGCCGATCCTGTCGAGTTAACGGTAACGATCCCAACGGATTGGGCATCGGGAGGGCTTACGGTGGCGCTGGATTTTCCGGAGACCGTCGTCAATTTCTGCAGCAGAAGACGGCGGAGGCGGCCCACTTCCAGAACAATGCCAATTGCTGTAGCACCCCCAAAGACGATCTGGCGTATTACCCCATAGACCCCGACATGGTGCACAAACACGGGATCGGACGGCTGACCATCCCTTACGGCGGATTCGCCATGGCGGGTGGAGACCCCACCATCCGCCGCATGAGGACCGGTGATCGTTTCGACGGCTGCTCTTACGGTCCCACTTACGTCGACACCGCCTGATCCAGTCCATATATAAAGTAAATACCCGAACCACAATACCAATTCCGGTTATATACACCATGAAGACCAAGATGCCGTCACCGTTCGTAATCAAGCTACTTTGCGGAGGGGGGATTAGCGTCGCCGCGCTCTACTCCGCGTTTACCTATGTACACCGTTCCTTTCGAGAGGGTATCGTCGATGCCCTCGCCATGTCCGTCCTTGTGCAAATGCAAGAAGCGGACCGCCTCGTGGCGAAGCAGAAGCAGGAGGTCCCGGAAGCGGAGACGGCCCCGACGGAGGAGAGCGAGTTCGATCGAATTCGAACGGAAAAGTTGTCGACAAATCGTCAGTTTTTCATACACTGTGCCATGGACCGCGTGGTCCGCGACAGGGTCAACACACTGGGAGTGCGGTACCCTTGGCCATCATCTACACCGACGCGTTCTCTTTTGACGACGGAATAACAAAAAAAGTTCAGGGTTTTTTGACCGAGTGTACGAGTGTACGATCTTGCGCGACACGCAATTCTGAATAATATTCAATCCGTCATTTTGATGTCATTTCGTCGTAGTTGCCGTCGTTGTAGACGCGTCGCTCAAGAAAGAACGGTATGACTCCAAGTGCGCGATGTCATACAATTCACACGATATATTATGGTGTACGAATGACCGTTTGAAGCGTTTTTCGACGCCGAACGGGTCCGACGTGTAAAAGGTCTCCAAAGTCATGTCCTTTCCGTACGAAGTTACGTATCGGGAACGGAGACGTGTGACGTCAGAGGTCCAGTACCCCACTTTGACCCTGTCGTAACCCGGAGTGCGCGCGATGTACGTCCAACCCGCCTTCCCGGACACACGAGCGACAGATATCTTACGAGGTAATGTCGTCATCAGGCGAAGCGATCTTCGAATACTGGTATCCATCATCGGCCCGATGTTTTAGATAGGACGACTACTTTTATGTATGAACGATTTGACGAATCAGTGGCACGACACTCTTTGAGGCTGTGGGTCGCACGCTCCACCATATAACGCGGATGTCTCTGCTGAACATGGTGTCAGACGACCCAATAACTCAGACACTCGAGGGAGTAAACGCGCTGACCGTGACCTCTGCGACGATGGATCCTTCGCGCACGTGATCCACCACAAACGTGTGCTCGTTCTTTCTGGTTTTCCATATTTTCCATATGTCGGTGCGGATCATTTATTCGTGAAAGTCATCACATTATAGCAGTGGATGAAAGTGCAGCCTGTGGATGTGTGAGGGGACGGGACGGGTGGGCACCATCCAACATTTATTTAATTGTTGTGCGATATGGAAGAGCTTCGACTAGCATTTCCCATCCTGTGTGAGCGTGCTCACATGGGCTGTAAGTTCAGGAACGCCATGTCTCCGTCGGGTATCGCCATTGACGTCCTAAAGAGCGGGATTCAGAAGTACGCGCGCAGGGGGATGGAGGAGGAGGGTCTCCGTTGCGTCATAGAGGTCGACCTACTGGCCCTGGGCGGCGAGGACCTCCATCAGTTCAAGAGCAAGCGCACCAACCTGCTGACGCGCCTTATCGTGTGTTGGGTAGAGGACTGCGTCGAACCGGGATGGTCGGGCGCGTTCCTGGATTTGGCGCGCACCGCGAACGGGGCGGACAGGCAGGCCATATCCGCCATGACGGCCCTGCTGAACATGTTCGTGTTCTTGTCTAACGCGCGCAAGGGCCGTTTGGTGAGCGTCGCCAAACTGTACGCGCCTCCCACGTCCGAAGCCGTTTCGGCGCTGGAGCGGAACGTTGCTTTTATGACGAAGTACGCCGGGGCCGTGGTCCGCCCTCCTATCCCGTCTTATTCTTCCGCTGTATATGTGTTCGAATCACTCCTCGTGAAAATGGACGTCAAAGCGGTGACCCTGATGTTCGTTCTGGACGAAGAACGCGACAAGAAGAGCGACGACGGATCTGTCGTGTTAAAACGCGTATGCACACGGCCTCGCCTAGAAGGCATCCTCCGCAAGTACCTTCCGGCACACATCCTCGTCCCTCTGCTGGAGTTGCGCGACATCCTTCCGGGCGGTAATGCGGAGAGGGTGTACTTCCTGTACCACGCCGTCATGTTGGCAGTCTTTCGCCCCTTTTTTGCGGCGTCGTCCGCGTCGTCATCGAGAGCGCCTCCTCCTCCTCTCCCGCCGCTCGTGGACGCCAGTACGTGTCTCAAAAGGTACAGGGCACGATGCTATGAAATTCAAGAGGCACGAGAGCCAGCCCGTCTACACCCGTTTTGTTATGACGTCCACACTTCCGAGGGTCGCTGCAGAGGCGCGGACGTCGCGCGGTTCGCTTCTGAGGGAGCTGTGGTAATGAACGAGCATCCGTTCGTAACTGGACTTGCCACTCGATGGCACTGGCGTGACATGTATGCGACCTTCCGAGGTGCAGAACAAACAAATGGTTCGTATGCGAATAGAAGTCATGCTGAACAAGAGAACAAAAAGAGGAGTCGGAAAGAAGAGCGAGACGAGGCTCTGGTGCAAAAGAAGGAAGATGACAAAGAGGACGCTGCGACCGATACCGAAGTGGAAAGGTGTACGCACGTATTTACGACACGTGTCGCTCCCTCTGTTTTAAACGGTGATGGAAGCACTTCCACCTCGAGCCCATTTGAACGAGGTGCATACTTCGCGATCGTGGGAGGCTTGCCTGTATATCACATCGACGCCCAGAGACGACCCTTGCACGATAAGATCTCTTTGATTGTATCAGACTTGCGCCCGCTCCTCGACAAGGTGTGCGGAACGCGCCCCATGACCTTTTCCGCTTCCTTGGTATCGTCTTCCTCTTCTCCTGTCACTTCCAGCGTCGTCATCAAAGGCGTTCTTGACTGCCTCAAGAACGGGTTCCACTGCGTCATAGTGGACAGGTGTAAGAAGGCGTTCGGCCTGCTGGACGTCGAGGCCCGATTGGTGTGGCATGGATGCGGTGACGGTGATGCACACGGAGAAGACGAAACACAAGCGGACGATGTCGTCTCCAGGAAAGAGTAAGACCACTCAGAGCCACGAGATCCGCTATTCAGAGGGCGAAAGCAGAAGCAACAATCTTTTTCTCGTGATGCGTCGAGTCGACGGCGACGCGCGATCAGTGGCTGACAGTGGCGGCAGTTTGCGCCTGTCCGCGTCCGTCGACACGAGCCGTGAGTACATCAAGATCGGGTTGTACAGGTTCCTTTTCGGTGTCACGGACTTCAACCCGCGCAACGTGCTCATCACGGACGACGGACGTCTGTACAGCATCGATGAAAACAGCATGTTCGAACGAAACTTCGTGTTTCAGCCCGACAAGGCCCGCTCTTCACCCGCAGCCGCCTACACTAAAAGGGGGTGCTGAAGGACGCACTGGCGCGTGTCGGAGGCGTAGAGGGAGTCATGCGTATTGTCGACGAAGACGTCTTACACGGCGTTTATTATAAACTGATGGGCGTCAAAGCGGTGTTGATTTCTCACGACATCGGATTCAGCCCTCGCTCTGCAGACGACATCGTGCAAAAAGTCAGAGATAACATGGACGGGTTGAAAGATCGAATACGGCTGGAGTTGTCGATGTAATCGCATGATTCAAAAATATGTCCTTTACTTCTTGCTTGGTTTGAATCCAAATTTGAACTTGTACTGTTGTTTGTTTCCGTGCTGCCGCATTTTAAAACAAAACAAACGCAGATAAACCTGGATCATAAATGCGATTCAAAAACGATGAAGATTCTGCAAGGTATTTGATCGGTCCGGTATTGAGCGATTCGATGAATTCTGAAAGCGACAAGAAAACGTCCGCGTATCTCACCGATATTGTGGGAAAGGCTTTTCAGTTGTTCGTCATGTACCACGTGACTTGGAAGGTTTACAAACGCTCCGTGGTGCACAGTGTTATTGTTCGATTTTCCGATTTGACGGATATGAAACATACCGTGCTGAAACACCTGATGCGCCACCTCTTTCGCATGGAAGAGATTGCGTGTCGGGCGTGTTCCCTGACGGAATCTGACAAAAAGCACATGCTTCCCGATCTAGTCTATTTTTTCGAGAGCTCTGGGCGAACTGAGTATGAGATCGGTCCGAATATGACGGACTCCACGGCTTCTTCTCTCGTAACGATCACGCAATGCGAAGAGACATCAGTCCCGATCATGAGCATGGTTTGGTTCAGGGAAGGCGTCCACGAAGAGCTTTTTTCGAAGCTCTGTCGTGAACACACGCAACAGCAGAGAGAGAAGAAGCAACAGCGGCAGCGGACGTCGAACAGAAACGACAAGAAAAGGAAAGATGTTATTAGTTCGTTTAATGATGCACAAAACGAAGCGCAAAGCGTTGTGGCGATGGCGTCGTATATGAAACGCATTAACGGCGCACGAACAGTGGTCACTCCCGCGTCTCCTGAAGAAATCCAACGTAAAAAAGAGGCGAACAAGGCAGAAGGAAGAACAACGTCTACCGCCGTCGAAAAGGAAGGCGAAATATATGACACAAATGGCGAGGAGGAGGAGGACGCTCCTCCGTGTTCGGCGAAAGAACGAGAACAAACACAGAGCCTCGATGAAGACTCGATGAAATCAGAAAGAGAAAAAGATAAGGTGTCCGTCGCCCGGGCAGAATTCGACGAATATGAAAAACTTCCAGAAAAAAACGTAATCGTCACGGATCGACACGTTTCTTCCACGGTCGTAGTAATACCGGCATCATCGACCAAGGCATCTGCACCGTCATCAGCGGTCGTAGCATCCACAGCAGCACCGCCTCCTTGTCAACCTCTCCGCCGGGCTCGTCTGGTCGCTAGACTTCCGGGTAGACCATACAACCCTTTCGTAATCGCGGTATGATGATGTCTATTTTGGGTTATAAGTCGTGCGACGACTGCCTGTGTCGACGTCGAACGTGTCAGTTCACAGATACGCGTACTTTGCGAACCGGGGGGCCTTCGCGGGAGTGGTCACCGGAACAGCGGACGTAGCGCACTGAAGATCGGCGTACGGCGGCGCCAACGCCTTGATACCGGGCATCGGCGAAAAGTTGTTTCCGGGCCTGTGATCCGCGGACGGGTACTGGTACAGCGCTTGATGAGGAGGGGTCGCGGATCGCAAGTTGAGGTGCACGTAATGGCTGGTGTCCGGCGTGACGGGAAAGTTGCGCCACGGCGCGCCCGGCCAGAAGGGCTCGCCGGTGTACAGGCCGCCGTTGTGACTGGGCGGCGGGGGGGGCGTGTAGTGCGGATTCGCGCGGTCCTTGTGAGAACGGTCGCCGATTAACGCCATCTTTGTGAGGTTACGCAAGCTGTCCATCTTATTTTGTGTATATCTTTGTGAACGGAAATCAAGATGGGGTCGCGTCAGGACGGGCCTTCCAATAATATGATACGAGTATAAAAAAAACGGCACCCTCTTCTGTATTATGACGAAAATTGAAGACGCTGCCGCGGCGGACAAAAAAAAGAAGACCGTCGAAGTGAAACTATGTGACGACTCGACAGGCCAGGAAACGGTGATATCCGTCCCCGCTCCGGAGGAGGACGATGAGGAAGAGGAGGAGGAGATGGACGTGGACACCATCGCGATCCTGGCGCTCGCGATCCGCAAGAAGAGGCTGCGCGGACAGGCGGAGCAGGACATCCGGGACGCGTTCCCTGAGTTCCCGAAACAATATCCCATCCTGTTCGGGAAGTGTTGCGACCTCGACTTCTCTCTTGAAAAACTTGACTGCCTGCTGAAGCAGCTGGACGCGCTCCGGTCGAACAGGTACGACAAAGAAAGAGCCACGGATAAGGTCATGGAAGAACTGAACCGGACGTATGTCGACGGGGTCGTCGAAGACCTCGAGAAGGAGAGGAAGAAGAGCGGAGGAGGAGGAGGCGATGAAAACGAAAACAAGAACGACAACAACAAGGAGCGCCTCAGGCGCCGTCTGCGCGACGCTCGAAACGTAAGGTGTAATAAGTGATCATTTGTTGAATTCACGAGGTCGATGAAATAATTTTTGCTTCCTCATGGGGTTATTATGAAGACGTCGTTCGATTGTCGTGCGAATGCTTCGGTGCGAACGTGCATGCCGATAATAGTATTGCGGAGCGATTGGCGAACCAGAATGGTCACGTAAGTATCGTACACATGCTGCGTTCATACACCAACATATATATATATGGCTACGATGAATAACATATAAAGGCTGCCGTGTCTGCCATACACTAATGACGATGGGTATCCCGCAGTTCTTCAAGTACATTCGTACAAAACATGCGCACATTCTGTCCAAGTTCGATGCATCCGTAGCCGCCGCCGTGACCACGCACTCCAAGACAGGTGGCGGCGGCAGTGGCAGTCAAAACATCTGCGACCATCTGTTCCTGGACTTTAACTGTGCCGTGCACAAGTGCGCGAGGAAGGTCGTAGAGCGTCTGGAACGACAAGAAGCAGCCCCCTCGACGTCAGCAAGTGACGGGGATCCTTTTTCAGAGGCCTTTGTACAGGGACTCGTGATAGAGGAATCCTGTAACTTTATAGACATGCTAGCACGTTCGATAAATCCGCGGAACACGTTGTACGTCGCCATAGACGGCGTTCCGCCTCGGGCCAAGATGGTGCAGCAGCGCAATCGGCGATTCCTGTCGCACTGGAGTCGTACTCCCGCTTTTTCCGTCTCTCCCTCTCCTCCGCCTCCTCCTCCTCCTCTCGCGCCTTGGGACTCGAGCTGCGTCACGCCGGGCACGGACTTCATGGCGGCGTTGAGCAAGCGCATCAAGCAGCGCTTCACCACGGGAAAAAAGTACGGAGGTCGGGTAAAAGTGTCAGATTCAGACGAGCCGAGCGAGGGAGAGCAAAAGATTTACGGCGAAATTCGGTCCGGTAGGTACGCGGGGAGGACGCTGGTGTACGGTTTGGACGCGGACCTTCTCATCCTGAGCGCCCTGTGCCTGGAGGTGGAGGCGCGTGTCCCCGGCCTGGAGGTGGACGTCTTGCGCCCTTGCGACGATGAAGGCGACGACCAGTTCCACATCGTAAATATTGGACAACTCCGCGACGAGATACACGCCCAAATCGGCGCTATCGATCGCGCGACCTCCATGAGGGAATACGCCGTGCTGTGCAGCCTGTTGGGGAACGATTTCGTGCCGGGAATAGCCTGTCTGCCCGTTTGCCACGAGTCAATCCAGACTCTTATTGACGTGTACAAGAGTGTCGCGTTTGCCTGCGTCACGGGTGACGATGACGATGATGGTGGCGGAGAGGACGCTTCTGTCACGGCACGGCTTCGACACAGACGGCTCGTCGTCTGGAAGGAAGACGATGTCGAGAATCGAGAGCAACAGTTGGACATGGCGGTCTTGGGGGCCATCCTGGAACGTCTGTCCGAACAAGAGGACGCGCGCATGGTATCTGTCAACGACGAGTATTATGCGCAGTGTCGAAACCAGTTGCGTCGTCACGGCACAGACTCAGAGCGCTATCCTCTCACACACCCTTTTCCCAACGTGATTCGTCCGAGCGAGGTAGGGTGGCGGCTGCGGTACTATCACGCTCTGTTTTGGGAAGGCGGCGAGGACGCCGTCGCCAACGCGTGCGCCAATTACCTGGAGGGTGTCGAGTGGAGCCTGTTATACCACACGCAGCGTCCGGTCGATTGGTCGTGGTTCTACCGTCATCCATATGCGCCGACCGCTCTCGATTTGGCGAATCACATCACCGCGAATGCCTCCCTCAGAGGAGTATTATTTTCTCTGTCTGAAACGACAATTACACATGACGATGCTCCTCGGGCGTCACCGAGGGTAGGGGACAATGCCGCACACGTGCAGTTGCTGATGGTGCTGCCTCTGCCGTCCATCGTAAAATACATGACGGGACGGCGGTCAAAGTTCGTCGATGTAGCGACGTCCCTGGACAGGGGGTGTGCGCACTTTTACCCTACAAATTTCAACGTTCTCACGTACCTGAAGAGGTACGTGGGGGAGTGTGTGCCCGTGCTCCCGGTGATCGACCACGAAAAGGTAGCCGGCGCTTACGGGGATATCAATCGCGCTCGAAAGAGACCCACGAACAATCATCCGGATGAGTCCCTCCGACGCGTTTCGTCATGTGATACAGCCTGTGCACGTCACTCTTGTCGATGACCTGATAGTAGATCGTCTTGTGTCCATTGATGTTCCGCTCCCTGGACAGCAGCGTCTTCCCTAAGAGGCGCAACACCTGCTTCAGGATGGTGATGCACCTGCGATCGGTGATGGGTTGGTCGAGATACACGCGCGCCTTGCAGGGCGGATACAACTCGCACAACAGTGGGACCAGGCGACTGACTTGTCGGGGCGTGTCCAGATTTTGCATGTCTGTACGACAAAACAGGCGATTATCGTCGACTCCTAACACGCCGAAACATCGAAGCAGAGGCTCTATAACTATTCCCGCGTCATCCCTCCTCCCCACCTTACTATTGTTACTTATACTCCTTTTGATCCTCCTTCCTCGTAACTCCTCTCTGAGAGCTGTAATGTCACTGATTTCACTGATCTCTTTCGTATTTTCATGACGAAGGATACCGTCATGCGCGTTTAAGGGGTCCACCGGGGTATTCAGCCTCCCGGTCGTCATCATCTCTCTCTCCATTATATTATGCCGATATACTAAAACGCGCGCGTTCGTTTCTCTTCTGTTAAAAAGTCTCCTGTATTAAGGACAATGCCGCGATAATTGCATTAAACAGTCGGATGCGTTAAAACGACCGACCGAATTATCACCTCCCCTGGTATTATTATATATGGCGGATGTATATTCCGTGTCCGCTGCTTTTCTGTCGTTCCCATCGGCACGTGGAAGTAGCCGTAATAATTGCAGCGACAGTACCGGAGGAAGCGTTCGACATAGCGTCGGAAAATACAGCAACATACCCTCCGTGTTTTCGAGTGCCACGACCACTGCGTTATCTTCGTCTTCACAGTCACCGTCTATGCCCTCTGTCAACAGCTCGTCGGCGGGGGGGAATAACGCCAAGCGCCCCAGGCGCTCGACCTTTCAACGCACCCTGGACATGGAGCACAAGGACGTGCTCAACCGGATCAAACAGAAAAAGGGGGACGTCGAGAACATGCGCGCGTCCCTTCAGATGATTAACACGAGCATCGACGAGTTTGAACAAAGGGGGCTGTCGACCTTGAATGACGATGAAATGGACGCCCTATTATCGCTCCGAGATAGGCGATCGGACATAGAAGTTGGTATAGACCAGGCCATCGAACAATCCAACGAAGTCAATTACCTCGTAGCCACAGGCGACATATTGTTCAAATACTACAACGTCGTAGAACACGGTACTCACTCGTCCGTGACGAATCCCGTCGCTTCTATTAGAACCTCATCTGATACTCAACGACAACATAGATCATGTAACAGCAGCATCGGCGGAAGTATCAACAAACGCGGAGGTGGGGGGGGGCGTCTGTCGGGAGGAAACAACATCCTGAAATACTTCGGTTCCAAAAGGGAGAGCGACGCAGGCATCGACTCGACGGACGCGAGCCCGCAGGATACTCAAACTCTGCCTAATACGGCGTCTGGATCGACTTCCTCTACTCCGACCCAGCAACAGCAGCAGCAAAAACTTACACCGAATGCAGTGAACAAATGTGCGAACAGTAATGGTCTGCGGGACATGTTGTACGACAAAGACCTTGACGATGACGATTACGCGCACGAGGATCGCGCATCCCTTTTGGAGAAGTACATGTCTTTCATAGACGGGAATTACCTCAAACACCCGCAGCGAGAAGGCGACAGCACCAACGTCGGATCGAAGTGCCCTCACTGTCACGGTACGAACAGAGTCACCATGATTCACGATGGATGTATCTATTGTAACGACTGTTTTACACAAGAATACATCCTGATCGATCACGAAAAACCGTCGTACAAGGACCCACCCAAGGAGGTCATCTACTACGCGTACAAGCGTATCAATCACTTCAACGAATGGCTGAACCAAATCCAGGGGAAAGAAACCACTGAGATACCGAACGAGGTATATGATCGCATCCTCCTCGAGATCAAGAAGGAGAAGATCTCGAACATGGCGATGCTGAAAAAGGAGAAGGTCAAGAGCATCCTCAAAAAGCTTCACATCAACAAGTACTACGAACATGTACCTCACATCATATACCGGTTGAACGGCCTGCCCGTGCCGCACATGCCGCCGCAACTGGAGGAACGTCTGCGGCACATGTTCTGCCAGATCCAGGTGCCCTTCCTGAAGCACGCACCGCCCGAACGCAAGAACTTCCTGTCCTACGCGTACGTGTTACACAAGTTCATGCAGCTCCTCGAGAAGGACGAGTACCTGCCGTCCTTCCCGCTCCTCAAGAGCCGCGAGAAGTTACACAACCAGGACGTCGTGTGGCAAAAAATCTGCGAGGAGCTGGAGTGGGAGTTCTACAAGAGCATCTGAATGCATGTCAGGAAAGACTTAAACCGCTACGGTTCCGTACCGTGCTGCGCGACGAAATCTCTTCAGTGAGGGGTTTTGCTCCGATCGGAGCAAAACTCCCCCAATCTTTGTCTTTACTGGTATAAAGCTTACAAGCGACACATGATAAACATGGACGCGCTCACACGACACCTGCACACGCTTTTCACGGATCACGAGGAAAAAATTTTCCTCGATCATTTCGGTTGATACGTGAATCTCATCAACAAGGAGCGCTTCATCATTACCCTGGATGATGCTATGCAACACATAGGGTTCACACGGAAAAACAATGCCAAACGACTCATCACTAAGCACTTCCACGAGGGCACCGACTACATTATTTCCAGAAAGAAGCCGATCTAAGGCGAAGGCGGGCGCCCATCTGAGACGACGCTACTCTCTTCCAATGCATTCAAAGAGTTCTGCCTCATCGCCAACACGACGAGCAGCAGACGAATCAAGAGCTACTATGTGAAGCTGGAAGAAGCCATCATGCTGTACATTGTGCAAAACAATGAACGGCTACAGAGTTTACTACTGGAGAAAAATCACAAAACTAAACTGTACGAACTGGGAGACACCTTGTACGTACGGCAAGACAAGGCTGGCGTGGACATCTTCAAGGTCGGATCAAGCATCAACATGAACCGCCGACAGAAGAGCTACGGATCTCACACACTGAACAATTCCTTCGTGTACACAATACGCTGCCACGACGCCAAGTTGATGGAGCGGGTCGTGCACCATCACCTGCGCAAGTACGCGCTACCAAACAAGTCGGACTACTTCAGCTTGACATTAGACGAGGTGGTGGAGGTCATCCGCATCTCACATTATTACACCGATCTACCATACGCAAGAGGGTCTCCTTGGATCTCACCCACAGACACGCGACAAATGATGGGAAATGTAACAGACGCGTCATCTATGGCATCGAAAAGCGCTCTTCTGGAACGAATGGAGGAAGTGGTGCGCAAAGCAAATTTGGATGAATGGACCACAACAACAATACCAGAGATACAGCAGAAAAAGGATATATCGAGCAAGAAGCTGACACCCTATCATTGCCAAAACCCGTACCAGAGCCAGAACATCTTGTCCCCGAGCGAGCTGGTGTAGCGAAGCATGAGGAGCCAGGACAACCTTCTGAAGAGAACCAAGATCTTGTACCGACAAAAATAAAAAGTGAGGCAAACCTCCCTCCAAACCCATCAGATTTCAACGGGTTCATGTCTGAATGCCTCGAGGTGAAAGATGGCGCCAAAGCAGTTTGGAACGAGATCACATGCATGTACAGGCTGTGGAGTAGGTGTACAGAGCCTCGCCATGCTCAGTTGTCAGCATTCTTCAAGGAGCGTGGCTTCAAGGAGACATACCTATATAATCCATACACTCGAGTAAACGCGACCGCGATCCTCGGCTTCGAACTCATTCCCCTGAAGCCGCTCTCCTTACCAGCCACCACTGACTATGAAGCGTTCGTTTCTGGTCATTGCGTTCGAAACGTAACCGGCCGCGTGACAAAGAAGGAGTTGGGAGAAGCGTTTGTGGCCTGGAAAAACGACCCGACATACACTTACATCACGAACGCGGACAAAAAGGCGCTGTTCAAATTGTGTGCTTCTCATTCCTTGCAGTCAACCGTGCATGATGGAACTCGTATCCGCGAAGGCTTCTACGGTATAAGCATGATCGGCAAAGAAAATGTTGGCCAAAAGTTCAATACCACGATCAGAAAGTGCGTGGAGCAGATCGATCAAAATACGGGAGAAGTAGTAAACAAATTCAACTCCCTGACAGAAGCAGCAATGGCGGTAGGACTGTCTATCTCGGCAATTAGCACAGCTATTTCGTCCAACCGAACTAGGCGGGGTTTCTTTTACAGATACGTCTGAGCTTCCGGATGATCTGGATGTCTTGTCAACATGTAGGCGCGGTTCTTGTTCCCGGTGTCCTCGTGCCCGAAGATGTCCACCCTCCGACGATCTCCTTGTTGGTGCGGTACACCCTCACATCATGTACCGGTTGAACGGCCTGCCCGTGCCGCACATGCCGCCGCAACTGGAGGAACGTCTGCGGCACATGTTCTGCCAGATCCAGGTGCCCTTCCTGAAGCACGCGCCGCCCGAACGCAAGAACTTCCTGTCTTACGCGTACGTGTTACACAAGTTCATGCAGCTCCTCGAGAAAGACGAGTACCTGCCGTCCTTCCCGCTCCTCAAGAGCCGCGAGAAGTTACACAATCAGGACGTCGTGTGGCGAGGAGCTGGAGTGGGAGTTTTACAAGAGCATCTGACAAATTCCATACCGATATCAAAGACGGAATAGTTTTACATATTACAGCGGTTACACTCGGTAAAATTGATTTTGAAACCACTTGATTCAGTGTTGGATTCATTCTGAGAGTGGGCTCTTTCAAAGAGCTGAACTTTTTCCAGTACCTTTATCCAGGGTTTCGTCATCCTTTACCTCGTGTACAGTGGTTTTGTTACCACCGTCTAACGACCTAATCTTTTGGGTCACACTCT
>Ga0307959_1000155_pt1 | contig 35806 bp, 21 predicted proteins | sample OrgLakmetagen494_FD_201813 | JGI IMG/M metagenome (GOLD analysis project Ga0307959, IMG submission 201813) | Saline water microbial communities from Organic Lake, Antarctica - #494 | ecosystem: Environmental > Aquatic > Non-marine Saline and Alkaline > Saline | place: Antarctica: Organic Lake...
ACCACCATGATCAGGCGATCACCTTCGGTGTTTAGATCGTAACCTATCGAACTAGAAGCCCACTCACGCAATAAAACCAGCTCGTGACTGGCTGTATAGCGCAACAATTTAGTAACACTGCTGTCGGCAGACTCCACCAAAAACAAGAATGTGTCACCCAGTTTAGCTGAACTGATTACCTTATAGCCCATGAAGCTAGACAGCTCTGTCAGGTTGGCACTTTTCGACCCAGGTGCCGTGCAGTGCATATTACCGACACTTGCCAAGCAAACTTGCTCAGCGTTTTGTTGTGTTACAGATGTATAGCCGCAAGAAGAGAACATACCAGTCACTGTTTGGGCTGCTGTATCTAAATAGAACCAAGAATAATTGCTGGTACTACACAGATAAAGCCCACCTTCTCCATGCAGTGAATTAGGCTGACGAGTATCGCTGCCCATGAAGTTTCTAGTTACGGCAACGTCATTAATACTTCCATCACTGTCACGCCAGCTAACGGTGCGGTTAGTGCCAAGTGATGTGTCAAAATACAGTCTATCCAGTATAGGGTCGGCGATCAGGCTACTGAGGGTTTCATCCGCCACGCCCTGGTGAAGAACCTGCAACCCGGTGTCGGGCTCCCAACCATACAGGCGCGGGGCTTCGGCTTCTGAGGGCGACGTCAGAAAAGCAAAGCCATTATCTCGCCAGCGCACCAGAGAACTTGACTCGCCGCCTTGAGTACCCAGCGCCTGTGCAATGGCAATATCACCGTCAATCACCAGATTGGTGCCGACAAGACTCGCCAGTGATCCGTTGGGTTGGGTTAATACGGCATCAAAACTGAGTTCACTGCCTTCCGGGTCGTTAATTAAGGGCCTCAGGTCGGCCAGAGGCACGGTCAGAACTTCTTGGCGATAGTGCGCATAGACAACCGATCCGACAACCTCCGGAGACTGATCTTCGGCCATGATCAACACTTCAATTTGTGCGGAATCGGTCAGTGCTGCGTCGTTTGTGACAGTCACGGAGAACGTAAGTGATTCATTGGCGGCAAGGTTGGGTGCGGTCAGTTCGGCAAAACCAGTGTCTGGCGTTGTATCAAGAGACACAGGCAGACCCGCGGTTTGTTGCCAGGTGAAGCCCAGATCGTCGCCATTGGGGTCGTAACTGGCGCTGGCGTCAAGCACCAAGGTTTGCGTTTCGTCAACGCTCAGGTTGGTCGCCATGACGTTGGCCACAGGTGCCAGTGGATCGAAATCTGTCAGCCCCACCAGAGTATAGGCGTCACCCGTAAGCGCGGCGCCGTTGACCGACAGCACTTCAAGGCGGAATTCCTGTCCACTGCCACCGCCGAGCAGGGTGACCGGAATCAACACCGCATTCTGCCCGGGTTGAATGACAATCTGACCAGTACTGGCGATAAAGTCTTCTCCGTCGACTGCGCTGTCTTCGCTACTGGCCCAGATCTGATAATTCACCGTGACCGGGCCAACTGCTGGCCGGTCGAGCTGAACACTCAGCAACACCATTCCCTGGGTTTCCGGTTTACTCACGGTCAGGTCATTGCCGAGAAATAGCTGATTCTCATCCGGCGTGCCGGTGCAGGCGTTATAGCGGTCCAGCGGGCAAACATCGCTGGCGTCGGCGAAACCGTCGGTGTCGGTGTCGTTCAGCCAGGGCAGCGTGTGTAAGCGATAGGGGCGCACCGTGATTTCCTGGCCATTGGTCAGGTCGTCACTGTCGCTATCGTTAGCAGCGGTGGTGAGGCTGGCGTCGTTACTCAGTTGCGTCGCGCCCTGTGCCAGCAGCATCAGGCGCAGGCGGTAGCGCCGGTCCTGGCTCTCGGTCTGCCATTCGGTCAACTGGGTACCGGTATGGTAAACCGGACAGTCGTCCAGAAACTGCTGCAACATCCCTTCGTTTCCGTTCTCGTTTAGCTCGTTCCAGTCACTATCAGAAACGAAACAGCCGATGTTTTCTCCGGTCTGACTAAAGGCCAGTTTCTGCTGCAGCCAGGTGCTGCTGTTCAAGCTAGCGGGAATGTCAGCCAGCCACTGAGCAATGACTGCGCCATCCTCGGAGAGCAGACCGTCGGGCTGCAGTGTTGCTTCCAGGCCGGCAATCAGTCGGCTCAGAGTGACATCGGGTGAGCGGTACTCAAGGTCGGCTTTCAAATCGCTCAGCCAACTGAGTGGCTGGCCGGGAACGCCGAGCCTTGTTTGATCCGAGATGTTGCGCAAGCGGGCCTCTTCGGCCAACAGCTGTTCCAGCACCAGCAGCGAGTGGCTGGTGGCTTGCTCAAATACCGGGCTGGCCGGCTCGACCAGACTGGCTTGCAGCCAGGTCTGGTAGTAGCCTTTCCAGTCATTGGCCGTAGACCAGCTGCCGAAGTCCTGTACATTGAAGCCGTTCGGTTCCAGGTCGGTTCTGGGCGGCAAGTACAGCAAATCGCTCTGTCGAGCTTCGCCACCAGGGTTCGGCAACACCCGGCTTGCACGGAGCATAACGGCATCGCCAGCGGGCAGCCGCAGGGAAGGCCATATTCCGGTTTTCAGCGCGATCTCGGCATTGTTGAGCAAACGAGACGAGGCGATTTCGGGGGCCGTCAAAACGGCATTGCTCAGATCCGCCGAGGTTACCAGGTCGCTGGTTTGCCAGCCGCTTTGTCCGGTGAACGTGGCAGCGGTGAGCCGGCCTGGTGTGAGGCCCATGGGGTCGCCGCCGAGCTGGTATTCCACTTCATAGAGCCGACGTGCGGCCGGGAATTCCTGATAGTGACGAATCAGTTGTCGCTCTGCTTCACTGTCGGGCTCCGGCGCTTCGATAAAGCCGGAGACGATAACGTCTTCCGGTTCAGTACCGCGCCAGGTTTCGTCAATATCAGTCCACCCATCCTGGTCTGTGTCGACCGGTTCGGTGCATGTGTCGAGTTCGTCTGCATCACAGCGCAGCCACAAGTCAAACCGGCTCCAGCCGTCGATGTGGCTGGGGGTATCCAGGTCTTTATTCAGTGGGCTTAAACCCAGGGCTTGTTCGACCAGGTCCGGCACACCGTCTTCATCAGTGTCACGATAATCCCCCAGGGGGTCATCGCTGGACAGCTGGTAAACCCGATCGACCTTCGCCAGCTGTGAGCCATTTGCACGCAACTCGGTTTCCAACAGATGCATACCGGCACGAATCAAATAGAGCGGTTGTTCAATGTAATCCGAACCGGCAGCCTTCTGGTCTTCTTTAGTCAGCGTTCGGGATTGCCAGTCGCCTTCATTCAGGCGCCAGCGCAGCGTCCGGTCGCCCTGGTCGAGCTGGCGCGGTTCAACTCTTAGCTGAACACCGATGGTGCTGTTGTAGCTGCCGCTAGCCGGCATAATGCTCAACAGGTCGGGACCGGTATCATCGCCCAGCTGCCGTTCGGCCTCACTCAGGCTGATAATTGAAACACCGGGTTGTTGATTAGACATGGGCTCTGAGCTATTCGGCAGGCTGTTGACCAGCGCCTGAAAGTTGCCCAGCGGCAGCGGCAGATCGCTTTCCGCTTGCTTATAGCTGGTCAGCCAGTCGCCAAAACCGTAGCTGGTGACCTGGCCACTGTCGGTATCGATCAGCCAGAGGTTGGCCGTTGTGTCTTCGAACAGGGCCGAACTCCAGACCGGCCCGACCAAGCCAGCGAATAACAACGCCAGCAGGTGTGGTGTGTGCTTGTTCATCCCTGACCTCCTTCTGTCGGATCGACGATAACCACCGGATCGGCCGACTCGATGGTCAAGTTACTTGTGCCAGAGTCGTAATTGATCCACTGCGTTGCCCGCCATTGCCGCAATCGTTTGTCGGGATCGAAATAAACTACCTGATAGCGATAGTCGTAACCATCGAGCAGACCTGCACGGTCGTAAAACACCAGTTCGATCCGGCCACCATAGTCGACTTCTGCGTCTGCAACGGCCCAAATGAAGGGGTCTCTCAAGCGGTTGCCAAGAAACTGGGTGCCCTTGTCATCGTAAACCGGCTCCCAGTTCACCCGGTCTATCAGAGGGGTGACCTGAACAAATTGAGAGGACTGGCCTGCCGGCGTGCGGGCCTGTCGGAACACCATGAAATCCAGATTGTCCCCGATCACCTGGTTGGCGCGGGCAAATCCGCTGTTTTTGCACATCAGGTCGGTCAGGTAGCGTCCGGATTCAGGTACCGTCGGGTCATAGGTGCCAATTTGACCGCGCACGTACATGGGCATCCGGCAGTCACTCGGGTTGCCAAATTCAAACTCGCCGAGCGAGAAATGCAGGCTGCTGGCAACTGGAATCATAGTGCTACCGTTTTCCCTACGAATGAACTGAATGGTTTCATTGTCGTGCATCGACAGCGGGTCACCTTCCGGTACCGTAGCCAGTTGAGGCCAGGGGAGCCACTCGGGTGGTGCAACGGTGTTTACCGCCCGGTCGTCACACAGAGGGGCGCTCCAGTTAGAGTAGCGCGGCTGACCAATTACAGCGGTCGGTGCATAGGTTCTCAGGCGCAGGCACCACTGCTCGGTATCGGTTGCCAAGTCTGGGATGTCCAGTTGTACATCCTGCAGTCCGCCGCCACTGTAGGACACGGCGGGTAACCGGGTGCGTATCGGATCGAGCCCGGCTGGCTCGCGCCGGGTCAATTCCACTTCGACCATCGACTGTACTTGCGCCGGTAAGCGCCATTGCAATGCCATGCGGTTGCCCGCCGGAGCCAGGCCGACTGGCTGGGCGGGTGCCAGCGTCCAGTCGGATTGTGGCGGAATGCTGCGACAGCCAATCTGGGTCGTGGCCGAGACGTTGTTGTTGGCGTCATGAGTGACGGCAAAGCCGCAGAATTCACCGGCGATGTGCTCGTACTCAAGCGACGGTGATTCCGTGCCACAGCTGGTACCCAGATCCATCGTCTTTCCCGCCACCTGTTGGTTCAAGCTGACACATTGGGTCGGTTTAACCGGTGTCACGGTGATGAGCAGAGGTCCAGAGACCACCCCGATCGGAGCCGGTACTTGGGCTTCACAGTAATCGGGTTTGATTCTGACGGCGGCCGAAGAATCGCACATGTTGACGCCGCTGTATGCCGGTAACGTGCAGCCGAAGGTATCGCCGTTGCTGGCGGTATAGGTGAAATCGCGAGTTGCAGCGTCACTGCACTGATTTTTGAAGGTCGAGTTGGTGCACAGGCTGGAGTCCGGTCCGGCGATCGATTTTTCATTCAGCTCATAGGGCCCGCTGGGGGCAACCCCTGTGCATTGCAGACTCAGCTCCTCACCACTCGACGAAGGCAGCTCACTGAGGAACGACCAGGCTTTATCTTGCTGTGTCTCAACCGTACAACCGCACATTTCAGTGCCGGGTTGAGTCACCTCGACCATGGGTGGGTCTGGCAGGGTGCGGTCCGGGAAGTTGACCCGGACGGGTTCGCTGAGCAGACTCAGCCGGCCACTGTCAGAGCGGCTAGCCAGGCGGTACCAGTAGACATCGCCCTTATTGTTAACCGGGTCGCCTGCATCGTCAATTAACAGAACCTGCTCAATGCTGGGCAGTGATTCTGTCTCCTGACTGACTTTGATGCGGAAACCCTCAAATGGCTTGCTAGGGTTGCATTGGAGCCCCGCTTCCCGTCCATCGATGTCGGGGGTGCCGTCATCATCGCTGTCTGCCCATTCATCACTGTCAGGGATGCCGTCACCATCGCTGTCTTTAAAGGCACTGGCGTCCCGGTAGTTTTCGAAGCGATACACCAGGTACTCGTTAATTTTCATTTGCACCCGGCGCGGGGTGTCGGTCACGCAATCTTTATCGTCGGCAACGTATTCCAGGAAACCGTCCTGTTCGGCGGTCATCGGGTTGCAGAACTGACGATCGCGTCCCCAGGCTTCCTGATATCCCGTGATGCTGGGTGATTCAAAGGTCAGCTCGACTCGCTGCTGGGATTCGTTCAGGAAGGGCCGCACGCCCCAGGGCGCGGGCGGGCGCGACATATCGCGCACCGTGACCAGCGTCTCAACTGACGGGCCATACTGGCCAGCAATATCACGGGGTACCAGGTAGTAGGCACGGGTATCACCCGGAACCAGGCCGGCGGCCAGTAAGTCAGTGCGGGTTTCCAGCCATTCCGGTACCAGCGCGTTGTCGTCTGGGGTGATGGTCAGCAAGGTATCGTTCACCCGTTCAAGGTCGGTGAATTGAGGCCAACCGCGTTCATCGTGATCGAGCATTGCCGCTTCCACAGCCAAGTTCCGTACCGGTGCAGAACTGACGTTATCGATACTGCGGTAAAGATCAAAACCAGCAAGAAACAGCTGATTGGCCAAACGGTCGGCCTGATTGGTTGCTCCGGGCATGGCCCAGTTTAAGGCAACGCTGTAGTGGTCGCGGAAATCTGGCAGGTCGCAGGACGACTGTTCCACCTGATCGAATTGCCGGGGTGCCAGAATCTGTTGCGGCTCCCTCAGGTCAACATTGGCCAGACCAATCCGGCGGGTTTGACCTTCGTTGCTGTGGGCGATCAGCTCATAGGTATATTCATCGGGCGCCAGACCTTCGTCGTGCCAGCCCCGGTAGCGGGCAATAGCCAGGTTGAAGTCCATGCGAGAGGCCAGATGGCCCCAGAAGGTATCGTTCCCGAGCCGGTCGTGAATTCGTGTGGCGTAATGGTCGGCATCGAAGACCGCTATATTGTTATCCAGCAATGCCTCTTCCATCAGTTGACCAACGGTTTCCAGCAGGCGGCGCTGTTCGGCAGGCCCCTGATAGAGTGTGCGAATCTGGACTGGATCCATCACACCGCGAGCAGGAAAGGTTTTCAGCAGTTCACCGTCGCGTCGCAGACTGAAACTGACGATATCGTCGGGCAGGCTGCCTTCGAGCAGATCCCAGCGCAGATAAACTCGCTGCTGACTTTGCCCCGCCTGGGTGATGGAGCCTTCGGGCGCAACCCGGGCGACAAAATAGAACGGACTCTCTGCCAGACTTGCTCCTGCCAATGCTGTTAACAGTAGCAGCGCGAGCCCATAACCTTTCCATGCATTCATGCTGAACCGTCCTCCCTAGTAAATTGCGCTGGCTGATAAGTCCATAACCGACCAGCCATTTTGATAACCGGCCTGGAATCGTGCATCTCCGGTGCCGCACCAGCTGTCTCTGCGACTGCGTGACACTGAGGTCCAACTGGCAGGCTCGCAGAAGCCAGCCCCGGCGACACCGAAGCCTTCACCGACAAAGACCACGTCGCCGTCGGTATTGACCGACGCTATGGCTTTCACCTGTCCGCGCAGGGATCCAACACAAAGCACCTTGCCGTAGGCGCCACCGCCCACCAGACCACCCAATGTGAGCGGCGGTCCGGCCAGAACCCAGGAGCCCATATCAGCAGAGACACCAATGGTAAGCGGGCATCCGGTCGCCCATACCGGAATCGAGGCAGACCCCCGGACATAGGCACCGGCAAAACCGCTGTCAGGAATGGGAATGAACTTCGCAACCTCAGGGTCCAGTTCCAGCAAGATGTCCTGATTGCAGGTTCGACCCAACAAAAAGGCCACTTCTGCTTGTATATCGCTGAACAAGGCACCGGCACTGGCACCGATGTAAACCTCCTGCGTGCCGAGGCCAGCGGCGAAGGCTGGGTCATAAATCACGAACTGGGTGAAACTAATGTCGCCCAGTACCGCCAGTCCGCCAAAGACACCGATCGGGTTCAGTGCAAACTCCTCTCCGGTTGCATTGGCCAAGGTGAAACCAAGATAGACCTTTTTAAGCGTGATGTCGGACCCCGCGACCCGGGCTGGCAAATTCATCGCAGCAATGGTCACATCGAGATTGCTGTCTGCCCCGGGGGCAGCGCAGCCGGCATCCTTGTTTGATGCACTCCAGCTCACGGCCGACAGGGAAGCGCCAAAGGTATTGCCTTCCTCACCGTCGCTCGACGGCTTCATCGTCCACTCCGCTTGCAGATGGGCGCGTTCGAGTTCATGCCCGGCGATGACGCCGTAGCCGTCCATGGACGCGCTGGTCAGCGGAATATCCCGGACTCCGGCTGTAGCGTCAGCCAGTGCGTCATTGACGCTGCTTTCCACCGTTGCGATAGCCTCGCGAATACCCTGGTTGGCCTGGTCGGCTAACGTGAGCAGGTCGTCCCGTAGCTGACGCTGTACTTCGGCCAACTCGGTGTTAAGGGTTTCTCGCAAGTTTTTAATCGGCCCCGCTGCCATGATCTGCCCAACCAAGTGCCGGCGTAGCTGGTCGGCCGTCATGGTGGCCATTGGCAGACGCCCCTGCAGCTGGTTTTGCAGCTCTTGCACAAGCAGGTCGCGCAGTGAATTTAGCTCATCGCGGGCCCCGTCAAAGGCGTAACTAAACACATCGACGCCGGTGCTGCCGAGATCAGGCTGTTCAAGAAGCATGTCGATCCGGCCATCTGTCGCAATGTATATTTCCTGGTTTACCGAATCGAGATTAACCGATGTGTAAGTATCGGCATTCTCTAACTGGCCATGCAGTGCGTCGAGGTAACCGGCGAGAATATCCAAAGGATCAACGACCAGGATTTCAAGCCTGCTCGCCAAAGCGGTTAGGGCTCCCAAGCGGATTTCGAGATCCGACAAGACGGTATCGAACAGCTCAGCGCGCAGTGTGCCTAGATCATTCTCAATCTGATCAGTAAAGGCGGTAACTTCGAACAATAAATCCGCAATCTGGGTGCCGCAGAGTTCATTGCGCACCGCCTGCTCGGCATCGTTGAGCTTGGTGAGCAGCAATTCGGCGCTCACCGTCAAGGTGCGTCGTGCTTCGTTCATTGAGCGCTGAGTGCCGGGGTCAGACACGACCTGGTCAGCCAGCAGCCCGAGCAACTCACCACCTTCAAGTACCGATAAAATCGACCTCAGATTCGCCATGTGTTGCCAGGTATTGTGCAGAAACCCGTCAACTTCACTGCCCAGGTTACTGCCTTGCGTTGTGCACTGGGTCGCACTGAATTCAGTGGCTTTCTGTGCGATTTGGTTGATCTCAGCCACGGCCAGTTCGGCTTCATCCAACCAGCCTTCGATGTCGTTAATGCCGGCGATGGCGGTGTCTGCCGCCTGGCGGACAGGATCAAGCAAACCAGCCACCTGTGTCCGGGCCTGCTCGACCGAATTCCGGGCATTGTTCAGATCGTTCAGGATGGAACCCGGTACTGGATCGCTCCAACCTACACCATACAATTCTTGTAGAATGGCTTGCAGTGGTGCTCGCATAGCGATCTCTTGCTCATCCAGTACCTCCTGAATCGGCCCGAGCAGCTCTTCATCCAGCCCGGCGACCAACTGGTCCGGATACCCCCGGATCTGGGCCATGGTTTCTGCCAGCAGATCAAAAGGGTCTTTGTTGTTCGGCATCAAGGGTGACGAGGCAGCTCCGACTCGCTCGATCCCTTCCAGCAAGGCTTTTTCCATCACCGTATCGATGCCTTGTTGTGAGAAGGCGTTGATCTGCTCAACACGCGTGCTGACTGCGTTGAGTACGGGGGAGATGACCGGTTGATTGATCAGGCCGACATCCAGCAACAGCTCATCGACTTTCTCCAGACTGGACAGGCTGTTCAGATCAATCTGAAAGCGAATATTTTCCAGCCGGTCAAAGTCGGCACTGGCCCCGAAACTGAGTTTGGTGCGTTGCGGGGTAATGAAGTCGATGCCCGCGCTGGCTTCCAACACGAACAGATCCTGCTCCCAGCGACGGCCCAGAAATTGCGGTTCGGCGCTGTTCTCCGGCAGGTCGTAAAAGACCGGTAGCCCGAAGCCGAAGCCAGTGTTGCCCCACTCGTAACGGGCGGTTATATCGTAACTCGCATCGTTAACCCGATCGATTAACACGTTCCGGTTGGTCTGTTCCAGGTTGGCGGGCGGTGTGCCACTGAGCAAGGTATTTCGTGGCAGGGGCACGGAAGGCTCGGCTTCAGCCACGCCCAGGCTTGACCCGTTGGCTAGCCGAATGTCGCTGTCCAGAGCCTCCCAGAAAGGTACGCCAATCTTACCTCCCAGTGCCACAGTTCCGTAACGAGCTGGGGTCAGATCAGTGTCGTCCCAGGGTGTCATTAGTTCACCCTGGGTCAATGCAACTGGGAAACCGTCAGCGTTATCACGGCTATCGAGTCGGTACTGAGCCTGATTCTGCAGCACTGAACGTTCGACCATACCCTCCGGTGACCAGGTAACATCCAGCATCAGGGGCTTATCGAGTGCCAGAAATTCAGCCTCCTGCATCAACGTCAGACGCTGATCAGCGACTGAGCACTGAGGTGCAGACTGGCCGCTGGCATTGGTAAAGCGGAAGTCAAAGAGCCGTGTATCCGCTCGCCAAGAAGCCAGCTGACAATTGCCATCGCATTGATTTGCAGACAGTGTGGCTGCGCCGAGTTGGCCGCCACAGTCGATGGCGAGGCTTTCGAAAGCCACCGGGAAACCGGCATCACCGGCCAGCGCTAAACCGCCATCAACCCAACTGTAGGTATCGAACTTGTTGTCTTCCAGGCGCACTGCAAATCGGTCAAACTCAATGGGATAACCGTAAATGGACACGCTGCCGGGCAGTTGTGCCGGGTCCGCGTTGAACACACCGGTTACACCGCCGTTGCGCAGAACGTACTTGCTGGCGGTGTGAGTTATGATCGGCAGCATATCTGAACCGAAATCAACTTCCAGAGGCCGGTTGCCAATGTCCTGGCCGTTAGTGGCGTCGGGTTGACCGTTTGCATCGGCGTAGATCTCCGGGCCAAAGGTGACGCCGGGGGGGTAATAATTCCCTTTTCGAAAGGCATTGGTACCTGGCGCATAAGGCAAGATACCCTGCGCGTTTTTACCCCGGTGACTGACCAGATGATCGACAACCGATTCTCCATCTGGCACCAGAAAACCAGGCAATTGCAGAGTAGCCTGATCGCTTTCTGTCAGATCAGCGGGCCGGCGCCAGGCATAATCATTTCCGCCGAGGCTGGTCTCGCGTACGCCCCAGGCAACGCCCTGCGTGCCAACCTCAGTCAGCGTGCCAAGCAGTGAGCCATCCTTGCCCAATGCGATGCTCTCACCACGGCCACCGTGCTGAATCGTGACCCCCTGGACACACCCTGGGGTGCGACAATCTGCACTTTGTGCAAGAACAAAGGTGGTTTTCAGACTGCTGTTTTCCAGCTGGCTATCAGTCACGCTGACCGAAAAGGCTTCCCAGATCAACTGGCCCTGGGGCCAGCCCGATACGGCTGAACCGTCATTGAATTGTGTGGTTGTTTCAATGCCAGCGTCTCGCAGAATAAGGGTGCCTGACTGACCATCAGCAAAGATGGCGGTATTCAGATTATAGTCTTCCCGGCGTTCATCCGATGTTTCGTAAACACCATGGGCGATCAGGTGGGTTGCCGAGTAATCCAGCACAAAGCCCTGAGGCCCAAGGTTCCCGCCGGTGATTTCAAAGCCGTAAGGCAAATGCTCTGCTGAGAGAATCTGTCGGTAAAAACTGATGGCTTGATCGCTAAAGATCAGGAAATTCAGGGCGCCGCCGGAGCGAATCCATGGGGTGTTAGTCGGGTCCGGCGAAAAATGGGTTTCCACCAGCATCCGATGCAACGGTGGTAACGGCAGAAACGTGCCTTCTAGCGGTATTTGGCCGGACGTTACGACCAGATTGGCCGGTCGGCCATTGCTCTCGTTCAGCGTAGTGCAGACAATTCCGGAATAAGGCTGATTCACTGGCTCGCCATCGAATGTCAGCGGGAACAGATAGGTTCCCTCTACCTCAAGCTCACCTTCCGGACAGTTGCTGGCACCTTCGGGGATCAGTGCAATGGGGTTGTCCGGGCTGACCGTCAGTTGCTCTTCACCAAAGCGTACAGTATCTGGCAAGGGGCGCAGCTGGGGAATATCAAGCTCGGCGACCTGCGTCAGTCCACCTTGTTCAACACTGGCAAGCAAACGCACTTCCCAGTTGTTCTGCCAGGCGCGGAACAGGAACTCAATGACAGAGGCGGGGTTCACAGAGGCGACCAGAGATTGCTGCGGCGACGCCATCAGGGCATTGCGGTCATAAATGGCTTCGGACGGATAAAGGTAATGCCCGAGCAAGGTGCGATCCACCTCGGTGCCGCCCGAGTCCTGCGCCAACAAGGTTAGCGCCATGGGCCAGTCTTCATCCAACACTGAGCAGGCACCTGCGGCTGTGCAGTCGGCCTGCAGCGCAAGCGATACCGCCAGTGCATAGGGTGATGACAACGAATAGGCATCGACGGGGGCCATGATGCCGGAACAGGCAAGGCCAAAAGGCGACGCGGGTGGGCCATCACCAATGAGGCAGGCCTCCACCAGGGCCAGCTGGCCAGTGGCATCCGCATCTGTCTCGGGCAGATCGTCGAGGATGGTCACCATTGCTTCCTGGCGGCTGACTTCCAGGGTGATATCGGGCTGACCCAACTGCACCCGAAAAGTCTCGGCGGCCTCCGACAGAGCATCTATCAGCAGCGGTACCTTAAGCGTCTGACGTCGCTCGCCTTCGGCAAAGCTGACAGAGACTAGCTGACTCACATAATCGAACCCAGCTTCTGCCGTGCCGTTTTCACTGGTCAGCTCAACCGTAAAGGCTGGCAGATCATTCGCCAACACCCCGCCACTGCGTCGCAAAACGATCTCGGCCACACCGCTGGCCTCTCTGACCGATACATTCGCGACCGACAGGCGGGGTTCGGTTTCAAATATCCAGCCGCAATCGGGGTTACACAAAAAGCTGTTGCCAGATGCCAGGACAAGATCAGGCAAACCATTAATAACGTTGCTTTCCCGAATGCGACGATACAAATCAGCGGCGTCCAGTCCGGCAAACGCCGGCAGAACTGTTTCGGGAGCCAGTCCCTGACGCAACCCTTCGACCATGCCGCCATAACTTTCCGGCATGCGACCAGCCCGCCTCGGCATATCCATGACCGAACCAGACAAGAGCAACAGCGACAAGTTCGGGTCATTCAGATCGGCCTCGTCTTCGATACGGGTCAGATCGAGCAAGCCCGGATCGGTAGACGCGTCAAACCCGAACTGCTGCATCAGGTTCTTTTCAGTCTCACCGATCTGCTTGGCCAGTGGTGTTGTGGTTGTCATACTTCCACTGAACTGAGCGGCGGCCAGATCGGTCAGAATATTGATGTTCTGTGGCAGTTCATCCGCCGGGGTAACCGCGCTCAGCGGCTCACTCAGTTGGACAGTCTCACCGGTCAGCTCGTCCTGAAAGTCACCGGTTGCCTCGATTTGATAAACGCTTCCCTTGGTTGCCTGAAACTCATAGCGGTCGCCGGTTACCTGCGCCGAAAACGGCTCGCCACGCTGTCCCTGGGTGTTTAAAGGGTAGGCTTTTACTTCAAGCCGGCTGAATGGCCCCTTTTGCACGGTGCCCCCGACCATGACCTGAACGGGGGTCGAGGGGTCATCCGTATCCGTTTCAGCGGATCCGCCACCCCCGCCACCCCCGCCACAAGCCGTCAACAGGCTGACCAACAGCGTTGGAATGAAGAAATGGAGTGGTTTAAACTGTCTGAGCATGGTCATCTTCCCTGGCAAGCGAGCCCTGCACTGTTCTTGTTATTCAAGCGAAGCTCAGTGCTGCTATGCGCTGGCTCCAGACCGTTTCTCAACAACTGACTCGTCCGCTATCCTTAATAGGTTAGCGCTGACTCACAGATGAAACGATTACCCACTAGCAAGATAGACCAGACATTCGTCAATCGCTATAACCCAAATGAACTACCCCGAATGGGTAAGGGAGACTCTTTTAGCTGAATTGCTCAGCCTCTTTAGCAGGTTGCTGAAAAAGGCTTCCTGCCTTTTCCAAACACGAACAGCAAACACTGTGATTTTTACTGTTATCGGCATAAGTACAGCCTTTGAAGTCAGTAAAGAAACGAAGACTTTCCAGAAACAATTACCCTACAGTCACTATGAATATGCACGTGCTGACTCCAAAAACTTCGTGACCGAGAAGAATTAGTACGAGGTCATTGCTACAAAACTTAGCCACTTAAAACGATCCGCACTGCGGTTAACGGACTGCAACTTTCTAGCCTCGAGCCATTAAACCTGATAATCAAATACCACTAGCTCCTCAAGCAAAGGCCCAAACACTTCTTTGAGTGCATCATGCTCCGGGTGCGGCAAATAATTCTGACGCCCCTGTTCATCAGCAAAGGTCATTAACACTGAATGGGTATAACCCTGGCTCTTGTCTTCCGGACTGTTGTTTACTCCCCACTCCACTGAGACTACGCCTTCTACTTTGTCTGGTATCGCCTTAAACAGTGCTCTGGTTTCATCTACTTGAGACGACGTAGTTGAGTGTCTGAATTTGATGAGCAATATATGTCTGATCATTGATTTCTCCGTTATTGCATTTCTACAGTTTAACTAACTCATTTTTATAGTTTCTTTGGTCGTCAAGCGATTTTAGAAGACCCATTTGAGCTGTCACAGTCTTTAATACAGCTGATCCATCTACTTCTGTGAGTTTCACAATATACCTGTACAACCGGGCATCCAATAGCCTGGCTTTACCCGTTGAATTGGCAAGTCTGGTATCGATAATGGCCGGGATTTTGTTATTGGGCGAAAAGCGCAAGAATTCGGCGTCAAACTGATCGCCTTTGCCAATATTAACCGGAATAACTGTATACGCTAGGCCTAATTCTTCCAGCATGAGCGTAATTTTGTGACCGTTCGGGGTTGTCCAGTAATAGAGCTTGATCATGGTAAGGCTCCTTTAAGCCATCAAAAATGGCCATTTTGCACTGTTTTGGGGCTTAAACTCAGTAAAACGATGACTTTTTGAGCTGGTCACGCTCTGTAACCGAGTTGACTCTTTTTTATTCAGCTTTAACAGGTATAATGCGCGCCCTAATTTAAAGCCGGACACCCTGCTTGTGATCGAAAAACTTCGTAATATCGCCATTATTGCCCACGTTGACCATGGTAAAACCACACTGGTCGATAAATTGCTTCGACAATCCGGCACTCTGAGCCGTAAAGACCTGGGTACAGAACGCATCATGGACTCCAATGACCAGGAGCGTGAGCGCGGTATTACAATTTTGGCGAAGAACACGGCCATTAACTGGCACGACTACCACATCAACATCGTAGATACCCCGGGACACGCCGACTTTGGCGGCGAGGTTGAACGGGTGCTGTCGATGGTTGATTCCGTATTGTTGCTGGTCGACGCTGTCGACGGCCCGATGCCACAGACACGCTTTGTAACGTCTAAAGCCTTTGAGCAGGGTTTGCACCCTATTGTTGTGATCAACAAGGTCGACCGCCCTGGCGCTCGCCCGGACTGGGTGATGGACCAGGTGTTTGACCTGTTCGACCGCCTCGGAGCAACCGACAAACAACTCGATTTCCCGGTTATTTACGCCTCGGCTCTGAACGGCGTTGCCGGTGACGACCCACTGAACATGGCTGAAGACATGACGCCGCTGTTCGAAATGATCGTTAACCAGGTACAACCGCCGGAAGTCGAACGTGACGGTCCGTTGCAAATGCAGATCTCCGCACTGGACTACAACAGCTACGTTGGCGTTATTGGGGTTGGCCGCATCAAGCGCGGTCGCCTGAGGACCAATGAGCAAGTGATTGTGGTCGGCAAAGATGGCAGCAAAAAGAAAGGCCGTATTCTGCAGGTGATGGGCTACCACGGCCTTGAGCGGATCGATGTACCGGAAGCCGAAGCTGGCGACATCGTCTGCGTAACCGGCATTGAAGGTCTTAACATTTCCGACACCCTGTGTGATCCGAACCAACCGGAGGCCTTGCCGCCCCTGACGGTCGATGAACCGACCGTGAGCATGAACTTTCTGGTCAACAACTCTCCGTTTGCCGGTCGTGAAGGCAAATACATTACCTCGCGTAACCTGAAAGACCGCCTCGACCAGGAACTGATCCACAACGTGGCGCTGCGTGTTGAGCAGGGCGACACCCCGGACAAGTTCAAGGTATCCGGCCGCGGTGAACTGCACTTGTCGGTGCTGATCGAAAACATGCGCCGTGAAGGATTTGAACTGGCTGTATCCCGCCCGGAAGTCATTCAGCGTCTGGTTGAAGGTGAAATTCAGGAGCCTTACGAGCAAGTCGTTATCGACCTGGAAGAACAGCACCAGGGCGGCGTGATGGAAGAGCTTGGGTTGCGCAAGGCTGAAATGACCAACATGGAAAACGACGGTCAGGGCCGCATGAAAATGGAGTTCATGGTGCCTTCACGTGGCCTGATCGGCTTTCGCGGCCAGTTCCTGACACTGACCTCCGGCTCCGGCATTATGACCAGCATTTTCGACCATTACGGTCCGGTCAAAGGCGGAGACATGTCCGGTCGTCCATTTGGCGTACTGGTGAGCATGGCCAAGGGTAAGACTCTCGCTTACAGCCTGTTTGCCTTGCAGAGTCGCGGTCGTCTGTTCCTGGGCCACGGCGTGGACATTTATGAAGGCCAGATCGTCGGCATTCATTCCCGTAACAATGACTTGGTGGTCAATCCAACCAAAGCCAAACAGCTGACCAACATTCGTGCTTCTGGTACTGATGAGGCACTGACGCTGTCTCCGCCGATTGAGCAAACCCTTGAGCAGGCGCTGGAGTTCATTGAAGACGATGAACTGGTTGAAGTAACGCCGCTGTCGATCCGCATGCGCAAAAAGCTGCTGACCGAAAACGAACGCAAGCGCGCTGGTCGCGGTCCCAAGTAACCCTGGCTTGTCAGCAATAGCGTCACTCCCCTCCCACCCTGCCCCTGGCTAGAACAGGGGAGGTGACGCGACTTCCCAACTTGGCCACACGACCCAAAAAGCTTAAGGGGAAAGAGCCCTTGACCAGATGTTTGCGGCCTAATCGCCGCGAGGGAGCCGCCTTCTAGGAAGGCAGTATGCCAATGTCGGTCAGCGGAATGCCCGCTTTACGCAACGCCAGACGCATGGTTGAACGCACGACTTTGGGGTCATCCAGATGCAATAATCCGGAAGCAACCGTATGGGCCCAGCCACTGTCAATCTGACGCAGTATGGATTTCACCCGCAGCAAATTTGAGCTGCTCATCGACAGGTGACGATACCCCAGACCAACCAGCGTCACCGCGCCCAGCGGATCACCCGCCATCTCGCCGCAGAGGCTAACCGGAATACCCCCTTCATTGGCGGCGTCCACCACCATTTTAAGGGCTTTCAGCACGGCCGGGTGCAACGAGTCATAGATGTTGGCAACACGCGGGTTGTTCCGGTCGACCGCAAGCAAATACTGGGTCAGGTCATTGGAACCGACTGAAATAAAATCGACCAGGGTGGCAAATTCACGCACCAGGTAAACCGCCGAGGGGACTTCAACCATGACACCCACTTCAGGCAGAATCACTGCAACGCCTTCATCGTTTAATTCCAGTACGGCGCGGTGAATGATGGCCAGCGCCTCTTCAACTTCACTGACACTGGTGACCATCGGCAACATTACTTTAAGGTTTTCCAGACCCAGGCTGGCTCGTAACATGGCCCGAATCTGGACCATGAACAGTTCCGGGTGATCCAGCATCACCCGGATGCCACGCCAGCCCAGAAAAGGATTGTCTTCAACGATCGGGAAGTAATCGAGGCTTTTGTCACCGCCAATATCCAGCATACGCATGGTAACCGGCAACGGTGCAAAGGCTTCCAATTGCGCCCGGTAAATTCGGGCCTGCTCTTCCTCGGATGGAAAACGATCACGCATCATGAAAGGCACTTCGGTGCGAAACAGGCCAACACCGTCGGCCCCTTTGTTTTGCGACCGGACCACGTCCGTTTGCAGGCCCGTATTGACCATCAAACTGATAGCCACTCCGTCACTGGTTTCACTGACCTCGTCGGTCAGACTTTCCAGATCAGCTTCGCGCTCGGCTTCTTCTTTGCAGATCGTTTCAAAATACTGCCGTTTTTCCGGCGACAACCGGTAATAAACATGACCGCGGTAACCATCGACCACCAGCTCTTCGCCCTGCAACGCCTGCCAGGGCAATTCTTGCACGCCCATGATGGTCGGAATGGCCAGCGCGCGGGCCAGAATGGCTACGTGCGAGTTTTCTGACCCGGTGGTGCAGACAATGGCCGCTATCCGCCCAGTGGTGAGATCACCAAAAACCGTTGGAGATATTTCCTCTCCAACGAGAATGGCATGATCGGGAATCGCTACTTCAGGCACCAATGCCTGCAAATGAGACAATACTCGGCGGCCAAGATCGCGCATGTCAGCCGCACGTTCACGCAGGTAATCGTCTTTGATACTTTCAAAGTGATCGATGTAACCGCGCATCACACTGGCCAGTGCGCTTTGTGCCCACTCGCCTTTCCTGATCCGCTCGACAACACTGTTGCCCAGCGCCTGATCTTCAAGAATACCCAGATAGACATTAAACAAGGCCAACTCTTCCGGGCGCAATTCACTGCGCAATCGTTCGCGCGTCGCAGACAGCTCGGAACGAACCGCTGACAGTGCACCTTCAAACAATATGACTTCGGCTTCTATGTCCTGTGCTACCCGGTAGCGCACGGAATCGAGATCAGATGGCGGGACCAGGACATGCGCTTTGCCAATGGCAACCCCTTGCGATCCGGCGACACCGGCAAAACGAACATCCAGTTGCTCGCCGCCCAGCAGGTTCAGGCCCGACAGCGCACCGGTTGCCTCGGCATGGGCGATCACTCCGGCCAACTGCGCCGAGAGGGTCACCATCAGTGCTTCTTCAGGATCACCAAACCGACCTGCTTCGGCGCGTTGAATGGTCATTACTCCCAGCACCTTTCGGTGATGGATAATGGGTACCGCCAGCAAACTCTTGAACGGTTCCTCGCCCAGCCCAGGGATAAAATGATAATTCGGGTGTTGCGTTGCGTCACTGAGATTAATCGGTTCTTCGCGCTTGCCGACCAGAGCGATCAGCCCCTCATTCTGAGTCAGGGTGACTTTGCCGACGGCCTCGGCACTTAACCCTTCCGTTGCCATCAAAACATAGCGGTTGACGTGTGGGTCCCACAAGAACACCGAGCACACTTGAACGTTCATGCCCTCACGAATACGGCCTACGACCGTCCTTAGGGAAGCTTGCAGGTCCCGGGTGCTGTTTACTGCCTCCACCACCTGGCGGAGTAAATGCAACATATCAATCACGTCGCCTAAGCTCCTTGTTTACCCTGGGGGCGAGCTCTGCCAGAGCCTGGCGATAGACATCCCGTTTGAACGACACCACCCGGGCTAGCGGGTACCAGTAGGAAACCCACTCCCAGCCGTCAAACTCGGGGTCTTCACAGTCATTGAGTATGATCTGACGATCCTGCCCGGTCATGCGCAACAAAAACCACTTTTGTTTCTGGCCAATGCAGATAGGCAGTGCATTGTAGCGAATCATCCGCTTGGGCAATCGATAGCGCAGCCAGCCGCGGGTACAAGCCAGTATGTTCACGTTATCCGGATGCAGACCGATTTCTTCCTGCAACTCACGGTACAGCGCATCCGTTGGCGTTTCGCGGGCGCGAATCCCACCCTGGGGGAATTGCCAGGCATCCTGGCCAATACGACGCGCCCAGAGCACTCGGCCCTGATCATTGGTCAGTATTATGCCCACATTGGGGCGGTAGCCATCGGAATCGATCATTATCGCCAGTACCCTCCCCTGTCCGGATTCGCACCACTTACGAATCAATGAATGTTGCTGACCGCCGCCCTCTGACTACTGTCCCGCCAGATGCACAGAAGCTAGCTTTGCGGCCAAATCAGCCGTCGTTTATGAATGCATTGTTCCACATCGACTGCCAAACACCAAACAGGTCATACCCAGAACCCAACGAACAGCGGTGAAACCTGGCCGACCTTGTGCCTGATTCAACATGCCCGTATTCTTAGCAGCCATCATTATCCCTCTGAACAGCGCCCAGCCCGATAACGGAGTCTTGCAGTGACCCTCGCCATTTTTGACCTCGACAATACCTTACTTGCCGGCGATTCAGACCACGCCTGGGGTCAATTCCTGATCGATCAGGGCCTGGTCGACGCCAATATCGTTAAAACAGCCAATGACACCTTTTACGCTGACTATCTGGCTGGCAAACTGGATATCGACCGCTACCTGCGCTTCTCACTGTCGTTTCTGGCCGGCAAACCCCTGGACGAGCTTGCCAGCCTGCATCAACGCTTTATGGCAACAACCATCGAACCAATGATCGGTCAGAAATCACTGGCCTTGCTTGATCAGCACCGCCAGCGCGGTGACACTCTGATGATCATCACGGCAACCAACCGTTTTGTCACCGGTCCCATCGCCAAACGCCTCAATGTATCTCACCTGATCGCCTGCGATGCACAGATTGTTGACAACCAATACACCGGCTTGCCAACCGGCATTCCCAGCTATCAGGAAGGCAAGGTGATACGCCTGCAAACCTGGCTCGATGAACACAACCAATCACTCGATGGCGCCTGGTTTTATAGCGACTCCCGCAATGACTTGCCATTGTTGCGTCAGGTTGACAATCCCGTTGCTGTCGATCCCGATGAGACCCTGGAAGCTCAAGCCCACCTTCACGGCTGGCCGATCATCAGTTTGAGGGGCTAGCATGCGTGACATCTTTATCTTCGGTCTGACAGTTGCCGCTTTGGTACTGGTATTGGCCGGTTGTTCGCAGCCAAGTGAACCCTCAGGGGAAGCCATCGAACCGGCGGCGAGACCAAGTACGCTGCAAGGGCCTGAAGCTGACTGGAACGATGTCCGTTTTGCAGCGGCGGCTCGGGCGTTTCAGCAGCAGGCGGAAACTGAAGGTCAGGCACTCCAAGCCCTCTGCGAGCCGCTGTTCAGCGCCATAAACGCCTTTCTGGATAACCCGCAGAAAGATTTTCAGATATCCGCTCAGGCCGCCTGGCATCGATGCTATGAGCAATGGCAGCGCTTTTCTCTGTTCCACCATCTGGCGTTCAACCCGGCGGCTCAGGAAGCTCTGAATAGCACCCGCCGCCTGATCAACTCTCGCCCTTTCCTACCGGGTTATATCGATTCACTGCCCGAGTACCCGTTCAGTGGTTTGGTGCATGAAACCGGCCTGGAACTGACCCTCGATAACCTGATGGGTCAACATCAGATGATGGACCTTGACTCAGCCTCGCTGGGCTTCCCCGCCGTTGAAACCCTCCTGTGGAAGACCGGGCTTGACGAATACTGGCGAGTCAACGGCGGCGACAACGACACCGCCATCAAGCGACGTCATCAATACCTTCGGATCGCCTCCATCCAATTGCAAGACCTGCTGGGGCAGGCACAGCTGCGCTGGTCCGCCCAATTGGGATTCACCGGGTTGTCAGACAGCACCCAGCAACGCATCGTCTGGGTCAGCCTGGAGCAACAGATCAGGCAGGACCTGCTAGAACTTAGCTTCGCCCCGGACGCCCGGGATGAGCCGGTCTGGCATCATCCGAGTTTTGTCGCAGGCCAGGGCAAGCGTCATTTGCTGGCAAAACTGGCGGGCCTGGAAGCGTTGCTGGCCAGCGATGAACAGACTGCCAGCGCACTGGCTTCATGGCTGGACCGCAGCGGCTATGCAGTATCGGCCACTGCCCTGGGTGACCATCTGGCCGATACAACCTCTGCAATATCGGCATTGCCGGACAACACCCCAGCCAGCGACATCGGGGATGAAGCCTGGCAAAGCGCAGCAACGTCACTGACACAGTTAGCCGATGACATTAGCCATATCCGCCAGCAGTTATCGACACAAAACGGGAACTAACTGCCGGTCAGACACCGCGACAAATTCCGGATTAAGCGTCGACTCCTTGCCATAGACCAGCGGCGAGCCGTCCCATTGCACAATACCACCACCGGCCGCCTCCAAAATAGCCTGTGGGGCGGCGGTATCCCATTCACTGGTCGGCCCCAGCCGTGGGTAACAGTGTGCTGTGCCATTGGCCAGCAGCATAAATTTCAGTGCACTGCCTACTGATCGGGTATCAACGCGGTAACCGGCTGCCTCCAGCCGATCTCGCCAGACGCCCTGCCAGGCAGAGCGCCGACTACCAAGAACCTGCAGCGGTTCCTGCCGGGAAACGCTAGCGGCCTGAATCACACTGGCGTGCTCCGGCCGACCCTGCTGGGGCTTAACGGCCTGCCCGCCCCACCAGCCAATACCAGTGACTGGTTGAAAGACCATGCCAAACACCGGCTGATGCTCGTGCATCAGTGCAACATTGATCACGAACTCATCGCTCTGGTGCAGAAACTCGCGAGTACCGTCCATAGGATCGACCAGCCAATAATACTGCCAGTGACGCCGCCGTGCGTAAGGTACAGGTGCCTCTTCGGATAATACCGGACAGTCAAGAATGACCGGCAACCCAGAGACCAGCCGTTTAGAGGACGCAAGGTCAGCAGCTGTTACCGGCGAGTCATCCGCCTTGCGGTCAGTATGCCAGCGCGACCGGTCGCGATAGACCTGCAGAATGTCATCACCGGCCCGCTGCACCAATTGGAACAAGGTTGCGATACGATCCGGTGACAGCCTGAAATCACCTGTCATGGAGTTCCCTCTTGAACATTTACGCTTAACCATCCCATAGCCTGAACATTGCGGGGCTGAAGGTTTTGCATTCGCTGGCGGTCAGTCTACCATGTCCACGTGCGCGCCCTTGTAACCGGTCGCAATCACCCTTATTAACCGCTGTATCTAATCAGATCGATGTTTTGAGAGAGGGTATGACCGACACTGCGGTACGACTGGACAAATGGCTTTGGGCGGCACGTTTTTTTAAAACACGCGGCCTGGCAAAAGACGCCATTGAAGGCGGTAAAGTGCATTATGACGGCGCTCGTGCCAAGCCAAGCCGAACCGTTGAAGTCGGCACCCTGCTGCGTATGCGCCTGGGTTTTGATGAAAAAACCGTTGAAGTTCTTGCTGTCACCGACAAGCGCCGCAGTGCACCTGAAGCGCAGTTACTGTATCGGGAAACACCAGAATCTCTTGAAAAACGTCAGCAGATGGCGGCGCAACGCAAAGCTCAAAACGCAGGCCAGGCCGCACCCGATCACAAACCCAGCAAAAAAGAACGACGCGACATCCGCAAAATGAAAGATTCCTTCAACGCCTAGGGCACCGTTGTCCGGGCCAATGACGAGACCTGCATGAGCAACCCCGATCAGACCCAACGCTTTTTGTTCGACCAGACCAACATCCGCGGAGAAATTACCGGACTGCAGCGCAGCTACCAGGAAGTGCTGTCCCGACACAACTACCCAGAGCCCGTGCGCTTGCTGCTGGGCGAGTTTCTGGCTGCCGTTGCGTTGCTAAGCGATACGCTGAAGTTCGACGGAACACTTAGCCTGCAAGTGCGCGGTGCCGGCCAGGTGCGAATGCTGATGGCCGAATGCCGGGACAACCATGCCCTGCGCGCCATCGCCCAATACCATGACGACTTCAGTCCCGACCAGCCATTATTAGGCAACGGCCAACTAGCCATCACCATAGAACCCAAAAACGGCAAAAGCTATCAGGGCATCGTATCGATCAATGATGCAGATCTAAGTCTGAGCCATGCTCTACAGGATTATTTCCGCCAATCTGAGCAGATTCGCACCCGGGTATGGCTCTATGCCGACCCCCAGCTGGCCACTGGCATGCTGTTACAAGCGATGCCACATTCTGCCAGTGAGGGTAGCCTGGAAATCGATGACGATGCCTGGAACCGTGTAACCCACCTGGCAGAAACCATTACTGCTGAAGAGATGCTCGCCCTGGACAACACCACGATATTACGGCGATTATTTCATGAGGAAGAAGTCCGCGTTTACGAAGAACGGTCGCTGGTCTTTGAATGCACCTGCACGCGTGAACGTTGTGCCACTGCAATCCTGATGCTGGGTGAGGAAGAGGCCATGTCAGTGGTGGCAGAACAGGGGGACGTCCACAGTGACTGTCAGTTTTGCCATCAACAGTATCGCTTCTCGGCGGACGACATCACCGAACTGTTTGACAGTTATAAGCAACGCTTGAACTAATAATCGTCTTCCCGTCCCACGGGCGGGATAACCCGCCGACTTCAGCTGTCGAAGATGCGATCGCCCATCTGATCAATCATCAACCTCGCTTTGACCAGCGTAAAGTTGCACGCTTCATCTTCACCGGCAACTAGGTCTGACCGGATAAACGTGTGCCGTTGCTCCGGCTCTCCAGGCTTCACAATGATACCGCTAACCCGATACTGTCCACCCTCACGGATGGGGGTTGGTGTTATTTCTAACCCTTTGTATTCAACCGTCTCGCCGCGAACTTCCCGGGCACTACTGGGACCCGCCATCATCGCTTTTTTCAACCATCCGAACATCTCTGTACCTTCCTCTACGGCGTCGCCGTCTTCTTGTTTTACGTTTTAACTGATCTGGCTCGCAGCCGCTAGCCACTATTGTATCGCCTAATCACACGACTGGCGTCAAAATCACCCGGGCTATTGTAATAATAGGTAACGGCATCGGGTCAACTCCCCGAACAAGAGTCAAAAGTGTTACTACGCTACTCGAAGTGTTACCTATGCACACGTCAACGCTCTGCAAACCCTCCAGGCATTGATTACTTATCGAACAAAATTTCACAACCTGTTGTTTTATATATACTTTTTGAAACTGGCACGCAGACTGCAATCACTATGATACAACGATAAAGACACCCTAAAACAACAACAAAAACAAAAACAGGGTGATATAAGAACGATACGTGCCCACCCAAAAACAATAATAAGGGCACTGTTTTTATTTGAGGCATACTAAAAACAAAAACAGGGCCAGCTTGGCTTATTTGCCTCAAGAATGTGTATTTGACACGTTATCTAAATCGATTAACAACACTGATCGAGTCGCCCAAAAGGGCGATTTTGCTGTGTCTGGGATTTGACCAGCCTCAGCAAGGATGTTGTCGCTGCCCGGCCACTGAGGCTTACCAAATCCCCTGGTAAATCCCCCGGGCAGAAGTGCCTTAGCACCAGCCCTGCATCTCCTGAGTCACGATTTTATTCAGCATTTCGATGCTGTAATCGTTGGCATTCAAACAGGGGATCACGTCGCACACCTCGCCACCAGCCTCGATGAAATCGGCTTTGGCTTCAATGGCAATTTCTTCCAGCGTTTCCACGCAATCTGATACAAAGCCCGGTGTTGCAACAGCAATCCGTTTTATACCCTCCGCAGGCAGTTTTTTCATCACCTCGGCCGTGTAGGGCTGAAGCCACTTGGTTGGCCCAAGCCGGGACTGAAAGGTTACCCTTACTCGCTCTGCGGGCCAGCCAAGCCCTTCCCGTAATAACCGCGCAGTTTTCTGACAATGGCAGTAGTAAGGATCGCCCTTATCAAAATAGGCCTGTGGCAAGCCATGGAATGAAAACACCAGCACCTCCGGCTCTTGTTCGAGCAGTGCCAGCTGATCCCGGGTTTGCGCTACCAAAGCATCAATATGGGCCGGATGATCATGCCAGGGGTGAGCTACGCGCAGCGTCGGTTGCCAGCGCATCTTTTTCAGCGTCGCAAAAACGGCATCAGTCACCGATGCAGAGGTTGTCGCCGAATATTGCGGATACAGCGGCAACACCAGCAAGCGATCGCATCCTTCAGCCATCAATGCGTGAATGCGTGACGAAACCGAGGGATTGCCGTAACGCATCGCCCAGTCGATAACCCATTCAGGTCGTTGTTGTTGCAGTCGCTCTGCCTGCTCACGCGTATAACGGCGCAGCGGTGACTCACTCGGGTTATCCAGCCAGATCTTTTGGTATGCGGCAGCGGATTTTTTGGGGCGGAAAGTGAGTAGAGGACCAAACAATATCGGCCACCAGATCAGAGGACTCACTTCGATAACACGGCGGTCCATCAGAAATTCACGCAGGTAACGGCGTACGCTGGCGGTATCAGGTGCATCCGGGGTGCCCAGATTGACCAGCAGTACGCCCAGTCGACCGTGTTTTACAGCAGGATGTTGCGCGGGTTTAGTCATTGGGTTCCTTACCATCTTTATAGAGGAGCGAGTAGGTCTTTACGGCGAGGCCAGCACCATGAATACTAGTGCTTTCTGGCCATTACCAAGCTGTATGATGATGGCATCCTGCATAGGCACAGAGGCCTGTTTTGGCAGAAATGCTCTGGCAGACTGTTAAAATTCGCAGAATTTCTACCGCCTGCTACCGGGACATGTGGTCCGACATTTCGGACGTTCCGGCGAAATCAGCGACTGATACGTCGTTGATTTCGCGAGAAACGTAAAATCACAGTGTTTGCTTTTCGTGTTTTGGAAAAGCAGGACGCCTTTTTCAACCACCTGCTAGTGTAACGCAACCGGGCGTATGACCAACAATACCGCATTGGCTTCCACAGGGTCTGCTCGTCTGTTTTTACGGTTACACACTGGTACCGGTTTAACGGCATCAGTGTGTTTTCCATAATAAGAGGTTTTACAGCCCCGTGATGAACCCTGGTCGTTATTTTCCCTGGCCACTGCCTATGTGTTCCGTCTTGCTTCTGATTGCACTATACGGCGACCGGAAAAGAGAAGCGCTGGCCGACAGAGTAACTTTGGATCAGAATCGATATTTTCAGACTGACGGTTACTGAGGCTCCAAGATTCGCTATAAGCCTGATGCCAGCAATGCGATACTACTAACGGACAGTTAACTGGCTCAGGTTGTGTTGCTATGACACCGGAAACCGGTTTATTAAACCGTCTGTTTTTCAGTAATTGTTCAAGTTGAGACCTGATGCTCTTAACTAAGGCGAGCGAGTCTATAAGATGGCAAGCTCGAGGAGGATCCACAAGATGCAGAAAATGCACATTTTAACTCAGGTGCCGGAGCATATTCTCAGCGCTTCCACCCAGGTAGCAGTTACCCAACGCTGGCAAAAACGCTTCAATGTGGCAGGGTGGGTCCGCTTTGACACAGAAGACAACAGCCTGGTTCAGTTATTGTTACGCTATCATGACGCCAGCGGCGTACGTGATGTCACTGTCGACCAGGGCCACATAAACAGCAAAACCCTACTGTTGTCGGGTGTAGCCAATCTAAAGTTGACCGGCCGCCTAGAACGCGTCGACGTGATATTACAGACCGATCTGGATAGCTATACTGTCGATGAGTTGTTTGTTCAGCCTGTTCAGGAAAAATCCAAATCTGCCAGGAAAGTCATTCGGGGAACGTCAGACGGCTAGCCCCGATGGCCGAACCGAGCTGCCAGGCACCAAACCAGGCCTACTCTAACAGGCTGTTGAAATTCGCAAAATTGTTCCCGCCTGCTACCGGTACATGTGGTCCGACATTTCGGACGTTCCGGCGAAATCAGCGACTGATACGTCGTTGATTTCGAAAGAAACGTAATAACCACAGTGTTTGCTTTTCGTGTTTTGGAAATGGCAGGAAGCCTTTTTCAACAACCTGCTAAGTTACTTTTATCCGTGCCCATCGACAACGTCTGTTAGCATAGGTGGTTCGCCCCTACTGCTCTCGTTACCTGGTTGCCCATGAAAATTAACCAGGCTTTGCGGCATGGTGTCAAATTCCAGCCCCGTCGTTCTCTTAAGATGCGCAAGTGCCATTTCCGGACGAACCTGATACAGATTCACAACCTTGGCGGCTGAGTCATCCTGGCTTCGGCTGCTGGCAATGCGTTTGTTGGAGTTTGTCATGACGCTTCCTCTGCTTCTCATTGGATGCTGAATAAAATGCACCGCGTTAAGTCAGTAAAAGCGAGAAACGTGCCAAGATTAGAATGCCGCCCAGTACGCACTTCAGAGTCATACTGGTTCACAAAGCTCGCGGTCAGGGCCAGAATGTGACGTTAATGGTCATGTTAAACATTGAACAACTGGCCAATCAACCCGGTACGGGCCGGGTTCGGTCAATACCGGCGTTCATGACACTGGTTATTTCTGATTCAGCCGGCGCTCTATCAGATCATCAACCACGGACGGGTCGGCCAGTGTGGATGTATCTCCCAGGCTTTCCTGCTCGTTTGCTGCGATCTTGCGCAGTATGCGACGCATGATCTTGCCAGACCGTGTTTTGGGCAAGCCGTCGGTCCACTGGATCAGGTCGGGCGAAGCGATCGGACCAATCTCTTTGCGCACCCACTGGATCAGTTCTTTGGTCAGCTCATCGGTAGGAACAACCCCCGCCATCGGGCTGACGTAAACGTAAATGCCCTGGCCTTTAAGGTCATGCGGATACCCGACAACAGCAGCCTCCGACACCGAGGGATGCGCCACTAGCGCACTTTCAATCTCAGCCGTACCCAGGCGGTGACCGGATACATTGAGTACGTCATCAACACGACCGGTAATCCAGTAGTAACCGTCTTCATCGCGACGGGCACCATCACCGGTGAAATAGAAGCCTTCATAGGTACTGAAGTAGGTCTGAACAAAGCGCTCATGGTCACCGTAAATATTGCGCATTTGGCCAGGCCAGCTGTCCTTTATCACCAAGTTACCTTCAACCGCGCCTTTTAGTTCCCGGCCTGCATTATCAACCAAAGCTGGCTGCACACCAAAGAATGGCCGCGTTGCCGAGCCTGGTTTCAGGTCGGTCGCACCGGGCAGTGGCGTGATCAGAATACCACCGGTTTCGGTTTGCCACCAGGTATCCACAATCGGCACGTCTCCACGACCATAATGATTGTGGTACCACTCCCAGGCTTCAGGGTTAATGGGTTCACCGACAGAGCCAAGCAGACGAATCGATGACAGATCGCTGCCGTCGGTTGCTTCGTTGCCTCTGGCCATCAGGGCACGGATCGCTGTCGGAGCGGTGTAGAGAACGTTGACCTGGTGCTTGTCGATCACCTGAGCAATGCGCTTGACTGACGGGTAAGTGGGCACCCCTTCGAACATCAAAGTTTTAGCTCCGTTCGCCAGCGGTCCGTACAGAATGTAACTATGCCCGGTAATCCAGCCGACATCGGCTGCACACCAGTAAACATCATCGTCCTGATAATCGAACACATACTGGTGTGTCATCGCGGCATACACCAGGTAACCACCGGTGGTATGCAATACCCCTTTGGGTTTGCCGGTAGAACCGGAGGTGTAGAGGATGAACAAAGGATCCTCAGCATGCATCTCCTCGGCCGGGCAATCGTCGCTGGCCTGGTCGACTGTCTCGTGATACCAGACATCGCGACCTTCATGCCAGTCGACCGCAGCGCCCGTACGTCGCACCACCAGGACTTTTTTAACATTCTCGGTACCCTGCTGCTCCAGCGCTTTATCGACGTTCTTTTTGAGTGGGACGGCTTTGGCGCCACGCACCCCTTCATCAGCGGTGATAACGAGATTCGAATCACAGTCTTCAATACGACCGGCCAGGGCATCCGGTGAAAAGCCACCGAACACCACCGAATGAATCGCGCCGATTCGGGCACACGCCAACATGGCGTAAGCGGCTTCGGGAATCATTGGCATGTAAATGGTAACGCGATCACCTTTCTTCGCACCAAGGCCCTTCAGCGTGTTGGACAGACGGCTGACGTGACTGTGCAACTGACGGTAAGTAATCTCGGTTTTCTGATCGTTAAGCTCATCGCCCTCAAAAATAATAGCGGTCTGATCACCTCGGGTAGCCAGGTGCCGGTCAATGCAGTTATAGGCAACGTTCAGCGTGCCATCGTGGAACCAGCGAACATGCAGATTATTTTTGTCAAAGCTGACATCGCGTACCTGGGTGAAGGGTTTGAACCAATCCAGCCGCTGGCCATGCTCACGCCAGAAACCTTCGTTGTCATCGATCGATTGACGATACAGGCGATCATAGTCTTCAGAGGTAATCAGAGCGCGTTCACGAGCGGCTGCCGGCACCGGGTAGACCTTGCTGTCCATATTCTTCCCCTATGTTCTTGTTTTGAAATCGATTCTGGCTACGTTTGCACCAATACGGGTACGGCTATCATGTGACGCTACCAGTTTAGACCTCTATTGGTATTTTTCGCGGTTGATACACAATGCGACATTAGTCGATTTGGCTCAAGCCCCCACCGCGACACGGGGCTGGGCTATCACACTGTATAATGGTGTGAACGATGAACCCTGATTGCCTTTAGCCGGTCCTCTCTCTGGATTGCGTGCACAGAGATCCATCAGGGGTGACAGCGCAGGCCATTTGGCGGTTTCCGCTACGCCTCGTCATTATCCTGATAGTTCTCGAACAACTGCTTCAGTGCGACCTGAGCCTGACCATTGACCGAATCTGCCGGGAACAGGCCTTTGTTGTCTGCCACTCCGGGTTGTTGTCCGGATAGCAACGCCAGCGCCTGGTAAACATGCGCGACAGCATGAATCTGGAACAGGCCCGCGTTTACAGCCTCTATCACCTCTTGTTTAAGCATAAGATGCTTGATGTTGTCGGCTGGGATGATTACGCCTTGCTGGCCGGTCAGCCCACGAAGCTCGCAAAGTTTGAAGAAGCCTTCAATTTTCTCATTAATGCCACCTACCGCCTGTACCTCACCCAACTGGTTCATTGAGCCGGTAATCGCAAAACCCTGTTTCACTGCTATCTGGGCAATGGCGCTGATCAGCGCACAGTACTCGGCGACCGTCGCACTGTCGCCGTCGATCGCACCATAACTCTGCTCCATAACGATGTGGGCTGACAGTGTTAACGGAAACTGACGACCAAAGTCATGACCCAGAAAGCCGCTAAGAATCATCACGCCCTTACTGTGGATCGCCTGGCCGAGCTCGACTTCACGCTCAATATCAACGACACCCTTGGCACCGACATGAACCGTTCCGGTGATGCGCGCCGGCGAGCCAAAGCGACTCTCACCGATCTCCATAACAGTCAGGCCATTCACACAACCAACCCGCTCTCCGGTGGTGGCGATCAAGACCGTACCCTCCTGTATTTCCATCAGCATCTGGTCGGCAATGCGTCCATTACGATATTCAGCAGCGCTCAGTGCCCGCTCGATGTGCTCACTATCGATGACCCGTGCATCGTCGTGACGGCACAAAAAATCAGCTTCAGCAAACACCTTGAACACTTTGATAACCTGAGCCGACAAACGTGACTGATGCTCGGCTTCACGCAGACTGAATTCAACCAGACGTTCCAGAGCGGCACGCGTTAATGGACGAAAGCCCTTCTCATCGCCATAAGCCTTAATACGCAGTATCAGGTTATCGACCGTCTCAGCGTTGCGTGGAATAAAGGTGTCAAAATCGACTGGCACCCGAAACAATTCGTTGAACTCGGGGTCCCATTCCTGCAGCTGGTAATAGATATCACGCGAGCCAATCAATATGATTTTAATATTGAGCGGAATGCTCTGTGGACTGAGCGTAATTGAATGCATCAGCGATGCATCAATTAACGGCGATTCCATTTTAATTTGTTTGGTTTTAAGCGCGAGCTTCAAGGCTTCCCAGGCGAAGGGCTCAATCAACAGCTTTTCAGCATCCAGAATCAGATAGCCACCATTGGCGCGCAACAGACTACCAGGACGAATCAGCTGAAAATTGGTGACCGGCATTCCCTGTTGCGTATTGTACTCAATGCGACCAAACAGATTCTGATAAGTTGGCAACATTTCATAGACCACAGGTGCGCCGGCATTCATTTCGTGCTGAGTCAACAAATTAGGACGCAAATAGGTTTGCAGGGTTTGCTTGCGTTCTTGGTCTGAACGAACCTCCAGAGCCTGATCATCGGAATACAATTCGAGAATCAGCTGGGGTAGGTACTGTTTTACCGCGCGCAGATAACGCAGGACTGACAGTTGACTCTGATAACGAACCTCCAGCTCTTTTAACAACGGTTTAATGGCTTGCTGCACCGTTTCATTGTTCAACTCACGCAACTTTTCCGAGCTAGTGCGACGCCAGGTTGGCATTTCCACCAGTTGCTCGTTCAGATGCTCTTCGATTTCACTGATGCGTCGCTGAAATTCGCTGCGCAGCTCTTCTGGCAGTTGTGCAAACTCAGTTTCATCCAGTGCCTTACCGTCGATAACCGGCAATAACATGACGGAGGTTCCGTCCGATACAACAGCGATTTCATGCTGGTTGGCAAACCGCTCCACCACCGCCATGGCTGCATCGTATTTCTGATTAAAATCACGGTCTATAGAGGTCCGTTTGCGCTGGTAAGTCGGGTTCTCGAAAGCCGCAGGAAAGGTATCCACCAGTTCACCAATGAAACCGTTGATCGCCTTGAGTAACTCATCACCGCGCGACGCTGGCATTTCCAGAGTCATTGGCTCACGGGCATTGTCGAAATTATTGATATACGCCCATTCAGTTGGTGACTGCTGACTATCTGCCAGGTCTTTCACATACTTGGACACCAGTGACTGGCGACCGGTGCCAGAAGCACCCATGACATAGAGGTTGTAGCCCGACCCGCGCATGGCGATGCCAAACTCGAGTGAATCTTTGGCTCGAGGTTGGCCCAAAAATCCGCTGACACCTTCCAGATCATCGGACGTTTCGATCAGCAAATGAGCAAGCGAAACCTGGGCTTTTAATTGCTCGGCTACTAGCCGTTCTGCGGCCGCAGTTGTTGGTGTTTGTGGCATGTTGTTCCTTAATCAGCAATACGCTGAATAAAACACGGTAGAAGTACAGACTTCAGACCGAGACTTCACCCTTGATGTGTGGGTGTGACTGATAATCGAGAATCTCGACATCCTCGAACCGATAGTCAAACAAGGAATCCGGTTTGCGCACCAATCGAAGGCGTGGCAATGGAAAAGGCTCACGACTGAGCTGCAGATCGGTCTGCTCCAGATGATTCAGGTAAATATGGACATCCCCCCCACTCCAGACAAAATCACCCACTTCCAGACCGGCCTGCTGCGCAACCATATGAGTTAACAGCGCGTAACTGGCAATGTTAAATGGCAAGCCCAGAAACACATCACAGGAACGCTGATACAACTGACAACTGAGTCGGCCATTGGCAACATAAAACTGAAACAGGCTGTGGCATGGCGGCAACGCCATCTTGTCAACATCAGACGGATTATAGGCGACAACCAACATGCGGCGGCTGTTCGGGTTGGTTTTAAGCGTATGCATCACCTGACTGATCTGGTCGATTGTGCCACCGTCAGGCGTGCGCCAGTGACGCCATTGCTGGCCGTAGACAGGGCCGAGGTCACCCTGTTCATCAGCCCATTCATCCCAGATACGCACACCGTTATCTTTCAGATATTGAATGTTGGTGTCACCACTGAGAAACCACAATAATTCATGGATAATACTGCGCAAATGCAGCTTTTTGGTGGTCACCAGCGGGAACCCCTGGTTAAGGTCAAACCGCATCTGGTGCCCAAAGATACTTACCGTGCCGGTCCCGGTCCGGTCATCCTTGCGTGTGCCTTCGTCCAGGATGCGTTGCATAAGGTCATGATACTGTTTCATCTGCGCTTGCCTTTACTCGATTTACCGCGTTGTTTGTTCTTGGCAGGACTGGTTTTGGCAAGACTGGTTACCGTGGGTGACGTCATATCCATCTGGCCCCGGCGATAGGCCCATACCAGCATCAGAATGCCCAATACAATCATTGGAATACTCAGAATCATGCCTTGAGTCAGAAACCCCAGCGCCCGAATGCCCAGGTGAGCATCGGGTTCTCGGAAAAACTCGACGGCCGTGCGAAAAACACCATAGCCCACCATAAACAGACCTGACACCGCCATCCGCGGCCTCGGTTTCTGACTGAACCACCACATAAGAATAAACAGGCCGAGCCCTTCCCCTGCCATTTGATAAAGCTGGGACGGGTGACGCACCAGGCTGTCGACTTGCGGAAAGATCATACCCCAGGACACATCGGTGGATCGGCCCCAAAGTTCGCCGTTAATGAAGTTCCCCAGACGCCCGAAAAAGATGCCCGGCGGTACCAGCGGTGCAACAAAGTCGCCAACTGCAAATATCGGTTTACCGGTCTTTCTGGCAAACAGAATGACCGCCGCGGCAACTCCCAGAAAGCCGCCGTGGAAGCTCATGCCACCTTCCCAGATACGGATTAGGTAGAGGGGGTCCTGGAAAAACTGATCCAGATTGTAGAACAGGACATAGCCCAGGCGGCCGCCGACAATGATACCCACAACAATATAGAACAGCAGATCCTGAACCTGTTCCGGAGTAAATCCGCGCCAGGCCTGTTTGCGGGCCCGCCACAGGCCCAGATAAAGGCCAGCGGCAAAACCAGCCAGATACATCAAACCGTACCACTGGATTTGTATAGGCCCCCAGATATGCAGGGCAACAGGATCGAATTGAGGGTGAATCATGGCGTTACTATCCGCAAAAAAACAGAGTGCGGATGATACCCCAGGGGAGAGATGTGAGGAACCAGCGGGCGCGCTCGCGTCCACCGGTTTGTTGACAGATTCAGGCGTTAAAGCGGTTACGGTCGTGCGGAGCATCAAAGCTCAGCTGCGGCCCTTTCGGTATCACACCGTGCGGGTTGATGGTCCCATGACTGAAATAGTAGTGCCGTTTGATATGCACCAGATCCACCGTTTCTGCAATACCGGGCTGCTGGTAAAGATCCCGAACATAGTTCTGCAGATTAGGGTAGTCCTCGATACGATGCTGGTTGCACTTAAAGTGACCGACGTACACAGGGTCAAAGCGTACCAGAGTCGTGAACAGTCTCCAGTCAGCCTCAGTAACCTGGTCACCAATCAGAAAGCGCTGAGCACTTAGGCGGCTTTCGAGCCAGTCCAGGCTGGCGAACAGTTCGTCAAAAGCCTTTTCATAAGCTTCTTGCGTGGTTGCAAAACCGCTCTTATAAACACCGTTATTGACGGTGTGATAAACACGTTCATTAACTTCATCGATCTGGCCACGCAGCGCTAGCGGGTAAAAATCCAGAGTATTCCCGGTAATGTGATCGAATTCGCTATTAAACATGCGAATAATCTCCGCACTCTCGTTGCTAGCGATGGTGTTTTGCTTGGTGTCCCACAACACAGGTACTGTCACCCGCCCCGTGTAGTCTGCTTTTGCGCGGGTGTAGAGCTCATAGTAATGCTGGCTGTTATGCAGGGTGTCACCAACAGCCGTAGGGCTGTCCAGCGCTGGTCCCGAAAAACTCCAGCCATGCTCAAGCATATCCGGATGAACCGCTGACAGGCCAATGTGCTCTTCCAAGCCCTTAAGCTTGCGCAAGATCATGGTGCGATGTGCCCAGGGACAAGCCATTGAAACATAGAGATGGTAGCGACCGCTCTCTGCCTTAAAACCACCTCGACCAGATGGCCCGGCCTCACCGTCTTTTGTCACCCAATTGCGGAAATGCGCATCTTCACGTTCGAATTTACCACCGCTCTTGTCGGTGTCATACCACCTGTCTTGCCATTGTCCGTTAACTAATAGCCCCATGATGCGCTCCTCTAACAGGTTGTTGAAAAAGGCTTCCTGCCTTTTTCAAAACACGAAAACCAAAAAATGTGATTTTACTTTTCTTACAAAATCAACGACTTATCAGTCGCCGATTTCGCCAGGACATCCATGTCCTGGCAGCAGGGGGCCGAAATTCTGTGAATTTCAACAGCCTGCTAATAACCACGGCCTCCATCGAACTGCATGAAGACAACGGGATAGCGGGTCGCTTCGAGTGCGAACCCTAAAATTTAATGAGGTCCTATAATAGCGGTAATCTGAAGTCATCAAAGTAGAAGAAACTGACATCAGTCTTCAGATAATTTGAAGTCTGGTCATTGATCTGATCGCTAACAGGCGGGTGAAATTCATGGAATTTCACCCGCCACCTAAC
>Ga0307959_1000171_pt1 | contig 34112 bp, 30 predicted proteins | sample OrgLakmetagen494_FD_201813 | JGI IMG/M metagenome (GOLD analysis project Ga0307959, IMG submission 201813) | Saline water microbial communities from Organic Lake, Antarctica - #494 | ecosystem: Environmental > Aquatic > Non-marine Saline and Alkaline > Saline | place: Antarctica: Organic Lake...
AAGAGTTTTTCTTTATGTAGAAGTGCAGTATGAAAATGACTCTATCCGTAATTACATTATTTTTAGCTGCTAACTGCTTTGCAAGCGCCACCAAGGTTTATATCGTAAAGTTTCAAGCCTACCTCTACACAGTTAATGACGATATTGGTGCTGCCATTAATGATCATATAAATCACTCCCTAGGTCCTGCCATTACCAGTAAAAATGTCGGTGATAGATCTTCACTTACTGAAGCATTTAAATACAAAGTATTAAATAGACTGGACCTCAATCATGGTTTGAAAAAAATTGATTATTCTTTCGAGGGACGATTAGCAGTTGAAGCTAATGTTGATATGAATAACTACAAAGTGATAATGCCAATTAACACTGGAATTATTTGGGGTATCTCTAATGGACTCTGTGCTACTAAGCCAGATTGGTTTTATTTCTACCAAAAATGGTCTCCAACGATAAGAGGCTGCAAACTTACTAAAGGTCTAGACTACGAAGAGTTTCCGTTAACAAGCTTCAAAGAGTTTAATTTAAACTCCAATCATACTGCATCTAGTTTTAAAATAGAAAATGAATACGAACTCTTTTTCTACTACGGCTCAGATTTTCATTCATTAGAAGACTTCGGTCACGGAGAGACTGCCTATAAAAAGTCTATGAGGGCATATAAAAGAAGAGGCTTTAATGAGACGAGTGATAACAACGAGAAAGTAAGTATTTTTGGACATTCAAACCTATCGAGTCGATATCAAAAGCTCGTTGGATTTATCAATGGTGTTCAAACGAATATTCATTTTCTATTAGGTAACCCAGATGATGCAACTCCAAATGCTAAATATGAGTACTTCAGATTTTTTAAGTACGCCTTCCAAAATGGCTCGGGCATTTATTACGGTGGACACGCGGGCTTGGGTAAAAATTTAAACTTTGATCTCTTAGAAAAACAGTATAACGAAAAAGTAACTTATAACTCAACTCAAAAGCAGCTAATGATCTTTAGTGGGTGTTCAACATATATTCAATCAAGTGGATTTTTCTTTGAGAAGAAACCTAAAAACTTAGTTCTTGCCACTAATGGTGTTGTAGTAAAACTTAGAGTAAATAAATATGTTCCATACTCATTCTACAACCTATTGAGACGAACAGACTCTTTTACAAATACAGAAATATTTAATGAAATCTACCACCAATTTAAAGAGTCTGGTGCCTCAAGAAAATACTTACCTATGACGGTTGTTGAATCAAACTAGACTCAAGTTTGGTTTAACATTCATGCGCTTTCTTACTTTTTCAACCTCAGAGATATCGATCTCATAAGTTGCAACCCCTTCTTTTTCACCTAGATCTATTAAGACTTCGCCCCAAGGATTAATGAGAAGACTATGGCCATAAGTCTTAATCTTCTCGTTGTGATCTCCCCACTGATTAGTGGCAACGACATATGACTGATTTTCTATTGCTCGAGCTCTATTCAATACTTCCCAGTGAGCTTTGCCAGTAGGAACAGTGAAGGCCGATGAAATAGTTATGAGATTAACACCTTTATCAAAATAGCTTCTATAGAGTTCAGGAAAGCGCAGATCAAAACATATACTCAACCCCATTTTCCAAGGTCCAATATCAAGCGTCTGTGGCTTATCTCCACTAGCATAGACCATACTCTCATCAATCACGGTCTTGCTTTCTGTCTCTGAGAGATCGACGCTGAAAAGATGCATTTTATCATATGAAGTAAGCTCTACTCCCATTGGAGAGAAGTTGTAGTTTCTGTTGAGGACTTTTGCACCGTTATGATTTTTAGTCGCCGCTGTCCCTCCTAACAGATAGACCTTATTTTTGATCGCAAGCTGCCTGATTTTATTATAGTGATCATTTCCTTTTTCTACTAAATGAGGTGTTGGCTCTACTCCATTACTCATGGAGTAGAAGACTTCAGGTAAAAATACAGCTTCAATGTCCATCTGAGACTTGGCTTCATCGATAAATTTTTGAATTTTTGAAAGGTTTGCTTCTGGCTCTAACGCTGAGCAAAGTTGAATGATTGCAATTTTCATAGTTTCTACCTTTATATTTTCCTCTATATTCTATAGTATATCAGACAAATGAATCTACTAAAGACACTTTTTAAATTCCTACTGGCATTTGGGCTAATATATTGGCTAGTGAATTCAGGTAAACTAGATTTCGCTATCTTAGGAGAAGTTCTTAAGAGTCCACTTAAGGTTTTAGTCTCAGCTTTTAGTATGCTTGGAGTTCTGTGTTTAGTTAACTGGCGCTATCGAATTATACTCGCTCATAAATCTGAAGTCGTAATTCCGTTTTTTAGACTTTTAAAATATAACTGGATTGGCATGTTCTTTAACTCTGTTTTGCCCGGAAGTGTAAGCGGAGACTTTGTTAAAATTTTCTATATTAAAGATGAAGATCATAGTCTTACAAATAAGTTTATGTTGGGATCAATTATTATTGATAGAGTCTTGGGATTATTTGGACTGATTATTATTCTAGGGCTCTTCACAATTTTTAATTATACTGAGCTATCAAATTTTTCTCCTGACATAAAAAAACTGCTCGACCTCAATCTGTTCTTATTCTCATGTGTCATTCTAGGTCTTCTTTCTCTTTTTTACTTTCAAGACCTCCCATCATTAATAGTGAAGCCATTTAGAAAGATTGATATTTTAGATAAGATTTCAATAAAACTTCTTGGGATTTGGGACAACCTCTGTGACTTTAAAAACAAGATGGTTTTCCTTACGGTGATAAGTACTTTTCTTCAGTTGAGTTCAGTTATCATCTTTTGGTTTATAACCAAGGATTTTGCTGAAGGTGACTTTCCTATAAAGTATGCTTTCTCAATTATTCCGGTGGGGTTTGTGGCCATATCAATTCCTATTGCACCGTCAGGTCTTGGAGTTGGTCACGCTGTGTTTCATAGTCTGTTAGGTTATATTGGAATTAAAAATGGTGCGGATCTTTTTAATATTTATTTCTTTTTAGTACTAAGTTTTAATCTGCTTGGCGCAATTCCCTATTTATTATCAAAAACTAAAAAACAAATATCTTTTCAGAATTTAGATGACCATAGTGGAGAGATTTAACTTTTAACTTCTCAAGAGTAATAAGAAAGTCTTCTTCAGCTTCTCGAGAATTAAGTTTACGAACCTTTTTCGCTTGTTTCTTTAATTGAGTCAGAACTTCTCTTGGTAGCGTCGTTACACCCTTAAGGAGATAGTTTCTATCTTCAAGACTTACTAACCTTCCAATAAAAAGGTCATCTTCTAGAAGAGCGAGATTACACTCTTCTTTTTTGAGAACAAATTTTTCATTATGAAGAATATCTTTTAAAACAATCTGTTTTTTATAATTAATTTTAACAAATTGAAAAAGTGAGAAGTTAATATTGTAAAGAGACTTAGATAGATCTGATTCTAAGTCATAGTTTTGGATGTAGTCATCAATAATTCTTCTATTGTCTTCGCGACGAAAGTTAAAAATATACCAATCATTAAAAGTGTACATTCTTGATTCATACTCGTTAGTTTCTTCGTCAATTTTGCCCGTCAGAGTTGTGAACTCATCTTTGGCCCTAACAAGTAGGTCGTAGTAATCACCTTGAGTGTATTGATCTATGATTTTGTCGATATGACCTTCTATCTTCATTATTCGTCGACCTTTAATACTGCAAGGAAAGCTTCTTGAGGTATCTCAACATTACCAACCATCTTCATTCTCTTCTTACCGTCTTTTTGTTTCTCTAGAAGTTTTCTCTTTCTTGAGATATCTCCACCATAACATTTTGCAAGAACGTTTTTACGAAGAGCTTTTACAGTTTCTCTTGCAATAATTTTTGTTCCAACAGCAGCTTGAATAGCAATATCAAATTGCTGACGGTCAATTATTTTTCTAAGCTTAGCAACAAGGTCACGACCTTTGTAATAAGCGTTGTCATCATGACAAATTAAAGACAATGCATCTACTGGATCTCCGTTAAGAAGAATATCGAGTTTAACAAGTTTAGAAGGTTCATTACCTTTAAACTCATAGTCCATACTTGCATAACCTTTTGTAAGAGATTTCAATTGATCGTAAAAATCAAAAACCATCTCACTTAAAGGAAGGTCATACATTATCTGCACTCTATCACTTGTAATATATTTTAAGTCTGTTTGAATTCCACGTCTTTCTTGGCAAAGTTTAATAATTTGACCAACATAAGCATTTGGTACGTGAATAGAGATAGAGACAATTGGCTCTAGGATTGATTCAACTTCACCCATTGCTGGAAGCTGACTAGGATTACTTACAGTTAGTTCTTCACCTGACTTTGTCGTCACAATATAGCGAACACTAGGAGCGGTAGAGATAAGATTAAGATTAAATTCTCTCTCTAGTCTTTCTTGAATAATGCTCATATGAAGCAGTCCCAAGAATCCACATCTGTAACCCAGACCTAAAGCTTGAGAACTCTCTGGTTCATAAGTAAATGAAGAGTCGTTTAGTGCTAATTTTTCAAGAGCATCTTTAAGAGTCTCGTAGTCTTCACTTGCTACTGGGAAGATTCCACAAAAAACCATCGGTTTAACTTCTTCATAGCCAGCTAGTGGTGGAGTATCTCTTTTTTTATCCATGACAATTGTGTCACCGATTTTAATATCTCTGAGTTCTTTTATCCCACAAATAACCATTCCAACTTCGCCGGCTGAAAGCTCTTTCAGTTCAGTATAGAAAGGAGTGTTAACTGCAAGATTTAAAATCTCATATGATTTATCTGAATGCTTAAAGTAGATTTTATCTTTTTTCTTTATCCTACCGTTCATCATTCTTACAAGAATGATAACTCCACGATATGGATCAAACCAAGAATCAAAAATTAGCCCTTGTGTATCTTTTTCAGCATCACCAGTTGGTGGTGGAATATCTGTAACGATTCTTTCTAATAACTCAGCTATACCTAGTCCACTCTTGGCCGAAACCATTGGAGCATTACTGGCATCAATTCCGATAATTTCTTCAATCTCTGATCTAGCATTATCAGGATCAGCGTGAGGAAGGTCTATTTTATTTAAAACAGGTAGAATTTCTAAATCATTCTCCATGGCCATGTAAACATTGGCAAGAGTTTGAGCTTCAACACCTTGAGATGCATCGACAACTAGAAGGGCACCATCACAAGATGCAAGGGAGCGAGAAACCTCGTAAGAGAAATCTACGTGACCTGGAGTATCGATGAGATTCAGATCGTAAACTTGACCATCATTGGCTGTGTATTTAATTCGGACTGCTTGAGCCTTAATCGTAATACCACGCTCTTTTTCAATATCCATGTTATCGAGAATTCTGTCTTTCATCTCTCTATCAGTCACAGAGTTCGTTGACTGAATCAGCCTATCTGCAAGTGTAGATTTACCGTGATCAATATGAGCGATAATTGAGAAATTTCGAATATTTTTATTACTCACTAGTGCCTTCTTCCAACTCTGATTTGATGCCACAGAATACACGAGGAGCAGGATTTATTCAACTAGATGAATAGACTTATTTGATACATGACGCTACACAAACATCTCTGGCGAGAGAATCATCATGTAGTAATCTAAAGAGGATTCTTTGGCCCTAATTGGAATAACGTTGGCGTACCCGTTAAAGACCTCAACTTCCTTCTCTACTTCGATAGTCTCACCCTCATCGTCTTGCATTTCTGTTTTGACTTTGTGAGTAATGATAATTTCAGCATTATCTATTTTTGCCCTTCTTTTAAGAGCTAGCTCGTAAGCTTCTTTAATTGAGTCTGGAATAGATGTATCTTCCATTTTTTTACTTAGAATATCTTCAGATTCTACGTTTAAAATTTTGTACATTTGATTATTAAGATAAATAAGCTCACCATTTGCATTAGCGATCAGAACATTTTTCTTAATCATATTGGCAAGAATATCAAATTTTCTATGTTCAACTGAAATACGATCCGAACGCAGCTCCTCAAAGTATTTCATGTTGGAGATCATTTTATTTATCTCTGAAGCAAGTTCACCAATTTCATCATCTTGATTATAATAGATGGAGACGTCAAAGTTACAATCTTGTAGTTCTCGAACAGCATCATTGATCTTTTTAAAAGGTAAAGCAATTCTTCCTGGTATGACTAGACTCATTAGAATTGTAATTAAGAATGTAATGATCAAAACGATAAGCATATATCTTCTAGTCTCAGAGATAATAGTTTTAATCTGTTTATCTCTTTGTTCATTTTGATAGTACTGCATATCTTGAAATTCAGAAAAGGCATCAAGAATCTTATCTGCCAACTCTCCGATGGTATTGATTCCTGCTTTATCTCGTTTGTTGGACACTGAAACCTTACTGAGAACTGTCTTAAGAGAATCGACATAACCGATCATTTTCGCAATTGTAGTTTTAACTTCCACTTCATTATAAAATGAATCTAATCTTTGAAGCTGAGAGTGAAATCCATCACAAAGAGCATTTAATTTATCTAGATCTTCTTCTGTTGCTTGATTTGTTAAAATCTTTTTTTGCATCTTTAAAATTGATACAGCAGAAATTCTAACTTCATCTGTGAGTAGACTTACCTGGTTTGTATTATTGGTAATATCTTCAATTTGCTTATTTAGAGAATTTAAAAAGTAAAAGACAGTAAAGCCGATCGCTAGAACCATAAAGTTGGCCAGAATGAAACTTCCTGAGATTCTGTTTTTTAATGATATATTCATTTTCTTTCCTTAACTTTCCGCTAACTCGGCAAAGAGTTTATTAAAATTCTCTTCACTACCAACTAAAACGACAATATCGTCTGCTTCGATGACATCCATTGGTAATGGACTATCATTAATTTCTACTTTAAATGCCGACTTACCATCCTCTGTAATATAGGGAACTCTCTTTTGGAGGCCAACAATATTTAAAGAATAGTTTTGTCTAATCTGAGATTCAACCAAAGTCTTACCTTCAAACTTCTTCCCAAGCTTAATCTCAACAATTGAGTATCCAGCTGCAAAGTTATACCTTTGCAAAACGTGAGGTGCAACAATTTTTGATGCAACGATCTCACCCATCTCTTCTTCCACTTTTACAATTTCACTTGCTCCAATTTCAGACAGAACGTGCTCGTGAAGTTTATTTGTGGCCCTGGCAATAATTTTACCAACACCAAGCTTTCGAAGCATCGCAACGGCGAGAATACTCATCTTAATATCATCACCGATGGCCACAATTGCAACATCAACATCGGAGATATTTGTTGCCCGTATTGCTCTTTCCTCAGTAACATCAACACATATAGCGTGAGTCACTCTATCTTTGATTTTATCAACGAGTTCTTGATCACTATCAATAGCAATAACCTCTGCTCCTTTTTCAAAAAGCCTTGTTGCGGTTTTCGCGCCAAATGTACCAAGTCCAATAACTGTAACAATCATAACTTATCCTATTAAAATCCTACCATCGGGATATTCTACTTTTCCTGTCATTTCTCTATTTTGTCCAATCGCTAACGCCAGTGTCAATGGGCCAACCCTTCCAATAAACATTAGTGCTATCAAGCAAAGCTTCCCAGCGGCAGTCAAATAAGGAGTAACCCCTAAACTGAGACCAACTGTTGCAAAAGCACTTACTACTTCAAAGAAGATAGATAAAAATCCATGTTCCGTCTCAATTCTCATCATTAAAAGAATAAAGAAGGAGACAATCATTAGAGAGATAATGATAATTGCAGTTGCTCTAACGACGACAGCATTTGGAACTGTTCGATCAAAAAACTCAACTCGCTCTTTACCTTTTAAAGTTGCCCTTACGGACTGAAAAAGAATTGCAAAGGTGGTGGTTTTGATACCTCCACCAGTTGATCCAGGACTCGCTCCAATAAACATGACTAAACATATTAAATAAAGTGAATGTGGATGTAAATCATTCAGTGGAATCGTATTGAATCCGGCTGTCCTCGTCGTTATAGACTGGAAGAACGAAACTTGAATCTGCTCAAACAAACTCATTCCATTGAGTGCGTGAATATATTCGCTAAAGAATATATATACGGCGACAAATAAAATTAAAGCCATACTTGTAGAGAACACTATTTTTGAATGAACTGATAGATTTACTAACTTTCTTTTTCTAAAAACAATTGATTCTAATTCTTTTAGAACAATAAATCCAAATCCACCGAGAATAATCAGAGTTGATACGGTTCCGTGAATCAAGGGGCTGCCAGCAAAGTTTTCTAGAGAATTATTAAACAGTGCAAATCCGGCATTACAAAAAGCTGAGATACTGTGAAAAATTCCATAATATAGTGATTGTCCAAAGTCATAACCTTCCAAAGTAAAGCCTATCGTTAAAATGACAGCTCCAAAGAGTTCAATGACAAGAGTGTATTTAATAATATCAACGATCATGGCAAGAAGATCTTCAAATGAAGAAATATCTAATAGATCCTGCATCATAACTTGGTTTTTTACGGCCAAAGACTTTCCAAGAAGTATTGTCATTGAACTAGAAAGTGTCATAAATCCGAGTCCACCGATTTGAATAAGAAGAAGTGCAATTACTTGTCCAATAAAACTAAAATTATCTAGCAAAGATAGAGTTGATAACCCAGTCACGCAAGTTGCACTTGTAGCTGTAAAGAAAGCATCAATTAGTCCAATGCTTTTCCCTTCTGCTGCCGATATCGGAAGTGCTAATAAAAGAGTTCCAATTAATATGATTCCAGAAAATGATAATATGACAATCTGGGCTGGTGCGAGCTTTAGCCTATCTATTATAGTTAAGTTTCCTTCTGCTCTTTGAATGACATTTTTCTTTGTAGTTTTAACTTCATACAAGGAGAGAACGGTCGAAAACAAATGAACAGCACTGAGCCAAAAGCAAAACTCAATATCACCATAAGTAATAATGAGTGGAATAAAAATGATAAGTGAGAAAATATGTTTTCTTACAAAATCGTCAAAGCCCGAGCTGTTACGAAAGAAGTTCAGAATTGTTCCGAGCACTAATATTGGTGCCAAGTAAGTGAAGAAGCTTAGTGTTACTTCCAGATGGTCAGAACTCAATATAGAGTTGCCTATCTTTCCTGAATTGGAAAGCGAGTAAAGCATAAGAAACGTACCGTTAATTATTAACTCTAAGAGATATGGCAATTTGTGATATAGTCTATTCATAATATAATTAGTATTTTACGCCTTTTTTAATTTTTTACACCCAAGAAAATATGACTATAATCAATAAGATAGAATTTATAATTGACCATATTGATCCATTAGGACAAGGCGTTTTCAAAAAAGACGACCAGATCTACTTTATTCCTAAAACACTCCCCGGTGAAACTGGTGTCGCTGAAGTTCTAAAGCGAAAAAAAGGAGTGCATTTTTGTAAGGTTATAGAGCTTTATAAAGAATCAGTCAAAAGAGTCACTCCCTCGTGCCCTCACTACCAAGCTTGCAACGGATGTCATTACCAACACACAGACTACGAACATGAAATAGAGCTAAAACTTGCAAGCTTTCAAAGAATGCTTGCCCCTATCGATACCTCTGCCCCTATAGAGGCCATACTAGCTGAAGACAGAACTGAGTATAGAAATAGAATTCAGCTGCACTATCATAAGAAAGCCGGTGTATTGGGATTTAAAGATTCAAAAAATAAAATTATTGATGTCAGGGACTGCCTTATCTCAGAGACAATTATTCAAAAAGAGGTGCAAAAGCTTTATGAGGACAATAAGTGGATGGATCTTTGTCCAAGGGAGATCTCAGGTCATGTCGAAGTTTATAACTCTCCTACAGGCCTAAAAACGATCTGGAATAAAAGCTATGCCAGTGGAGGCTTTACACAAGTTAACAAAAAGATGAATGAGAAAATGGTCAATCTTCTCAATTTGAATCTTCAAGAGACCAATATAGAGAGTGTTTTGGACCTTTTTGGTGGTACGGGTAATCTTTCAGACAAGTACCCACTTTGTAGGTCTGTTGTAGATATCTATTCAAGTGAGATGCCCAAAGAGTTTACTTCACTAGACCTACACTCAGACCATTCACTTAACGAATTTATACAAAAAACTGATAAAACTTTCGATACATTTATTATCGATCCACCTCGATCTGGTTTTCCAGCTCTATCTCAGTGGAGTAATCACTACAAACCTAAAAATATTCACTATATTAGCTGTCACCCACAAACAATGATCAGAGATCTTCGAGCTCTTTTAGCTAAAAATGAATATAAAATTGATCATATTTATCTCATCGATTTATTTCCTAATACTTTTCATTTTGAAGCCTATATTTCTTTGTCTGAATGCTAGAGAATCCATCTAGATAATAGGTGAAAAAGTTTTACAAAGCGCATAATCACCTCGTAAAATATAGTTATGAAAAAACTATCGATAATTCTAATTATTTTAATGGTATCTATCTCTTGTGCGAGTAATAAAACGGCCAAGACTTCAGATGAAAGAAAAGCCAACCTCTACTATACTCAAGGAACACAAAATCTCCTTGATGCTCAGTATACGAATGCACTTAAAAATTTACTAGAGTCATATAAGTATAGACCTAATGATACTAAGACTCTTAATAATCTAGGAATGGCTTACTACTTTAAGAAAAGTATTGGAAATGCTAAAAACTATATAAAGAAATCACTAGAAGTTGATCCAAAAAACTCTGATGCACGTATGAATTTAGCAAATATTTATATGGAACAAGGTAACTTTACTGCCGCTGAGGCTGAGTATAAAACAATTTCTCAAGACCTACTTTTTCCTTCGCAATTCAAAACTTATCATAATCTGGCAAAACTTGAGCAAAAACGAAAGAACGTACCAATGGTTAAGCGATACTTGGCCAAAAGTATTGAAGCCAATGAAAACTATTGCCCAGCTTACTTTGATCTAGCAACTATTGAGATGGAAGAGGGTCAATTTGCAAAAGCTGAGAAAAACTTTAAACAAGCCAGTATGGGTCTTTGTTTTAAAAAACCAGAACCAAGGTTCTTAAGAGCAAAAGCACTTGTGCAAATGAATCAGTATTTCGAAGCGACTCAAATACTTGAAGAAATGACTGAAACATTCGCTATGACGAAGTGGGAGCAGATTGCAAGACGAGGAATAGATAAAATTAAGAAAGCACATAATAAGAAAGTCTTAAACACTCTTGAGGCAAAAAATACCAAAGAGACAATTCTATCCCCCGACTTTTAATTTCGTCGATATTTGCTATCATATTGAAATATGGAAAATAAAATAGTTGGACAGCTTTTAAAAGAAGCTCGTGAATCAAAAAAATTATCAATTGAAGACGTTGCTAAGAAAACGAAAATCAATTTGAACCTCTTAAAGCATTTAGAGGCTAACCGTTTGGATAAACTTCCAAACATTACTTACGTTCGCGGTTTTGTAAAAAACTATTCAAAGCTCGTTGGTGTGAACCAACAAGTTGCTCTCGAGTCCTTAAAATTTACATATGGTGAGTCAGCAGAAGAACAGCCGGTTCCAACGACAGAAGAAACAAATAATATTGAAGAAAAACAAAGAAGAGATGAGAATACAGAACTACAAGATAATATAAAGAGTATCGTTTCATCATTTATTAATAAGAAAGCTCTTTATGGTATTGCAGCCCTCGTCGTTCTTATCATCGTTGGAAAAAGCATAGGAGCTTTCTTCACTCAACTCAGTGACGAGCAAGTTAAAATTGTCAAAGAAGAACAACCAATAAATACTGAAAGTGATTCCGTTGACAATGAAGCTACGGATCAAGATAGCCAGCTTGGTGACGAAGATATAGCCCGTATCGAAGTAGAAAAAGAACTTCTCATTGATGAAAAAGTTAATAAAGAAGCTCAAGCGAAGGCGCGAGCTGAACAAGAAAAGCAGCGTCTACTAGATGAGGAAGAAAAAAAATTAAATGAGCTTGAAGAGCAACGTATTGCCCAAGTTGAAGCCGCTAAGAAAAAAGCTAAAGAGGAACTAAAGACTCAAAAGCTCGATGGCAAATACCCAAAAGTTAACTTTTATCCTGCTCCAAAAGACATGTATACGATTGTTGCTGATTCTGATGAAGCAAAGGATGAAGAAATTTTTCCAACCAGATTTAAGAAAGCAATGGAAGATGGTACTGAAAATGTCTACATCAAAGCTCAAGATGGTGATTCATGGGTAAGTTATCAATCAGATGAAGACGATATTAAGAGATTTGTATTAAAACAGGGAAGATCAGTAATTATCAAAGGCCAAAAAATCCTTCTCTTCATGGGGAATGTAACTGCCTCTAAAATATTTTATAATGGAAAACTTCTCGAAGTGAAAACAACTTCTGGAGTAAAATCGATGATTTTCCCAGAGAGATTAGCTGCCGATTACCAGTTGCCATTGTTTCCTTCTTACAAAGGAATTCCAATTAAAGCAGACGTCTACAAAGCCAATATGGCCACTGAGTAATACTCTTTAAACTCTTTTTTTTTAATTAATTATTTTATTTAATTAGGCGATCGATCTCTTGCATAACTTCGCGCTGAATATCAACCGTTTCATCAAGGTCTGAATGATCTTCAGGTCGGAGAAAGTTTTCTACTTTTGTTGTTTTATAATTTAAAGCAATATTTGGACCATCATCCAGAAAGCCATTATCTGCAGTTAAATAGTTTTTATTAGTTAAAACATTTTGAGGTACAAAGTCATTGTTAACCCCAATTGAATTTAATGTTACGAGTAGATCAACAGTTCTAAATTTATTCTCAAGTGTATTTAAATCTTGAGCAATCTCCATAGCTGTATCAGCACCAAAACCGTGACCGACTAAAATCACCGGCTGAGTACTTTTTCTTGTTTTTATCTCATCAATCATTTCACTTTTTTGATCCCATCCATAGTAGCGTCCTTCATCAACAGCTTCAGTCATTGACTTCATGCCATCCTCTAAAAGATCAAAATCGAGGACTCTCAGACCTCCAATAAAAAAGACAGCAGGCTTTTCAATACTTGCAGACTCAGCTTTAGTAACTACTTTGGAAGTCTTTTTAACTGTTTCCAACTTATCTGCAGTATCTAATAGATCAGCAGGGTTTGGAACATCAGGAGTTGGAACCTTTGGAAGCTCTACACTTATATCAATTGGATCGGCCTCAACTGGACTCGCTTCTATCGGTGTCGAATTAAGCGGTTTAGATTCTGTAATTTGTGGAGACTTTATATCTTTTCCTAAAAGCTTAGCTTTATCAGAAAGTGCGAGTTTATAATCTGGATGATTTTTTGGAAGAATAGCTTTAGGTCTAAAAGCATTCTTAACTTCCTTTCCATTAATAAGCTTTGTCTTAACCGGGGAATGTAAATCTGAGATCTTACCCATAGTATATTGTAATCAAAAAACCAAAGGGATTTAATAGGGCATAAACTGCATTAAAAAAGCCCTCATTTGAGGGCTAAGTTATTATAAATTCGACATTAATTCTTTTAAAAGAGCCTGAGATTTTTTATCTAGCTTTAGCTCTTTTGATTTAGCTTTCATCGCTTTCAAAAGATCTGTAGCAGTTGGCTCAGAAACTTTCTTTTTAACTACCGTAGTCTTTCTCTTAGCTTTTACAACTCCACCACCAGCATTGATTGCTCTTTTTAATTGAAGTCTCTTAGTTAAAGTTCCTTCAATCATTCTGGCTTTCAGTTGATTTTTTAAATCCCCTGCTTCAAGTGCGCCCCACTCAAGTAACACATACTTTTCAGTATTGTGATTCTTAGCGGCTTCTTTAACAGCTTTAGGAAGTCTAGCAATTAGAAGACATCTATGAACCTCAGATTTAGAAATACCAAGTGCAGCTTGAATTTTTCTCTCACTCGCTCCAGTTAATTTCTTATATCCGTAAATTGAATCTGCTTGATCAATATAATGAAGTTGTTCTCTTGCCGAATTTTCAGAAAACTGAATGGCCATTAGTTCTTCATCAGATTTATCTTCTAGAATAAAACAAGGAGCAACTTTCATGTCCTCAATAGTTCCCATCGCTCTAAAACGACGCTCACCACAGATAAGAACAAACTTGTTTCCTTCTCTATGAACAACAAGAGGTTGGATCAAACCATTCTCTTGAATGTTTAATGCTAACTCACGAATTGAATCATCATTAAACTTTGTTCTAACCTGAGACCTAACAGTAATTTTTGATAGGTCTAGATCATCTAATCTTGCACCCTTTAGAAGTTTTTCGTCATTGTGACGAAAAATTGAATCATCTAAATGGCTTGCTATATCTACTTGAACACGATCTCTTTTCGATACTCTCGATGCAAACTTCTTAGCCATTACATTAACCCCAGCGAATCCCATAGTTTCTTATAATCTTTCTTACCTTTAGATTTTCTGTTCATCATAAAAACAGGTTTCTTAAGCGAGATAGACTCTTGCATATCTACTAGGTTTCTAATTGCGGGAGTAACATCAAATTGCTGAGCAAGCTCTTCCATTCTTTGTTTCTCAATATTTCTTCTTGAGTTAACCATTGAAGGAATAATACTAAACTCAAGTTTTGGATTTTCACTTTCTTTTATAATTTCAAAAGTATCCATTAACTCTTCAAGACCATCGATTGAGTAATCCTGTGCTTGAGTTGGAATTAAAATTCTATCACTTGCAACAAGAGCCATGATTAATTCATCACCTAACATTGGTGGAGTATCAATAACGATATAGTCATAACGATCAGAGATTTCTTCAATACGAAGTTTTAAAAGTCTCTCTTTTCTTCCTGCGGTTTTCCTTACTTCTGCTTCTGATAAAATCAAAAGTTTTGCAAGGTTTGCAAGGTGCCTACTTGAAGCTATTACATCTAAATTTTTATGAAAGTCATGCTTACCTGTACTTGGAGCGATAACATCATCTGGACCGATATCCCCAATAAGCCATTCAGGTACAAGTGTTCTTCTTACATCAACGCCAAGAGTCGAACTCAAGTTAGCTTGAGAATCAAGATCGATAACTAAAACCTTGTTTCCTTCATTTGCGAGGTGTGTTGAAAGCTGATAAGCCTGCATCGTTTTACCAACGCCGCCTTTATTGTTTGCAATTGTAATTACCTTTGCCATGCGAACTCCCTTTCCGACAAAAAAAATCTTATATAAAAAATTGTAGGGGCATTATCACACTCCGTCAAAAGAAAATCTCAATTAAATTGGGGGGTTTGCGCAGCACTAAGACTTGAAAGCTTGCAGCATTTATGTTTTAAAGAAACTCTCAAAGGAACGATTATGATTAACTTTTATGAAGAACAGGTCCCGCATAAACCAGTCATTACTGAAGCAGAATTGTCGGATGAACAAGTAATGGTGGAATTAAAAAAAATCAGAGAAGAACTCGGAGAAAAGGTAGTGGTCCTAGGACATCACTATCAACAAGACGATGTTATCTCTTTGGCCGATAAAACTGGTGATTCTCTCCAACTTGCAAAAGATGCTGCAGCATTAAAAGCTGAATTTATTATTTTTTGTGGCGTGCACTTCATGGCCGAAACGGCTGACATGTTAACTGCACCTTCTCAAAAAGTTATTCTTCCCGATATGAATGCCGGCTGCTCAATGGCCGATATGGCAAATAGAATCGAGATCGATAGATGCTGGAAGTACCTTAAAGAGTCAACAAAGCACTCAATCATACCTATCACTTATATTAATTGTACCGCTCTTCTTAAAGACTTTGTAGGCGCTAATGAAGGTGCAATATGTACTTCAAGTAACGCTAAAAAAGTTATTCAGTGGGCACTTAAAAAAGGTGAGAAACTTCTCTTTTTTCCTGATCAACATCTTGGAAGAAATACTTGTTTTGATTTAGGAATTGGACTCGATGAGATGGTGGTCTACAATCCCAACCTTCAAAATGGTGGTTTAACTGCGAAACAAATAGATGATGCAAAAGTTATTCTTTGGTACGGATACTGTTCAGTTCACCAAGGCTTTACAGTAGATCAGGTAAAGGAGATTAAAAAGAACTCCCCCGAGACGACTGTTATTGTTCACCCAGAGTGCAACTTTGAAACTGTTCAAGCATCTGATGACAGTGGATCAACTTCTTATATAATAAATACAATTAAAGCCGCTCCAGCGGGTTCCAAGTGGGCAGTGGGAACAGAGATCAATCTTGTTAACAGACTCGCCCAGTGGTTTCCAGACAAGGAGATTACTTCCTTGTCTCCATATCAATGTCTTTGCACAACCATGTATAGAGTTAGACCAAGATGGCTATTAGAAGCATTTAGGTCGATTAAAAGAGGCGAGCCTATAAACGTTATAAAAGTTCCTGAAGATGTTAAAAATAACTCTTTAAAAGCACTCGATAGAATGCTAAAAATTTCTTAAGGGAAATATTTATGATTTATGCTGATAATAATGGCTCGTGCCCAATTCATCCAAAAGTAATTGAATATCTTCAAACCAGACTTGAGTCCGGTCCGTATGCAAATCCAAACTCCATTCATAGCCTAGGCAGAAAGATGAACTTTGGTCTAGAGAAATGCAGAACCGTTTGTGCGAAAATCTTAGGTGCAAAACCAAACCAGGTAACATTTAACTCCGGTGCAAGTGAAGGTGTCTCACACATCTTTCACTCCGCTTTATCTGACAGAGAAGATTCTAAAAATATTATTATTACATCAGGCCTTGAGCACGCTGTTGTTGCTAACGCTGCAAAGTACTATGCTGAAAAAAGAAACTACACACTACTATATGTTCGTTCAACAAGTGATGGAATTATAGATCTGCCTCACCTCAAAGAACTTCTAACAGAAAATAAAGGTAAGGTTGCCCTGGTAGCTTTAATGGCCGCAAACAATGAAACGGGTGTTATTCAGCCCTATGTTGAGATAGGAAAAATCGTTCACGAATTTGATTCAGAATATTTATGTGACACGACTCAATTTATTGGGAAATCTTCATTTAACTTCTCTGAAAGCAACATTGATTATGCAGTAGTAAGTGGACATAAAGTCGGTGCGATCATTGGATCTGGACTTCTTCTTGCTAAAAATCCCCACCTGATGAAGCCGATGGTTTTTGGTGGAGCTATTCAAGAGCATGGTATTCGAGGTGGAACACAAAACTACATCGGTGCAGAAACTTTGGCCGTGGCACTCGAAGTATTTCAAAGTAATATAGATGATCTAAAGAAGGCTCACTCATTTAGAGTTGAATTTGAAAAAAACATTATAGCAAAATTTCCAAACATAGTAATCATTGGTGATAAAGTACCTCGCCTTGCTACCACAACATTAATTTCATACCCTGGAATTCACGGTCAAGCTGTACAAATTGAACTCGAATCCAATGAAATATTTGTTACAACCTCATCTGCATGCTCTGACAACGAGCCAGCGACCTCAAAAGTTTTAAAATCTATGGGAATTGATGATAAGGTCGGTAGAGGAATTATAAGAATAAGCTTTTGTATGGGAGTTTCTAAAGAAACTTACACAGAGCTAGAGGAATCACTAACAAATGCCTACGAAAAACTTAACAAGATTCATAGCTACTAGTCTTTGCCTATTTTTTATTGATTGCTCGTCAACTAGAACTTTTATGCAAGAAAATGAAGTCCCTAATGGTCATTTTCAACTCTACTCCTACCCAGAAAAGCTTCCCTCACCATCTATTGATGAAGAGTTTCAACAAAGAATTGTATTCGCTTCAATAAATGACCTCAATGGCCAACTTAATCCAAGAGTTGAAGGTGGTATAAATGTAGGTGGACAGGTTTTACTCAAAAGTTATCTCAATATTTTAAAAGAACAATATCCTAAAGAATTGATTACTGTGGATGCTGGAAACTTCACTAACACTGGTATAGATCCAAGTGAGGTCGTTAAGTTTTATAATGATATAAATCTTGATGTTGTAGGCCTGGGCTTTAACGAGTTTAATTTAAATCATAGAAAGCTTAAAAACCCATACATCCTGACAAAAAATTTACGAAGAGCAAAGTTTAAGGCCCTCAGTGCAAATCTTTACGACCTTCAACTCTCCAAAAGACTTAAATGGAAGTATATTAAAAATACTCACATTTTGATTGTTAACGATATCAAAATCGGTTTTACAAGCGTCATAAGCCAAAAGACAGCAAAAGGCTTTACAGACAAAATGAATGGATTTTACGCAAAAGATATTGCACAAACAATAGTTTCTGAAGCTACTTGGCTCAGAAAAAAGGGAGCTGATATTATCGTGGTTTTGGCCAATGCAAACGGAACTTGTAACAACAACACAAACCTTCCAAAGGGTAAATTTAACTTTGATCCAAGTAGCGATGACCTTTGTGATAAATCCTCTGAAATTTTTAAATCATATAAGTTAATTCCCAAAAATCTTGTAAATATTATTTTTCTATCTGGATCGGGGTCAAAAATTGTTAATAGAGTCCATGATATACCTACCATCCAAAGTATGGGGGGATCAGAATATCTATCTATTTCAGAATTTATTTTAGATAAGAAAACAAAAAGAGTTGAAGAGGTACTTCTTCACCAGCCAGTTAAATTATGTGAGAAGTTTTTAACAAAATCACAAGACTGCTATTTTGAGAATGAAGACATCACTAAACTCTCCCCTGCCGTATTTTTAAATAACAATGTTATTCACACTCAAGAGTCCCATTAATACAAACAACTCTTAGCCCTTCGTTGCAGAACCCAACGGGGCTGTCGTTAACACAATAGAAGCTCATATCCATTTCACTTGTTTGGACACCTCTAATACATGCGGGCTTATTCTTCTGCCCGCAGTGATCAATCCCACAAACTCTTGAGAACCCTTTATAGCATTTTGAGTTGATGATAAAATAACTAGCACCTCTGCAACGAGAACATTCATTTAAAGTAACGGAGCAATCATCCTCAACGACTTTACAAAGACTTCCATTATTTAAAAAGTTTGGTACTACTTTTGTTTGAACTGGTGATGCAAATAGGATTGAAACTTCATTTGAAGAATTTAAAACTTTCTCAATTCTGGGTTTTGGAATATTGAAAAGCTTATACTCAAAGCTTTTTTTATCAATATTTAGTTTGAGCACGTCTCCATTAATTGTAATGCCAAAATTTTGAATTTTAACTTGCTTTGCATATGGTAATGTTAAAAATAATTCTTTGCAGTCAAGATTTTTTGGATTCTCCACAACGGAGATTACTCCATCATTCAGCGTTGCTACACGGTAGAAGAGACAATCACTTACGCTTTTAAAATCACTTTGGTAGTAATGAATTTTGAGCAGAGGCTGAATTGTCCCTCTCGGTTTATCAATATCAGACAGGTCTTCATAATTATCATTTATTTTTTCAATCTTATGAGCTGCAAACCATCTCTTATTAGTTTTAGGGAAAAAGTAATCTTTCTTAACCTCATTACAAGAAACTAAAATAACAGTGCATAGAATTAGAAGGTGACCATACATCGAAATGCCCCCTTTACTTCTTGCTTAGCACTCCAGTCGACTCTCAGGCCAATTTGATGAACTTCGGAGTCCCAATTATAAAAGAAACTCGACTCACTAAGATTTTGATTCGGATAAAATTTATTGGTTACAACTTCTGGATAGTTTCCAAGGACATTGTGAAGTCCCATCCACGAGAGAGCAACTGGCTCTTGAAAGAGATAAGGTTTTACAGATTCACACTCTTTAGTATAGAGATTTCCACAATCAGTGGTAGAGACTTTTTCAATCTCAATCCTAGCTCTTTTGGAAAAATGGTAGCGGTGTTTAAAAAAGTAGGCATCGTTTGAGGGAAAGAAACTAGCAGCATCTAAAAATCTAGCTTGAAGCAATTGGCGACCTATACTATTACAGTACCTCTCCATCTCCTTGTGAGTTAAATTTGTGCTTGGTGCATAGATGGGCTTTTCAATATTTTGATTCCAGTATGATACATCAAGATTCGTTCTATAATTTTTGTCGATATAAACAATTTGATCGATATTATCCCAAAGATTATCCTTTCCCTTTACTCCAGCTGAGTATTTTCCAGATGGAAGATAAGTATCTTTGCAGGTATCAATAAGCTTTATACTAAACTTTTCCTTACCAATCATATAAGTCAGGATTGGACTTTGTTTTTCATCCATATAGAAATCTAGTTTTTTATATTTTTTTTTGCCAATCTTAATTATTCCGACAGACGATGTTAAACAGTCGATATATGTCGGATTACAATGAAGAAAGTCCGAATGATATAGTTTATCTGCTAGATTGATTAAATCACATTGGAAATTCTCACGAGGAAGCTCCGGTGCACTCCCCTTAAGCCAAGCTTCGTTTAATACTTCGCTTAAATCTCGAAGCTCACCTAGGTAATCAACTTTAACCTCATTTTTAGCTTTAACCTGACTAAAGTAGTATGCCAAAAGGGCAATTACTATTAGGAGGATAATCCCCCAAGACTTTGATATAATAGAAACAAGATATTTAAGCATACTTAAGGAATTTTATATGGATTGGCTAGGAGAAGTAAACAACGAAAAGGAAACGAGTTCCCAAATCTTCTCATTCAATGAGTATATGGGCATCTTCGATAAAAATCCGAAACGAGAACTTCGAACAACTGCTTTGTTTCTAAGAGACATGTTCGACTATTATGGAAAAGATGATAATGGAGATTTCAAACTCTTCAAACGTAGTCACCCAGGTGCTCCTCAGGTTGCTGGTCAATTCAGAACTCAAGAAAAAATTTATGATAACTTAATAAATTTTACAGAAGAGGGATTCAACAATAAATTTATTCTTCTTGTTGGACCGAATGGTTCTTCTAAGTCATCACTGATAAAAAAAATAATGAAAACGATGGAAGACTACTCTAAACTAGACGAGGGCGCACTCTTCACTTTTAGTTGGATTTTTCCAATCGATAAGCACACTAAAGGAAGCTTGGGGCTAAGTTCAAAACAAGTCGACAAGAATATGAAAAGCTTTGCTCATCTCGAAGATGTAGATATTTCGGCTATTCTAGCAAGTGAACTTAAGGATCACCCCTTTCTTATTATTCCATTAAAAACTAGACAGAAAATGATTGAAGATGCTTTAAAAGATGAGCCTGACCTTCTAGAGTCCGTAAAAGTATCTCACCTCTACATCGGTGATCTCTCTAAAAGAAATAGACTTATCTTTGATGCACTTTTAAAAAATTATCATAATAACTTCGAAGAAGTATTTAAGCATATTCGTGTTGAAAGATTTAATATTGATAAAAGATATTCAATTGGGGCCTCAACAATTGAGCCTCAACTTCACGTTGATGCAAGACTTCAACAAATAACGATGGATAAAAGATTAGCTTCACTTCCTCCAAGTCTTCAGTCGCTAAATTTATTTAACTTAGACGGTGAAATTATTTTGGCCAACAGAGGTATTTTAGAGTTTTCAGATCTTTTAAAAAGACCACTAGATACTTTTAAGTATTTACTTATGACGATGGAGACCAAAACAATTAACCTTCAAGGAATTCTTACAGAACTTGATATCTTCTTCATGGGAAGTTCAAATGAAGTTCACTTTGAAGCTTTTAAACAACACCCAGATTTTAAATCATTTAAAGGAAGATTTAGTTTTCTCAAAGTTCCCTATCTTCTAGACTTTATGGAAGAACAAATTATTTACCAAGAGCAAGTTCTCAATATTAGGGAAAAGTCAGTTTTTGAACCCCATGCACTTGAGGCTCTTTGTCTTTGGGCCGTCTTAACTAGAATGAGACACCCACAAGGTAAGAACTACAGAGACTCGAAGCTATCAGAGATTGCTGAAAAACTAACTCCCATTGAAAAAGCGTTACTAATTTCTGATGATAGAATGCCTGATTATCTCAACCAAGAAGAGAGACAAATTCTTAAACTTGGGAAGAGAGAGATCATGTTGGAGTTTGAAAATGACCAGATGTACGAAGGTAAGTTTGGTATTTCTCCAAGAGAAATTAAGCAAATAATCTATGAACTTTCTAATCAAGAAAAGGTTGTAACCTTTATAGAGGTTCTTGAGTACTTAAAAGAACTATCTGAGAGAAAATCTGAATTTGATTTTTTAAATATTGGACCACAGGGTAATTACCACGATCCAAAGAAATTTCACTATCAAGTAGAGCAGTACTGTCTTGGTTTATTTGACAATAAACTTCGTGATTCATTGGGCCTTGTCGATAATAGATCGTATGAAGATTATATTGAAAAATATGTTGCCCATATCAATGCTGTTATTAAAAATGAGAAAATAAAGAATAATGTAACAGGTAAATATGAAGAGCCAGATATGTACTTCATTAAGGAATTTGAAAGTAATATTCACCTGAAAGAGGATCCGGATAATTTCAGATCTCATATTCTAAGTAAAATCGGGGCATATTCCCTTGATCACCCAGGAAAGAAAATTATCTATACTAGTGTATTAGATAATATTACAAAACTTTTAAAAGAGACATTTAGAAACGAACAAAAGAAAATCATCGACTCTGTTGGTAAAAACCTCGTTTTCTATATGGAAGAGCTGGATAATAAAAAGAACAATCGAACTACGGCCTCAGGTTTAAAACTAGAAGCTCGAACTCAAATAGTTACTATTCTCGACCATCTCATAAATAGTCATGGCTATAGTGAAAGAGGTGCAATTACTTGCCTCAAGTTCTTATTGAAAAAAAGATATGACTCCGCTCAATAATGGGTGAAGTTTATAAAAAATTTACAACAACTCTCTACGAAGCACGCTATAAAGTGGAAGAAGATCAAAGTGGAATGCGACTTGATCAGTACTGCTCTGAGTTTCTTGCTTCATTTTCTAGACAAGCTATTAAAAGAAAAATTGCCAGAGGGGAAGTTCAGATTGTTGATCGCGCCTTTCCTCACAAGCCGAGTGTAAAAGTCTATGAAAATGAGATCATAGTTTTTACTACTCCTAGAGGGGATCTTGAAGATGAATACTGGCGTGGAGAGAAGCTAGATCTAGAATTTGATCCTGAAGTTATTTTTGAAGACGATGACATTATTGTTATCGGTAAACCTCCCTATATGACAACTCACCCATCTGGTAAGCATCTCTTTAACTGTGCCACAGTCTACTTTGAAGAAAAGTATAATCACACTATTCACTCAATACACAGACTTGATCGAGAAACTAGTGGAGTGCTTGCACTTGCAAAAAATCCAAAAGCCGCAGGAAAATTAACATCATTGTTTGAAAAGAATCTCGTCTCAAAATGTTATTTCTTTATCGCTCATAATAAAAACCCAACAGATTTTCCCTTTACTGCGAAAGAGAGAATGGGAGACCTCCCAGACTTTATTCCAAGACTTTTTGTTCACTGCTTTGATGAAGAATCGGAAGAAGGAAAACACGCTGAGACACATTTTAAAAAATTATATTCTAATGATGAGTATGTGATTGGTCTCGCGTTTCCAAAAACTGGTCGACAACACCAAATAAGAGTTCACGCCGCTTTTCATGGATTACCTCTTGTCGGGGATAAGCTCTACAATGGAGATCCAACTCTTTTCATGCGCTTTAAAGACGAAATTCCAACACTAGAAGACCATGATAAGATGGACCTTTCAAGACATGCTCTGCATGCCACTGGCCTTTGCTTTCCCTATAATGGAGAACGACAACTATTTCGGGCGAGTGTGCCAAAAGATCTTAGACAGTGGATTAAAAAAAATATGAGTGAAGTTGAATTGGAAAAAATTGATTTAGAAATCAGCGCTTTGATCAAAGACTTCTTTCAAATGAGCTAGAACACCATTTGCCCCGGCATTATCTTTGCCTTCAAGAATAATTTTTGGTTTATATTCCAGTTCATCTAGAATTGAAATTATATTACTCACTCCGACAGAGTTTTGAAAATCTTTAAACATAGATTCATCATTAAGAGCATCACCATAAAAAATCGACTGATCAGAATTTATATGTGGGTACTGCTCTTTCATTAGAGTCTGAACGCCACGACTTTTGCTAATGTCACCTATCCAGAAATTTATATGAACATTTGATCTTGAAAAGTTTGCTCCCTCGTTCAAAAGGAAGGCTTCTGTTTTATCAATAGCTTTTTTACTCATTTGAGAAAACTCTATGGCCCTATCAGTTTTTCTTCCAAAAGAGTCTGCACTAAGAACAACCTCGGGAATCTGCTCACACAACCTAGCCGTCAAAGACTCGAGCTGCTTTATTTCTTCGTTACTAATTAGGTACTGCTCAACAATATGACCTTCTCTATTTTTAGAGACTATGACGCCTCCGCCTTCCATTACAACGTGCTTAATAGGAAAATGGGTAACAAAGAAGTGTCCCCAAGAAAGAGAGCGTCCAGAGACGATCACGAGGCTTGAATCATTTTTATTAATGAGGTCAATAAGGTCAAAAAAAACGGCACCCAATTTACCGTTTATTGTAAGGGTGCCGTCGAAGTCAGATAGTACTAATTTCATTAATTATTGAAGTGGTAGTGAAACACCGAAAACAACTGAAGAGTAACTATTTCTAAGAGAAAAGTTTGTCTCAATGTTTCCTACAAGGTTTTCCATTCCTGCAATGTTTAATCTACCAGTGATACCAGCAGCTAATGCAGTTGAAGTCTCATATGTGTTCTCGTCTGTATTTAATCCAACAGTTACAGGGAGTGCTAAGAATGGGAAAGCTTCTCTTCCCCAAAATGCAAATCCTTTAGAGATAATTGGAGCAACACCAAAAGAGTTTACTCTGTCATTACTAATTCTAGCTGATTCAAGTAATGCTTTAACTGAAATTCTTGGTTGTCTTCCATAGTCTGGAATTATTTGAAAATCAGCTCCTGCAAATACTCTGTTTTCTCTTTCACCGTCAGTAATACCAAAGCCGGCGTCAAAGTTTACATTTTCATTAAATCTATTAAAATATCTCGCCTCAATCCCAGCTCCTGCACCATTAGTGTTGTAGCTTGTGAACTCAGTAGTGATTACTTGTTTTTGAATTTCAAAGGGGTGAGTTGAAACACCGACTGTAGTAGCTGTAGCAGCGCCTGTGATTATTAGTGCGCCTAATGCCATGCCTAATTTTCTCATAAATACCTCTTTCCCCAAAGGGATGTTCTCAATTGATTACTAGTCATAGTTTAGAGAATTCGCCATGGGACGTCAATTTTAGAATATATTTTAGTCAAGATTGCCGCATAGCAAAGCTATGAATTTCCTTCAAATTAGGTTGACGACTTAGGGGGCTATAACTTATAACACTAATACTGAAATTTCTGCGGTGGGCGTAGTTCAGTTGGTAGAGCAGTAGATTGTGATTCTATTTGTCGTGGGTTCGAGCCCCATCGTCCACCCCATTTAAACGTTAAGCACCTTCGGGTGAGTAAAATAGAAAGAGCCTAGGTCTAACCCACTTAGGCTTTTTTGTTTCTAATCATTTCAATTTTTATATTCAATTTTACTTATAATAAGCCTTTTAAATCCTCAGTTAGTCATTCCTTATACTATTCACAGATGTAAGATTCTTCGCAAAGAATGGTTTATAATATAGATGAAACTTGCAATTAATAAAGGGTAATAGATTGAAAGAAGAAAGCGAAAAAATATGTCAAAGTTGTGGTCGTCCTTTTAGTAATAGAAAGAAATGGGAAGGTCGATTTCATGAAATAAAGTATTGCTCTAAAACTTGCTCATCAAGAAGAGTTCCAAAAAAATCCATGGCCATGATTATTTCTCATCTAGAAAGTCTAAAGAATGGAACAATCGTCGAGCTCAAAGAAATACTGAATCATGAAGACCAAGACAATACTAAGAAATTAGAAGAAGCTCGTTGTGCATCTCGTCTGCTAGCTTCTGAGGGTAAAATCATAGTAATGCAAAATAATAAAAAGGTTTCTTCACATAGCTTCAAAGGTCCTATTCAAGTCAAACTTAGTTAGTAATCAGCTTATTCGCGCGCAAAGTCAATTGGATAAAGCTCCTAGCTACTTCTGAGTTCTTAATATTGCCGATACACCCCCTACCTGCTAGCCTATTAAAAATTTATATTATCTGTTCACGGAGGACTGATGAAGAAGCTAGTCTTAATACTATCTCTTATAAGTAGTGTCGCATTTTGTAATGACATTGATATCTTGAGAACATCATCAAATATATTGAATTCCTATACACCTAATTTTCATAAAAACATCAAGCAAAGCCTAGATAATAAAGTTCCTCTTCATGGACGAGAGCTTAGACTATTGCATGAGGTTGTATCTCACTATATTGATTTAGATACAAAGTTCACAAAATTGATAAAATCTGAGAAATCAAAAAAAATAAAAGTGCTTTTAAATCTAGATCGTTACAAAAGCTTTCTCACGAACTTCGAGCCCTTTTATTCAACAACACGTTTCAGAAGATATATAAATGATGAAGATCTCTCGTTTAATATTAAAAAACATCAATTAAATGATCATATTACGCTTTTGCTTGATCTAAAATTTGCTAAAACTCTCAACAAGGATATTGAAACAGCTCTTAGCAATGGCACAAGTGATGATTATTCAATTCAAATCGAAAATCACAGTGCTTTAGAATTTGTAAAAAATCTCAAAAAGATTAAAGCTCTAAATAAGTTGTATAAGAAATTTAAAAAGTCAGACCTTAAAGATGATCGCCTTATAGATCTAACAGATAGGATTTCTGGAAGATTTGGAAATACTGCCGGAGGAATCAGATGGAGAAAAGGTCACTTACTTAAGAATAAAAAAATTCATGCTGAAATATTAGAGCAACTTAAACCCCTAGATATGATTACAGAAAAAACTTATTTTGCTCTTACTGATAAGTTTATTCCAGGACACTTTGGTCACAATGCTATTTGGCTTGGTACAAAAGAAGAATTAATTGAGCTTGGATTATGGAATCATAAGTCGATCATCCCGTTTCATAAAGAGATTGAAGCTGGAAAATCGATACTAGAAGTAGATAGATCAGGGACACATCTTAAAAGCTTAGAAGTCTTTATGAATATCGATGAATTTGCGATTTTAAGACTTAAAGAGATTAACTTTACGACTGCGAGACTCGAAGAGATCTATACAGTTGCTCTGTCTCAAATTGGAAAGATTTATGACTTTAACTTTGATGTTGAAACTACTGATAAGTTAGTATGTTCAGAACTTCTCTACCAATCATTTACAAACATTCACTGGCCAACACAAACCTATCTAACAAACACTAAGCTTAGCCGAGTAACTATCTCTCCAGATAATATCGCCTCTCTTGCTTTATATAATGATTCACCAATTGAGCTTATTTACTACGTCGCTCAAAGAAAAAAGAGACAAGCTCCTATCTACAAAGATCTTGATCAGTTAGCAAAGGATTTAGAATTTGCTAAAGTTGGTGATGAGTATAAAAGAGTTGTAAAAAAGTGTGATGAATCTTTATCTAATGTTGAGCTATGCGAGACAGAACTTGAAGACCTTCCCTATACTTCTCATCCTTACATCGAAGGAGTAGGAATCTAGACTAAGTAATTAATCTAGTATTTCTTTTACTCTGCCCACATCTCCACTTTCAAGTCTGACCTTGATTCCGTGGGGATGATATGAAGACTTAGTTAAAAGATCTTTAACGACACCTTCAGTAAGCTCTCCACTTCTTTGGTTTTCTTTTAGTACTATAAGTACCTTTATTCCGGGCTTAATATTCTGTCTATCAGTTCCATCCATGTGTGTAATCCCTCAGATATATTTATTATAAAACTCTAAACAAAATGAATTTTCATTTGATTTCTTACCCTATAAATGACAAATATGTATATCAACTATTAAATTTAAGGATCAACTCATGCCATCATTCGACTTAGTATCATCATTAGACATCGGAGAACTTAAAAATGTTTTGGCCATGGCGCAAAAACAAATCTCTGGACGCTATGACTTTAAAGGTTCTAACTGTAGCATTGAGCTTAAAAACGAAAAAGAATTGCATGTTGTAGCTGAGACGGAAATGAGAATTGAAGCAGCGATGTCGATACTTTACGGATGTATGAGTAAAAGAGGATTAGGACTAAAGTGCCTTGATCTTCAAAAAGTTCTTCCAACTGGTCACCAAATGTATAAACAAGTTATCATTCTAAATTTTGGAATAAGCAAAGAGAATGGAAAGATTGTTAATAAGCTTATCAAAGACTCTGACTGCAAAGTTAGCTCTCAATATTTAGATGAAAAAGTTCGTGTTACTTCAAAGAAAATTGATGAACTTCAAAAAACATTTCAAATGCTTGTGGCACACAAAGATCTTCAAATTGACGTTAAAATGGAGAACATGAAGTAAATACTTTTAAAAGTTAGTTCTGTAAGCACCTAATATTACTTATTATTTATTCTAAATTATGAAATAATCATCTCTATCACTAATAGTGTAAATACTTGTTATGACTGCCGTCTAACTTGTATTTAAAAACGATTTATGATTAAAACAAATCCAACTTAATTTTTATTTTAAAGACTTAGCTCACATCCTTACAGGAGTAAGAATTGAATCAGTTTCTCAATATTTTTTTATTTTCATTTATAGTTATCTTATCTGTTTTTGCAGTTAACAGATGTAATGAATGGCCAAAACTTAATAGCGCCATAAAGCTCGATGCAAAAGTTGAAGCTCGAGTTGCAAAGTTATTAAAGAAGATGAGTTTAGCAGATAAAGTTGGGCAAATGGTTCAAGCTGAAATTAAGTTTGTTACACCAGATGAAGCAAAGGAATATCGCCTTGGATCTATTTTAAATGGCGGTGGATCATTTCCAAATGATAATAAGTATTCAAAAATCTCAGACTGGGTAGCAATCGCAGATTCTTACTACAACGCTTCAATGGATACTACTAATGGAGGCATTGCGATTCCCATTCTTTGGGGAACAGACGCCGTTCATGGCCACAACAATGTGATTGGGGCCACCATTTTTCCTCATAACATAGGCCTTGGTGCTGCTAATAATACAAGTTTAGTTGAAGATATTGCAAAGGCTACTGCCAAAGAAGTCTTAGCAACAGGTATCGATTGGGTCTTTGCACCCACTGTAGCTGTTGTTCGCGATGATCGTTGGGGTAGAACTTATGAAAGCTACTCAGAGAGACCAGAGATTGTTAAAAAATATGCAGAGCACATGGTTAAAGGACTTCAAGGAAAGAATCAAAATATATTCAGCAAAGATCATCTTATATCTACAGTTAAACACTTTATTGGTGATGGTGGAACTGTAGGTGGGATTGACCAAGGTGATAACGTTTCAAGTGAAGAAGAGCTTCTTAAAATTCATGGACAAGGCTATATTTCAGGCTTGAATGCAGGTGCACAAACTGTCATGGCAAGTTTCAATAGCTGGAAAGGTGAAAAACTTCACAGTAATAAATATCTGCTTACTGAAGTTTTAAAAAATAAAATGGGCTTTGATGGATTTGTTATCGGTGATTGGAATGGTCACGGTCAAGTTGATGGATGTACTAATAACTCATGTGCACAAGCTATTAATGCTGGCGTCGATATGTTCATGGCCCCAGAGGACTGGAAGCAACTTATAGAAAATACCTTATCCCAAGTTAAAAGTGGTGAAATCTCAATGGATAGAATCAACGACGCTGTTACTCGAATTCTCAGAGTAAAAGTTAGAGCAGGACTTTTTGAACTAGGAGCCCCTTCAACTCGCAAGCATGCAGGGAACGAGAAAATAGTAGGCTCTGAAGAACACCGAAAGATTGCAAGACAAGCAGTTCGCGAGTCTTTAGTTTTATTAAAGAATAAAAACAACATTCTTCCACTTACTGCTAATTCCAATATTATCGTCTCTGGAAGTGGAGCAAATAATATTGGTCAACAAAGTGGAGGCTGGTCTATCACTTGGCAAGGTACTGGAAATGAGAATTCAGATTTCCCAGGTGCAACCTCTATTTATGATGGTATCGCTAGTGCTGTTAAGTCGGCAGGTGGAAACGCACAGTTGAGCCCAACTGGAAACTTTAACACTCCTCCAGATGTTGCAATAGTCGTCTTTGGTGAAACACCTTATGCTGAAGGACAAGGAGACATTACCAACCTAAACTACAGTGGAACTTTTCCAAATGATTTAAAGCTATTAAAGAAATTTAAGTCTCTTGGAATACCTGTCGTATCAGTATTTATTACGGGAAGACCACTATGGACTAATCCGGAGTTAAATACTTCAGACGCATTTGTAATAGCATGGCTTCCTGGAACAGAGGGAGTGGGTATTGCTGATGTTTTGATTGGAGATAAGTCTGGAAATCCAAAATTTGATTTTAAAGGAAGACTCTCTTTTTCATGGCCTGCAAATGCAGTTCAAACGACTGTAAATGTTGGAGACCAAGATTATCAACCGCTTTTTAGATATGGATTTGGTCTCAGTTATACTGATAGTGACTCATTGGGAGATGATCTTGATGAGAGTCCTTACCCTAATGGCACTCAACCAACACCAAACAAAAAGGTTTCAGTATTTTCAGGAAGAACAATTGCTCCGTTTAAAAACTATGTTGGTGATTTTAAAAACTGGAAGCATAGAATTGATGGCGGAGCTGGTGAAAGTCTAGGCGGTGTTGTTAATGTAATAGCAGTAGATAAAGATGTTCAAGAAGATGCTAGGCAAATTACCTTTAATGGAGAAAGTGAAGCTAATTATTACTTTCAATCAAATTCATCCATAAATATTACTCACTATCTTAAAACTGATGGAGTTTTATCTCTTGATTTAAGAGTAGATGAGCATCCCACAGGTCATGTTGATTTTCTCATGGGACTTTCAAAAAAGAATCTTACCGATTACTTAAGTGCATCCAGCCTCCAAGTATGGAAGAACTTAACAATCAGTATGAAGTGTTTCTCTAAACTTGGTACAGACTTTAATAAACTAGACATGCCTTTATCTATTGCAACAAATGGTGCTTTAAAAGTATCGATAGCAAATGTTAAAATTATCTCAAAGCCAAAATCTGAAGCAATAATAAAGTGTAACTAAAAGAAAGCTTTAGTACATGAATTAGACTTAAAGCCTGAATCGTTTCTCCCTTGCATCTTTCCAGACTTTTAGAAATTCTTTCACTTCACCTCGCACTCGAGCGACAGAACTATCTTCTTCTATATCGATAGAATAAAGATAAAAAGCACGTCCGATATTCTCGTGTTTTTCATTTCTTGAGATCGCCACAACATCTTCTACAATGCTTTTCCACTTATCAGGAGAATCAGTCTTTGTTAGTCTTTGAAATTGAGAGATATATCTACTTGCATCTTCACCACTCATTTTCTTAATCTCAAAACCTAGTTCATCGGGATAGAAGTATCTTGGTTCAATTCTTTTTACGCTCGCTACAACTCTTTCTACGTATTTACTTGTTAGGTCCACGACACGAGCTTTTGATGGAAGCTTGATTACTTCTTTAGGTTTAACTGTATTGAAGTTCATAACTTGGGGATTTAGGCTCCTAACGTAATTTAGAGCCTGATTAGTATCTATTCCAGAATAAAGCCTTGAGATTATTTTTGATACACTGTCGCCTTTTTTAATTTCATAGAAAGCGAAATCCTTTGTCGGCCCAGAGTTGATTATTTTACCGAGAAGAATCTTCTCACCTATCTCTATGATATTGGGATCTTTAATTTGTGGATTGGCAGCAATTGTTTTTCTTACCTGTCTATTGATACTCAGGTGCGGCGCTAGATGTTTATGTTTTTTTACTATTCCACTAATCGTATCCCCAGCACGAACCTCATAAATGACATCCTGCAGGTCTGGAAGTGACAGGTTTTGGCCAGGATAAATAAGGTTGGGATTTTTTATAAACTGGTTATATTTTAAAATCTCTTGATAAAGAGCACTCTTTGCAGGACCTACTCTGTAGTCTATGAACCTATTAAGAATAAGGTTGAGATTATCTCCCTTTTTCACGCCGTAGACGAAGCCAGTGGCAGCATGAAGGGAAGTTGAGGAAAGTAAAATTAGACTCGCACAATAAGTTTTATTTTTCATATCGGCCTTATACGTTGAGATTAATTCAAATAAACACTTAATCAAATATAACTTGTAGGTATGCTTTTTATAAATTGCGAATGTTTTATTTTTTGTGAGTTCAGTATACTCGAAAGCCTAAATGCTTGAGCGACTTTCAGTGACGAAATAAGCTTCTTGAGTTATTTCAATAGGATCTATCTAAAATGGAGCTTTTTCTAAAAAACTCAGATATCTCTTATCGATAGTTATTTTAGCTATTTAAAAAAATTATCTGAGCATTAAAAGTGGCAATTACTGATTTTCGTAGAACTTCAACCTCGCCAAAAATTCCGCACGACTCTCATTTTTCTTCGCTTTATAGTCCATGGCTTTGTTTTTTCCATGATATTGCTCGATAAATGAGTCCAGTTTTTTATAGTAGTTTAGAGTTACCGATGACATCTTTTTATAATTAGGATCATCACCTCTTAGTGATTCTTGATATTGTTCAATTATGTTTAAGTAAAAGTCTTTGAAATCCGATTTAAATTTAATGTGTGAATTGAGATCTAATCCTATGTCGGAATATATTTCTCTGAGCTTTCCCCACATACTTTGCTCAGCTTTTTCAGGGTCCAGCATTATATCTCTAAAGAGGTCTGTAAATATTTTTTTATCTTTTTTCCAAACCTGAACTTTCTCTGGAATATCGTCTAAATTCCCAGATCTATATATAAGTGATCTATAATAGTTAACTTCCCTAGGCTTTAAGATTTTTGTATTTTTATTTTTTATTTGATTCTTTTTTTGTTTACCATTTATTTTTTGTTTTATCTCTTGTTGATCACTAAGTTGAGTAGTTGTTTTAGTGAATATTTTATTTTCTAATTTTTTAGAACTTTGATTAATAAATATGTAGCCTATTAGTAAGACAATCATTATTACTAAAGTCAGGATTATAGTTTTTTTCAATTCTACCTCAATTCTATATTTATCAGTGATCGTACTTCAACAGTTCTTTCGAGTAAAATAACTAGAGTTTTTTTAGAAGTATGGAAGATCATCCCAGCTTGTCGTATAGCGAGGAGACTTGAAGTTACGATTCATTCTCCAGGCAGCATCATTTGTTCCAGATGAGGCAAATTTTAAGCTTCCTTCACCTTCTATCTTATTAATTAAGTCTAGTGAATGCATAAGTGTTTGATCTTTCTCTGTATCAGATTCATAGAGAAAGTTCATTTGGAAGCTTGAACTATCATTGAAGTTTGAAAGCTTAATACCCGCTTTGCGATATTCATATCCTTCGCGAAAGCCTCTATCTAATAATCTAAATGCCTCATTAAGAAGCTTTCTTGTATCGGAAGTGGGATTGGGTAGATTCGTTCTCTCATGCATATAATACTGAGCGCTCATTTCTTTAAAGGGATTTGTTCTAGCAAAAATTGTAATTTGGCTACAAAGAGAGTCCTGAGATCTCATTTTCATTGCTGCATTTTCAATATAGTTGGAGATGGCTTCCTTTAGAATATTCTTATCAAAGACATAGTCGCCAAATGTTCGTGAGCACATAATTTCTTTTTTCTTCTCAACATCTTGCCCCAGATGAAAACAATTAATTCCTTGCAGCTCATGTTTAATCTGAAGACCTACTTTTGTGAAAATCTTTTGAATAAGCTTTTCATTCTTAAAGACTTTGAAGTCGTAAGCCGATTGCATTCCCATATCATTTAATTTTTTAGAGTTTGCTCTTCCTACTCCCCAAATATCACCGACTGGTGTTCTCTTTAGAGCAATGTCTTGCAATCTTTCTGAATCAAGATATACGACGCCATTAGCTTTTTCTGACTTCTTTGCAATATGATTTGCTATTTTTGAGAGAACTTTAGTTGGAGCAATACCAACCCCTGTTGGAATCCCTACATTTTGTAGTATTTTTTCTCGCAGCATTTTTCCATGAGAAAAAATATCATCAATACCGGTTAGATCTGCGAATGCTTCGTCTACAGAATAGACCTCAACATCAGGACAGTTTTGAATAATAGTCTGCATGACCCTATTGGATATATTTGTGTAAAGAGCAAAGTTACAAGAAAAGACTTGAACTCCGTGTTGTTCACATAATGATTTTATTTTAAAGTAAGGGGCTCCCATCTTGATAC
>Ga0307959_1000191_pt1 | contig 32698 bp, 35 predicted proteins | sample OrgLakmetagen494_FD_201813 | JGI IMG/M metagenome (GOLD analysis project Ga0307959, IMG submission 201813) | Saline water microbial communities from Organic Lake, Antarctica - #494 | ecosystem: Environmental > Aquatic > Non-marine Saline and Alkaline > Saline | place: Antarctica: Organic Lake...
ATTCACATTCACGCGATGCACTCTATTTTATTGATTTCGCATGTTCGAGAAGCTCAAAACCGGTTCCCATTTTTGAGCAACATGCTTTAGCGAACCGCTTCGATCGGCCCCGTCGCACGGCCGTGAATGAACTGGTCGAGATAGGGATCGCCCGAGGCGTCCATCTCGGCGACCGGGCCGGTCCATTTGATCTGCCCGTCATGCAGCATCGCCACGTGATCCGAAATGGCGCGGACGCTGGTCATGTCATGGGTGATGGTGATGGCCGTCGCGCCCATCTCGACCACGATCTCGCGGATCAACTCGTTGATCACGCCCGCCATGATCGGGTCGAGGCCGGTCGTCGGCTCGTCGAAAAAGATGATCTCGGGCGCGGCGGCGATGGCGCGGGCGAGGCCGACGCGTTTCTGCATGCCGCCCGACAGCTCGGCCGGGAATTTGTCGGCGACCTCCGGTTCAAGTCCGACGCGGCGCAGCTTCTCGATGGCGATCTCGCGGGCCTCGGGTTTGGGGCGCTTGAGCGTGCCGCGCAGCAGGCGAAACGCCACGTTCTGCCATACGGGCAGGGAATCAAACAGCGCCCCACCCTGAAACAGCATCCCGAACCGCGCGAGGAACGCGTCGCGGTCGCCCGTCGCCATATCCGTGCCATCGAGCAGGATCGACCCGGCATCGGGCCGGAGCAACCCGAGGATGCATTTGAGGATCACCGATTTGCCGGTGCCCGATCCGCCGATGATCACCATCGACGACCCTGTCTCGACGGTCAGGTTCACGCCCCGCAGGACGCGCAGATCGCCAAAGGATTTGTGGACGTCGCGCAGCTCGATCATGCGGAAAAGAACACTTCTGTCAGGATGTAGTTGGAGGCGAGGATCAGCACAGAGGCGGCGACGACGGCGGTCTTGGTCGCGCGGCCCACGCCCTGTGCGCCGCCGCGGGAGGTCATGCCGTGATAGCAGCCCATCAGCGCCACGATGAAGCCGAAGACCGCGCCCTTGATCAGGCCGGAGATGATATCCCACGGCTCCAGAAAATCGATTGTATTGTGCAGATAGGTCGCCGGACCGAAATCAAGCCGCCCGACGCCCACCAGAAACCCTCCCATGATGCCGATCACGTCGCCCACACCCACCAGCACCGGCACGGCGAGGGTGGCGGCCAGCACGCGCGGCAGGGTCAGGTATTTCATCGGGTTGGTCGAGAGGGTGATCAGCGCGTCGATCTGCTCGGTCACTTTCATCGTGCCGATCTCTGCGGCGATCGACGAGGCCACCCGCGCCGCCACCATCAGACCGCCGAGCACCGGCCCAAGCTCGCGCGTCAGGCCGATGGCCACGATCGAGGGCACCACGGTTTCGGCGTTGAAGCGCGCGCCGCCGGCGTAGATCTGCAAGGCGAGCGCGCCGCCGGTGAAGAGCGCCGTCATGCCCACGACGGGCAGCGACAGCCAGCCGATCTGCATCAGCGCGTGGCCGAACTCGCGCCAGTAGAAGGGCGGGCGCGCAAGATGGCTGACCGTGCCGGCGGCGAAGATGGCGACACGCCCGATCCCCGCCAGCCCGGCCAGAGTCGCGCGCCCGATATGGGCCAGAAAGCCCAGCACAAGATCCAGCACGGCGCTCATCCGCCGACATACCGCCGCGTGTAGCGCGCCCCGAGCGATGTCAGGATCTCGTATCCGATGGTGCCGGCATTGTCGGCCAGCACGTCGATCCCCTGATCGGCCCCGAGGATCTGCAGGTGGTCGGGATCCTGCCCCAGATCGGTGATGTCGACCCCGACGAGATCCATCGAGATGCGGCCCGCCACGGGACAGGCCGTGCCCGCCGCGAACAGATGCGTGTGCGGACCCATGATGCGCAGGATCCCGTCGGCGTAGCCAGCAGCAATGGTGGCGATGCGGGTGGGCCGCGTCGCTGTAAACGTGTTGCCGTAGCCGACCGTTTCGCCCGGTACCAGATCGCGGCACTGGATGACGGGTATATCGAGCGTCACGACCGGGTTGGCCCCGGTGTAGGGCCGTCCGCCGTAAAGGCCGATGCCGGGGCGCGCGAGATCGAAATCAAACTCCGGTCCCATCAGCATCGCCCCGGTATTGGCCAGACATAGCGGCGCGCCCGCCCCCTCGGTCATCTCGCGGAAGGCGGCGAGTTGGGTTGCGTTCATCGTGTGCTCGGGCGTGTCCGCGCAGGCGAGATGCGACATGATCAGCGCCGGGCCCTGGGCCAGCACGATCTCGCGCACGCCCTGCCATTCGGCGGGCTCCATCCCCAGACGGTTCATGCCGGTATCAAGCTGGATGCCCGAGGGGTGCCCCGGCAGCGCCTCGGCGTGACGGATCATCTGATCGATCGAATTGATCATCGGGACGAGGTCGGCGGTGCCGATCATCTCGGCATCGCCCGGCATGTGGCCGGAAAACACGTGGATCGCCGGTCCCGGCCCCAGAATGCGGCGCAGGGCCATGCCTTCCTCGGCGATGGCGACAAAGAACTGCCGGACTCCGGCGCGGGCGAGGGCGGGGGCGACCTGCTCTGCGCCCAGCCCGTAGGCATCGGCCTTGACGACGGCGGCGGTCTCGCTGCGGGACATCGCGTCGAGCGCGCGCCAGTTGGCGACGATGGCGTCAAGGTCGATTGTCAGGATACCGGTACTCATGGCCGCGGTTCTGACAGGATGGGCGGGCGCGTCAAGGGGAAAGCCGCAGCGCGGCATCGGGCCGCAACGGCTGGCCCGCGCGACCGATGACCCGCGTGGCCGGGCGGGTCTGCGCAAGGACGTCAGAACCAGCTTTGCACGCCGCGCGCCGCCCCGGAAATGTCGCGCCCGACGCCGTCCACGGTGGCGCATCCCGCGATCAGCGCGATCAGGACACACGCAGTGAGGTTTCGCAATCTTCGGGCCATGTCAGTCTGCCTGTTCCTGTTTGTCTGCCTCGTGCCACCAAACCGTGGGCAGGAAACCGATCCCGTCGCCGTAGATTGGCAGGTTGTCGCGAGGGTAGGTCAACTCTGCCTTGTGGGCAATACGGCCGACATTGTAGCGGTGGATCGGGATCACGTAGCGCCCGGCCGTCAGCACCCGGTCGAGCGCGCGGGTCGCGGCGACGAAATCGTCGCGGTCCTCGGCCTGAAGCATGGTGCGGATCATCGCCTCGGCGGCCGGAGATTTCATGCCCATGAGGTTGCGGCTGCCCGGCGCGTCCGCGCCCTCGGACCCCCAGTAGAACATCTGCTCGTTGCCGGGGCTGAGTGAGAGCGAGCGGCGCATCATCGTCAGATCGAAGTCGTATCGCGCCACGCGTTCGGCATATTGCGCGTTATCGACCGTCTCGACGCGCAGGTCGATGCCGAGACGCGACAGCGCCCGGGCATAGATGTCCATCATCGACGTTGCCTGCGCGATCAGCCCGTCCTGTTGCAACAGCACGGTGAGGGTCAGCGGCGTGCCGGAGCCGTCGACCAGCCGGCCATCCTCGACCCGCCAGCCGGCCTCGGCCAGAAGGCGCACCGCGCGGCGCAGCCCGGCGCGGTTGCGCGCCGTGCCATCGCCCTCGGGCAGGCTGTAGCCCTCCAGCGTGCCCGGCGGCAGGTTGCCTGCGAAAGGCTCCAGCAATTCGCGCACGCGGCCCGTCGCTGGGCCGTGATCCATGCCCAGTTCGGAGCCAGAGAAATACGAGGTGATGCGCGGCTGCCGCCCGCCGGTCAGCGTGTCGTTGATGTAGTCGAAGTTGAACGCACCGATCAGCGCCTCGCGCACCCGCCAGTCATCCAGCGGTTCATGCCGTGTGTTCATCACGAAACCAGTCATGCCGGAGGGTTGCCCGTGCGGGATCTCGGATTTCACGATCTCGCCGCGCTGGACGGCAGGGAAGTCGTACTCGTTCGCCCAGGCCTCGGCGTTGAATTCGCGCACATAGCTGATCAGCCCGGCCTTGAAGGATTCCATCAGCACCGTGCCGTCGCCGTAGAATTCGATGCGGATCTCGTCGAAGTTATGCGTGCCGCGGCTGTAGGGCAGGTCGGCCCCCCAATAGTCGGGGTCGCGCCTCAATGTGACATGGCGGTTCACCTCGTAATCGGCGACCGTGTAGGGGCCGGTGCCGAGGGGAATGTCGGTGATGCCCGCCTCCGCGATATCACGCCCCTGCCACTGGGCCTTTTGCAGGATCGGGCGCAGGCCGGCGAGCAGCGCCAGTTCGCGGTCTTCCTCGTTGAAGGTCAGGCGAATGCTGCGCGGCCCGGTCTGCTCGATGCGGTCCACCTTGGACCAGAAGCCGCGATAGCGCGGGTGGCCCCGGGTGCCGAGGGCCTCGAACGACCAGATCACGTCCTCGACCGTGACCGGGCTGCCATCGGAAAAGCGCGCCGCGGGATCGAGGGTGAATTCCACCCATTCGCGGCCCGCGCCGGTCTCGACCGATTCGGCCAGAAGCCCGTACAGCGTGAAGGGTTCGTCCCAGGACCGGCCCAGAAGGGTCTCGTGGGTGAGATGCGCCAACTGCCATGGCGGGCTGCCGCGCAGGATGAACGGATTGAGTGAATCGAACCCGCCGACATTGCCGGTCACCACGCGACCGCCCTTGGGGGCATCGGGGTTGGCATAGGGCAGAGACACAAAATCAGGTGGCAGGGCGGGGTCGCCATACATAGCTATGCCATGCGCGGGGTCGGCCGAGGCGGCGTGAGCGCCGCCCATGAGGAGCATCGCGGCGAGGCCGGAGCGGATCTTGCGGAACATGGCGGCTTTCATTTCAGGGCACAAACCTCGCGGGACCGGGGAAAACGAAATGATACGGTAAGGGCGGATTCACGTCTTTTCAAACTTTTAGCTTGGACTGCGGCGCAAGATCGCTTATTAATGTTCCTACTGCTCGATAGGTTTCTTGCCTGTATGAAACCTGCCTCAACGACTTGACGCCCGCCTTGTGCGGGCGTTTTTTTTTGGGATCGGTGCGGATGTGGCGCGCGCCAAATCCCCGTGCAATCCGGTGGCGCGGCCCATATGCTGCGGCTGCAACATAACCAAGGGAGAACGGGCATGAGTGTTCAAGGCAAGACCGCCGTCATCACAGGATCCACCTCGGGAATCGGCCTCGGGATCGCGTGGGAACTGGCGCGGAACGGCGTGAAGGTGGTGCTCAATTCCTTCAGCGACACCGACGAGGATCACGCCATCGCGCGCAAGATCACCGACGAGACCGGCACCGAGGCGCGCTATGTGCAGGCTGACATGTCCAAGCCCGAGCAGTGCCGCGCGTTGATCGAAAAGGCCGGCGCCTGCGATATCCTGATCAACAATGCCGGCATCCAGCACGTCGCCCCGATCGACAAGTTTCCGACCGAGAAATGGGACGCGATCATCGCCATCATGCTGAGCTCGGCGTTTCACACCACCGCCGCGGCGTTGCCGGTGATGCGCAAGGCCGGGTGGGGCCGGGTGATCAACATCTCCTCGGCGCACGGCCTGACCGCAAGCCCCTACAAATCGGCCTATGTGGCGGCCAAGCACGGGATCGTCGGGATGACCAAGGTCGTGGCGCTGGAAACCGCCCGCGAGCCGATAACCGCGAACGCGATCTGCCCGGGCTATGTGCTGACCCCGCTGGTCGAGGGCCAGATCCCCGACACGATGGAGAAATACGGGATGGGGCGCGACGAGGTGATCGAGAAGGTCATGCTGGAGCGGCAACCATCCAAGGAATTCGCCACCACCGAGCAGCTCGGCGGCACCGCCTTGTTCCTGTGCTCGGATGCGGCGGCGCAGATCACCGGCACGACGATCAGCGTCGATGGCGGCTGGACGGCGCTCTGATTTCGGGGGACCGGCGGGGGCTCTGCCCCCGTCGCGCCTCCGCCGGGATATCCGGCGCCAGAAGAAACGCCTAAGACCTATCTTGTGCGATCTCATCGGGCGTTTTCTCGCCGGGATAGACGAGGCCCGCCGAGATGATGAGTTTCGCGGCATCCTCGATCGTCATGTCTAGCTCGATAACGTCCTCGCGCGGGAAGAACAGCAGAAACCCCGAGGTCGGGTTTGGCGTGGTCGGGACGAACACGCTGACCATGTCGCTGGCGGTGTGCGCCTTGGCGTTCACCTCGCCCTTGGTGTCGGACGAAATAAAGCCGATGGCCCAGATATCTTTGCGCGGATACTGGATCAGGCAGGCCTTCTGGAAACTGCGCTCGGACTGGGCGAAGACCGTTTCGGCGATCTGTTTGGCGCCGGAATAGATCGACCGGACCACCGGCATGCGGTTGACCAAGGATTCGGCAAACCGGATCAGCGACCGCCCGATCAGCCCCTTGGCGATCCAGCCCACGATGACCGTGAAGACCAGAAAGATCACCACGCCGACGCCGCGAAAGTTGATGCCGAGATATTGCTCGGGCTGATACCGGTCGGGGATCAGCGGCAGTACGAACCCGTCGACCCATCCGATCAGCGTCCACATCAGCCAGATCGTCAGGCCGACCGGCGCGATGACGATCAGACCGGTCAGAAAGCTGGTGCGCAATCTGGCGAACCGCCGTGGTTTCTTGTGGTTGATCAATGGGTCTTCGAATGGCGTGGTCATGACAGGTCCGCAGTTTTTTCACCGCGCGTTCTAGGCACATTTCCGCCCTCTCACAATGGGCCACGCGATCCGGGTCGCCGAAAATGCCCGGCGGGTCTTGTGCCCCGCGCGCGAGGGGGCTATGTGCGCTGCACGATAAATCCGCAGGCACGGGCGGGCCATCGGGAGAGACATCCCCGACAGGTCCACCGGTTGAAGCATTTCGCTTCTCATCCCGTTCCAAGGCGCAAACCGGAAAGGAAACGAAACATGGCTCTTCCCGAGTTCACGTTGCGTCAGCTGTTGGAAGCTGGCGTGCATTTTGGCCACCAGACGCAGCGCTGGAACCCGCGCATGGGCGAGTTCATCTATGGCGCCCGCAACGGCATCCATATCATGGACCTGACGCAGACCGTCCCGATGCTCGACGCGGCGCTCAACGCGATCCGCGAGACGGTCGCAAAGAACGGCCGGATCCTCTTTGTGGGGACCAAGCGGCAGGCGGCGCAGCCGATCGCCGACGCGGCCGAACGCTGCGCGCAATATTACATGAACCATCGCTGGCTCGGCGGGACGCTGACCAACTGGCAGACCGTCTCGAAATCCATCAAGCGGCTGAACGAGATCGACGAGATCCTCGACGCCGGTGGCGAAGGCCTCACCAAGAAAGAGCGTCTCGGCATCGAACGCGATCAGGCCAAGCTTCAGGCCTCGCTCGGGGGTATCCGCGAGATGGGCGGCGTGCCGGACATGCTGTTCGTCATCGACGTCAAGAAAGAGGCGCTTGCGGTGGCCGAGGCCAGGAAGCTGAACATCCCGGTCGTGGCGATCGTCGACACCAATTGTTCGCCCGACGGCATCGATCACATCATCCCCGGCAATGACGATGCGGCGCGCGCGATCGCGCTTTACTGCGATCTGGTCAGCCGGGCAGCGCTTGACGGGATGACCGCGCAGATGGGCGCCGCCGGCGTCGATCTGGGTGCCATGGAAGACGCCCCTACGGAAGAGGCGCTCGCCGAGACCGAAAGCGCGGCGACCTGAGACCGGCTATGACACCGATATCGGGGCAGGGTTCTCCCGCCCCGGCGATTTGATGAGATGTGAGGAGAGCCGAGATGGCGATCACTGCTGCAATGGTGAAGGAACTGCGCGACAGCACGGGCGCAGGGATGATGGACGCGAAGAAGGCCCTGACCGAAACCGATGGTGACATGGCGGCCGCCATCGACTGGCTGCGCACCAAGGGGCTATCGAAGGCCGCAAAGAAATCCGGTCGCACCGCCGCCGAGGGGCTTGTGGCCGTAAAGGTGAAGGGCGGCACCGGTGTCGCGGTCGAGGTCAATTCAGAGACCGATTTCGTCGGCAAGAACGCCGATTTTCAGGCCATGGTGGCCGGGATCGCCGAGGCCGCGATCGACGCGGCGGACATCGACGCGCTGATGACCGCCGATCTGGGCGGCAAGACCGTGGCGGACACGATCACCGACAAGATCGCCACAATCGGCGAGAACATGTCGCTGCGCCGGATGGCCCGGATCGAGGGCGATGGCGTGGTGTCCTATGTCCACAATGCCGCCGCCGACAACATGGGCAAGATCGGCGTTCTCGTGGCCTTCTCGGGCGACGAGGCGTTCGCCCGCCAGGTGGCGATGCATGTCGCCGCAAGCAATCCCGCCGCGCTCAACGAGACGAAGCTGGATCCGGCGGTGATCGAGAAGGAAAAGCAGGTGCAGATGGAAATCGCCCGCGAATCCGGCAAGCCCGAGAACATCATCGAGAACATGATCAAGGGCCGGATGAAGAAATTCATGGCCGAGGTGACGCTGCTCGGGCAATCCTTCGTGATGAACCCCGACCTGACGGTCGAGGCCGCCGCCAAGGAGGCCGGGACCGAGATCAGCGGCTTCGTGCGGTTCGAGGTGGGCGAGGGCATCGAGAAGAAGTCCGAGGATTTCGCCGCCGAGGTCGCCAAGGCGGCGCAGGGCTGAATTCCGGTTGATGTCTCGACAAGGGGCCGCTGGCGAATCCCGCCGGCGGCCCTTTTTTTATTGACTCAAGGGGCGGGGACGCCGCCCCGTGTTTCATTTCCTTCGGCTGGGTTTGGTGGGTTGATCCAGACGGAAATCGGGATTTTCGGTGGCTGCGGCGGTTTGCGCAGGAACCACCCAGGCGTGTCGAGGAACGCGGCGTCGACTGTGGCGATGCGCGCGGGACCGGGGGCACCGCGGCTGTTGAATGCGGGCCTGTCTCTTGCCGAAATCGCGAACCACATGGTCTGGTCGGTGCGCGACGCGGCGAACGTGATCGAGGATCACGCCGGCGTGTCGCCAGACGAAATCGACGGTGTGCTGGTCAAGCCGGCGCACGCAAAAAGAGCCGAAGGATGAACAAGACTGTAAACGCGCCCGTGAACGGCGCGGTGCGCGCAGAGACGCCAGATAGCCAAGTCCTTGAAAACGCTTGGAGGCGAGTGGGGGAATCGAACCCCCGTACACGGATTTGCAATCCGCTGCGTAACCACTCCGCCAACTCGCCAAGCAGGTGCAGGTGTTAGACTTCTCTCAAGAGGCGTGCAAGGGGATATCACTCCGGGTATCAGGTTTCTCGGCTGTGCCTGTTCTGTTCATATCGCTGCCCGGAGCCTGCGCTTTTCGGATTCGTGCGCGCCCGCATGATTTCCGTGGTAACGCCCGTAAACTTTGCCCGCATAGCTTCGGATCATTTCTTTCGTAGAATGTCTGCTGTCGAAACCGTCACGGCACATTCGATGCCGTCGGCTGGGGGCATCCACCGCATCAGGTCAGCCTTGGGGTTTCTTCCTGGTCCAAATACCCTCGCCGAAGGCGTCACAACCTATAACCCGGCGCGGCGGTCAGTCCGGTTTGCCCGGCCCGGACCGGGCGGCCATGACATCGCGCCCGAGCGTCAGCGTGTAGGCCTCGAGCTGGCTGAGGGTGGTTTGCGCGGTGTCGGCTGCCTGCGCCTCCATCGCGTCGGCGATGCGGCTGTGAAAGCCCACGATCGCCTCGCGGGAGCGGGCGGTGAAGGTGATCATGTTCATCAGCGGCTGCATCGCCTCGACCGCCCCGGCGAGCTGGTAGCTGAGCACCGGGTTGCCCGCGCTGTCGACGAGCGCGCGGTGAAAGGCCACGTCGGAGGCGCAGAATTCCTCGTCGGTCAGGCCAGCCTGTGTCTGGCGGTCAAGCTCGGCGCGCATGGTGGCCAGCGTCTCGGGCGTGCGGCGCGCGGCGGCGAGCGGCGTGCAGGCCCGCTCCAGCGCGAAGCGCGCCTCGCAGGCCACCTCGAAGCTGATATCGTTCATCGACAGCAGCAGCGTCGATGTGGTGATCTGCTGGCCGTACGCCTCGGGGTAGCTGAGACGGTTGACGAAGGCACCGCCCGAGGCCCCGCGTTGTGTACGGATCAGCGATTGCGCCGCAAGCCGTTTCAGCGCTTCGCGCACCGTGGGGCGGGACACCGCGAACCGGTCGGCCAGTTCGGCCTCTGATGGCAGGCGTTCATCGACGACGAGACGCCCCGCGACGATCGCGTCCCGGATGGACCGGGCGATCCGGGCCGAAAGGTCACCCTTGCTGTCGGGATCGATTTTCATTTGTCTGACATTTAAATCTATGACACTCTGCTGGTCAAGGGATGAGGATCCGGGGAGGCTGGCGATGATTGCCTTGCGGTTCAGGCGCATGGGAGGCGTCCACTGGCTGGCGCTGTTCGGCCTGATCCTCGGGGCGTGGGGCATGCTTTACGCGATGGCGCTGCCGGCAGATCTGCGGATCGGCGCGCAGATCTATGGCGCGGACTTCCTGCAAAGCCTGTGCATTCTCACGCCAGACGCCGCCGGGTTCCTGCGCATCACCGCCATGTGGGCGCTGATGTCGGCGGCGATGATGGCACCCACGGTGCTGCCCGCATTCGCCACCTATGACGATCTCGCGCACTCTGCCGAGACGCGATTCGCAGCACTGGCCGCGGGCTATCTCGCGGTCTGGCTGGGGTTTTCGGTGATCGCGGCGGGCGCGCAGATGGTCCTGTTTCAGGCGGGGGTGCTGAGCGCGTTCGGTGACAGCCGGTCAGGCCTTCTGTCGGCGGTATTGCTGGCCGTCGCGGGGGCCTATCAGTTCAGCCCGCTGAAAGAGGCCTGCCTGTCGCGATGCCGCCGTCCGCTGGCCTTCTTCATGGCCCATTGGGACGAGGGCGCGCTGCGCAACGGTGTGCGGCTGGGGCTTGTCTGTCTGGGCTGTTGCTGGGCGCTGATGGCGCTGGCCTTTGTCGGCGGGGTGATGAACCTGGCCTTCATGGGGCTGGCCACGGTGATCATGGTTCTGGAAAAGCTGCCCGATCTCGGGCGCTGGCTGACGCGGCCGCTGGGTGTGGCGCTGCTGGCGGGGGCGGGCTGGATGCTGGTCACGACGATCTGACAAACGGAGGAGAGCGGAGATGGCGTTGGACGAGGCGAACGTGGGCACGGTGCCCTGGACGATCCGGGGGGAGCTGATCCTCAACTGCAACTGCACGGTGTTCTGCCCCTGCGTGATCTCGCTGGGCCGGCACGCGCCCACCGAGGGCTACTGCCAGGCCTGGTCGGGCGTGCGCATCGACGCGGGCCAGTATGGCGACACGGACCTGTCGGGGCTGAATGTCGGCCTGATGCTGGAGATCCCCGGCCTGATGGCGCGCGGCAACTGGAAGGCCGCCGCCTATATCGACGAGCGCGCCAGCGAGGACGCTTACGCGGCTCTGGTCAACATATTCTCGGGCCGCGCGCGCGGCACCACGGGGTTGTTCGGGGTGCTGGTCAGCGAATTTCTGGGTGCCGAGCGGGCGCCGGTAGTGTTCGAGACCGAAGGCAAGGCGCGCCGCCTGATGGTCGGCAAGAAGATCCAGGGCGAGGTGGTGCCGGTCGAGGGGCATGGCGGCGAGGATATCGTCGTCACCAATACCGAATACTGGATGGGTCCCGACATCACCGTCGCCACCGCCACCAAGGGCCGGGTGCGCGCCTTTGGCCGGGTTTGGGATTTCGACGGGCGCAGCGCCGAGATCTGTCAGATCGACTGGAAAGGCCCGCGCTGATGCTGCTGACGGCGGATCATCTGCGGATGATGGCGCGCTACAATGCGTGGCAGAACGCGCAGATCATGCGCGGGGTGGACGGCGTCAGCCTGAAGCTGCTGACCGAAGATCACGGGGCGCATTTCGGTTCGATTCTCGGGACGCTGAACCATATTCTTTGGGCGGACCGTCTGTGGCTGCACCGGTTCGGGGTCGAGGAGGTGCGCCCCGAAGGCGGTATCGCCGAGAGCACCGCGCTGACCCCCACGGGGGCGGCGTGGGGGGCTGCGCGCTTTGCCACCGATGGGCGGATCAGCCTCTGGGCCGAGGATGTGCGCAGCCTCGATCTGACCGGCGATCTGACATGGCAGTCGGGTGCGACCGGCGCGCGGCTCACGCGGCCGCTGGCCGTCTGCATGATCCACATGTTCAACCACCAGACGCATCACCGCGGGCAGGTCCATGCGATGATGACGCGCGCGGGTCTGGCCGCGCCGGTGACGGATCTTGTCTTCATGCCCGAGGAGGAAATGGCATGACGCCCGCGCCGCTTTTGTCGCTGTCACGCCGGTTGCGGCGCACGCCGTTCTCGCAAGGCGTCGAGGCGGCGGGGGTCAAGGCCTACACGGTCTACAATCACATGCTGCTGCCCACGGTGTTCCGGTCCATCGAGGAGGATTACCGCCACCTGAAGGACGCGGTGCAGGTCTGGGACGTCTCGGTCGAGCGTCAGGTGGAGTTGCGCGGCCCCGATGCCGGGCGGTTGATGCAGATGCTGACACCGCGCGATCTGCGCGGCATGATGCCCGGCCAATGCGCCTATGTGCCGATCGTCGACGAGACCGGCGGCATGCTCAACGATCCGGTGGCGGTGAAACTGGCCGAGGATCGCTGGTGGATCTCGATCGCGGATTCCGATCTTCTTTACTGGGTGCGGGCGACGGCGCATGGCTGGCGGCTCGACGTGCTGGTGGACGAGCCGGACGTGTCCCCGCTGGCGGTGCAGGGCCCGTACGCAGAGGACCTGATGGCGGCGGTCTTTGGCGAGAGCGTGCGCAATATCCGCTTTTTCCGCTTCGGGCTTTTCGATTTTCAGGGCCGCGAGATGGTGATCGCGCGGTCGGGCTATTCCAAGCAGGGCGGGTTCGAGATTTATGTCGAGGGAGCTGACATCGGCATGCCGCTGTGGCAGGCGCTGATGGAGGCGGGCAGGCCATGGGATGTGCGCGCCGGTTGTCCCAACCTGATCGAGCGGATCGAGGGCGGATTGCTGAGCTATGGCAATGACATGACCGACGACAACACGCCGCATGAATGCGGGCTGGAGCGGTTCTGCAACACCCATACCGCGATCGGCTGCATCGGGCGCGATGCGCTGTTGCGCGTCGCCAAGGAGGGCCCCGTGCAGCAGATCCGCGCCGTCGCCATCGAGGGCGGGGCGGTGCCGCCTTGTGTCGAATGGTGGCCCGTGCTGGCGCGGACGTGCCATCGCGTGGGCCGGATCAGTTCCGCCGCGTGGTCGCCCGATCACCAGACCAACGTGGCGATCGGCATGGTGCGGATGACCGATTGGGAGCCGGGATGCGAGCTGCGGATCATGGCCCCCGATGGCGAACGGCGCGGGGTGGTGCAAGAGCGGTTCTGGGCCTGAATCTGGGCCTGAACCGGTCGTTGAGTGCGGGAGCGAGGGGCCAGCCCCTCGCGCTCCCCGGAGTATTTCTGGCAAGATGAAGCAGGGGGTTGGCCCCGCACATGCAAAAGGAGACAGACATGTTCAACGCATTGGTCGTCGAGAAGGACGAGGGCAGCGGCAAGACATCCGCCGCTATCAAGCAGATCTCGGAGGAGGATCTGCCCGGCGGCGAGGTTCTGGTCGCGGTCGAGTATTCCACCGTCAACTACAAGGACGGGCTGTGCATCGGGCCGGGCGGGGGCCTCGTGCGGACCTATCCGCATGTGCCGGGGATCGATTTCGCGGGCACCGTCGAGGCGAGCGACGATGACCGCTACGCGCCCGGCGACAAGGTCGTGCTGACCGGCTGGCGAGTCGGCGAGGCGCATTGGGGCGGCTACGCGCAGAAGGCGCGGGTCAAGGCCGATTGGCTTGTGCCGCTGCCGAAGGGTCTGGACACACGTCAGGCGATGGCCGTGGGCACCGCCGGCTTCACGGCGATGCTTGCGGTGATGGCGCTGGAAGATCACGGGCTGAAACCGGGCGACGGGCCGGTGCTTGTGACCGGGGCCGCGGGCGGCGTCGGATCCGTGGCGACCGCGATCCTCGCGCATCTGGGTCACGAGGTGGCCGCCGTCACCGGACGCCCCGAGCAGGCGGATTATCTGCGGGGCTTGGGTGCGGCGCAGATCGTGCCGCGCGAGGAGCTGAGCGAGGTCACGAAAAAGCCGCTGGAGGCCGAGAAATGGGCGGGCTGCGTCGATGCGGTGGCCGGTGCGATGCTGGGCCGGGTGCTCAAGCAGATGCAGATGCGCTGTTCGGTGGCGGCCATTGGTCTGGCCGGGGGGGCCGCGATCGAGGGCGCGCTGATCACGCCGTTCATCCTGCGTGGTGTGAACCTTCTGGGAATCGACAGCGTGCTGCAGCCCTACGAGGGCCGTCTGCGCGCATGGGAGCGGATCGCGCGAGATCTGCCGATGGACAAGCTCGAGGCGATGGTGCAGCCCGCAAGCCTCGGCGATCTGCCCGGGCTGGGGCGCGATATCCTGAACGGTCAGGTGAAGGGCCGCGTCGTGGTCGATGTCAACGCCTGACCGGGGCCGCCATGAAAGCGATGCGGGGCGGATCACGATCCGGCCCGCAGCGGCGGCGGATTTCGCCGCCCTCTGGCCGATGCTGCGCGACGTGATCCGCGCCGGCGAGACCTACGCGATCGACCCGCGCCTGTCGCGCGCGGCGGTGCGCGCGCTCTGGATGGAAGCCCCGCGCGCCACCTATGTGGCCGAGCGCGGGGGCGAGATCGGTGCCGAGATCGGGGGCACCTTCTACATCAAGACCAACCAGTCGGGCGGCGGCGCGCATGTCTGCAATGCGGGCTTCGTCGTGGCCGCGCAGGCCCGCGGGCAGGGTCTGGCGCGGGCGATGTGCCTGCGCGCACAGTTCGAGGCGCGCAGCCTGGGTTACCGCGCGATGCAGTTCAATTTCGTGGTCGAGACCAATACCGGCGCGATCGCGCTGTGGGAGCGGACGGGACCGGGATCGGACGTTCTCTACCTAGTAAGGTATTGATCAGACGTATTTAAATAACGACATCACTCCAGGTGTGATGACTGATCGGCTATCTCAATGACTCCATGGTCATCCCGCAATCTGAACATGTATAAGCCGACCACCTTCTTCGGCGGACAGAAGGATCTGCGCGTTCTCAACAAGCGCGATCTTGCCGCCTATAGGAATTTTCTGCCCGGAAGCGGCGTCCTTCATGTCGGTAAGACCTTCATTCACGAGATACCAAATACCCTTGTGTTCCTGAAAGTAGCCTACGCGCTTCTTTTGGGCTTCCTTTAGGTGCTCGTTTGGGAACACTTTGCGTGAGGCGTGCCAAGGGAAGAGCGACTGACCGTTCCAGACCATAATGCGATGATCGTCGCTGAGAAATCGCCCCTTCTGCCGACTGGAATAGAGGTTTAGCACTGGAAGACTTGTCCCGTGGGGTGCGCCGCAATGCGGACAATGCGGATTGCGGGAATTGTCGAACACATACCAACCCATTTCGCAGTTAGCACTGCAAGGTTGGATCATGTCCAGCGTGCGCACGAGCGCCGTCTCCCATTCGGAGGCCGATGGGCGTTTTTCCGGTGTATGCAGGCCGTCGATGAAAGAGCGATAAAACAGTTTCTCTAAATGCGGTCCAGCCATCGAAATTGGCCTCTGATCGGGATCGCCCCAAGGCAGCGCCGCAGGATGGAGATCGGACGGATTAATCCGATTGCTTTTATCTGAGGGGTGCTCGACAAAGACGGCACGCTCGCCCATGCCCAGCGCCTCGTCCTTCATCGGATCCGCATCGTGTACCTTGCGGCCCCTTAGGGGGTGTCGGTAAAAGAGATACATATAAATTAGCACAGCTAGTGCATGACGGTCCGTGGTCTGGCTCGGCAGTTTGCGATTCGGATCTTCGCGCTCGAAATGCTGTGTTGCCACGACCTCGGGCGCGATGAAGTCCGGCGTTCCTACCACGTCCGGCGGATACTTGCCCGGCACTACAAGCCCGTCGATATCGATGATACACGCACGACCCGTAGTCGGGTCAAGAAGCACGTTCTTATAACTAAGGTCGGAGTGACTTAGGCCGGCCATGTGCAGTCTACGCACCGCCCGGGCAATTGCGAGCCCGATCTGAAAATATGCAAGCCAGGTACCCTTCTCCCGCGGGTCGAGATGCCGGTCGCGGTTGGCACCAACGAACCATTTTCCCTCCTTGTCCCGAGAGCGGATCTTTAGTTTATCATTTTTATTCGAACCATGTTGGAAGAAAAACGCGCTGTCATAGAAGGGAACTACCACTCCAAGCCGACCTTCGTGTTCGACTACGTCGTATGGCCAGCAGAAGTGTTTTTCCCAGAATGGACCGCAAGCATTGTCGAGAAGGTTTTCACGGTAGCGTCCGGTAATTTCAGTGAGCCGATCGCGAAGAGCTCGACTGTTGCCGCCTTCCCGAAAAAAGCCCACGACATAATCCTTATCTGGGTGAAAGTGAATATCCTTCATGCCACCGGAGGCCTTCACTTCGTTTTCGAAGACGATCTCGGCACCTTTGAGCGATTTGACTCGTGTCGTGCTCATGCGGTTTCCTCAGGAATGAGAAGCGCAATTGTCCGGTCATCGTGATTACCCTTCGACCAGAAACCGAGCCAATCGATAAGCTGCTGCTCGAGCGAAATATTGTCCGGAGATAGCTTTACTTGAGCAGTGAACTGATCAGCCCAGAACTTCTGCCAAGCATCCGGGTCGGCCAGCACCGCGTCGGTAGGAAAAAAGGGATCTGTGATCCCGTCAGTCATCAACGCAAGGGCTGTAAACGACGGTCGGATTGTGCAATGAACCCGGTCGATCACCGCCTGGGGATCGTCAAAGATCGAAGGCGACAAGAAAACTGTCTGACCGGCAAACTCGCCGCCATCGGGTTTGCATAGCATCTCGGCGGTCCCGCCAGCGCCGTCAAAGACCACTGTGCCACCATCCCCGACTGAAAAGCTTGCGATGAACCAACCCAGATCGATTTTGCGCGCAATCGCGCAATGTAGCGTCGTGGAATAGGCGCTTGCTTCAGTTCCAGCGGCCTCGGAGGCCGTGAGGATCGCCTTCATCGCGTCATGCGCTGCGCCCGCCAAGACCGGATACAGCAGATCACGTCTTATGCTTGCCATCTCCCGATCAGGATCGGTTTGCCAAGACGTTAGGCGCGCCATGAGATTCGTATCGAGTTGTGTATTAACGCTATTAGAGAGACTTGTCATAGCAGCCGCGCAGGCTAAGCGGGAGCCTTCACGTGAGAGCTGGGCCGAGCCCGCCCCGTCTGCCACCGCCAGAAAATGCCAGCCGCCTTTCTCGGCCTGAACAGCGCAATCATCCTCGCGAAAACCACCCTTGCGAGCATGACTGCGCCCGCGTAGGCTGGCAGCCACCATGAAGGCATCTCCTTCCGCTGTCATCACCACCTCATCTGGTTTCCAGTGCAGCGCGGTCTTGTCGCTCGGCATGCTGGTCCACAGGTCGCGCGGATCCGCAATCACCGTCAGCCGCGCCTGTGCAGGCCTCGGTTTTCCGTCTGGATCGGCAATGTCGAGCGTTAGTAAAAATTCCCCGGCTACCTCAGGCGTGCCGGCTAAGCCACCATCTGGAGCCCTTGATAGTCCGCTTCCGCCATCGTCATGAACGGAAAGCACCGGTCGATCCGTCGTCGCAGCGTAGGCTTGTCGAACACGCCCGTTTGCAAGCCGGATCTCAATTGGTCGCGGCGGGGAAGTACGCCCGAGCCCAGAGACCTTGGGGATTCCGCATGGAACCATCGCCTCGATCGGCCCTTCGGCGTCCGAATCTACCGACTGTTCTGTCTCAGGTTGGTTCTTCTCCACCATGTCTGGCCGCGCCGAATCGACGTCGCCATGCCCCCCGTCGGATATCCCGTCTGCTTGAGTGGAGGCGTTGTCCAAGTAGGAAGTCTGTGAAAATTCTGGGCCCCCACGCGCAGCTTCGGTCGCGCTCTCTTCCGGTGTTTTGGAATCTGTGACGCGTGAAGAAGCGAGCGCGCCCGGCGCAGTAGCAGTCAGGGCCTGCAAGCGGCGATTGGAGCGGTCCTGAAGCAAGTACAGGACGCGCCTCTCATCCTCAGTCAGCCCGGTGAAGGGCCCGGGCACCTCGTTCGGCATCTGGATATCCGCAGTGCGCGCAGCCGCGATCAGTGTACTGAGCTTCGCAAGCAAACTCTCGATCCGTGGATCGGATTCGGGAAGCTGGTTCCTGGGCCGCTCGGTCATCCTTGTCCTCGCGTAATATCAAAGCCGGCGCCATCTCCCGACGCCCCATACACACCTTGCTCGCCACACCATGGGCAGGTTTGCGGACCGTCACCCCTGACGCAGTGGATCCGGCCGCATTGGCACATCGCCATCCCGAACCGTGCACGACAATGTGGACAATCGGGCTGGCCTATAAGATCTTCGCTGCTGACACGGCCACCCCCAAAAATGCCATTGGAAAGCTCGAAGTAGTCTTCTTGCACGGCAATCGCGCCCTCGAGCGCGTAGGCGCGCGTTCGAAACAATTTAGCGAGTTGCGGATCTGCTGTCTCGAAGCGCCCCATGTGACGTTCGTACTTCACAAGATAAGGTGCGCGCGACTGCGCGCAGCGTCCGATAAATATCGCGAAGCGGTCGTCCACTCCCTCGAATGGCAATCCACCCTCACTCCTTCCGGCATCGCGGTCGTCTATCTTGGCCAGCGAAATGCCTTGCCCAGTGGTCACGCTTTGGGAGGAGGCCTTCACCGAGTTGCTGATCCAGGCGATGAAGCGCTTGAAAGACCCCTCGACCGTGTCGTCGAGCGCCATCACGTCTTCGCCGATTCTGTCGAGTACCCGGCGATCGGCCATCCCACCGATTGAGACCGCCACGAGGGAGACGCGGGGTGCATATTTACTCTGCCAGCGCGCGATCGCCGGCTCGGGGTCGTCCGTCGGCACCCCGTCGGTGAGCAGGAAGACCATCGGTCGCCAGTCTCCCTTCCTCTCGGCCGAACTGCGCGTCACGTCGCGGTCGATCGCATCCATAAGATGCGTGAGCGCGGCACCAAGCGCCGTGCCACCACCCACTGGAAGATGCGGCGGAACGAATTCAGCTAGTTCCGTCATCGGTGCGAGCGTACGTGGTCTGCCGGCGAAGCCTATGACTGAAATCCAGACCATCTCCAGAGCCTGAGGATCGGTCATCAAGTCCGATACTATCGCTCGCATGCCCTGCTCGAGAACCGCGAGAGTTTCGCCGGCCATGGATTCTGAAACGTCCACGACGATGTAGACTGGGAATTTGCGCATCATAGGACCACATTAATTTCGGGCGGGGGTGGCGGCAAATCTTCCTGTACAGCGGACCCAACGCTGCGCCCACCTTGGGCCAGCACGTCGCTAACCCATTGAAAGAACTGTGCGAAAGAATTGGCGTCCATCGTCTCTAGGGTGACAACGTGATCACAGAGCGGCTCGATGTCCGCGCGCTGGGCCTTAGGGCCGGCGGCGCATCCAATAACATTTGCGAAGCCGAATTTCCGGATCACCGGCACCTGTTCTTGAAACAGCGCGGTGTCAGAGGGCTTGCCGTCGGTCATAACGATGAGCAGCGGCGCCCAATCGCCCTTCTGGTCCATTGTTCCCTTACGCACGTCGCGCCCAGCCTGCTCGGCGAGCATTCTGAGTGCTTCGCCGAGATGTGTTGGGCCAGAGTCCGGAGTGGTGATTCGCGGCAAAACGAGGTCTTCGAGCGCGGTCATAGGCACCACGGTCTGAGCTTCGCGATCAAAGGTAATGATCGTGAGATGGACGGTCTCGAGCGCATACGGATCTTGACGGAGGGCACCGAGGAGAGTCTCCAAGCCCATATTAACTGCCTCGATCGGTTCGCCGCGCATGGAACCGCTCGTGTCGAGGAGGAGATAGACGGGTAAGCGTCTCATGATTGGTCTCCCTTTTTGAGAGTCCGGATGACATTGCAAGTATCAGGTGAGCCGGATTTCCGGAGGGGGCGGTGGCAACTCGTCGAGCGTGCCGATATCGTCCTTCCGTAGATCGACCTTCTGCGACGAGGTTGAGATCGATGCCGAGACCCATTTGAAGAAGGCGGAGATCGTCGAGGCGTCGGCGGTATCGAGCATCACTACCGACTCGGTGATCTGCTCGAGCGTGGTGCGGTCAGCCTGCGGACCAGCACCACAAGCCACGACCATTCCGGGCTTGGCGGCGCGGAACGTGTCGAGGGCGGCTTCCCAGTCATCGTTCGGCATCCCATCGGTCATCAGAAAGACGATTGGCTTCCAGTCTCCTCTTTGGTCCTTGCTTGCGCGCTGAACCTCTCGGAACATCGCCTCGCCTGCAAGCGTGAGCGCGGCGCCAAGAGCTGTCATCCCTGTCGCTTCGATCTGCGGCACTTGGAAGTCTGCTAATTCCGTAAGTGGTACGACCTGCCGCGCGTCGTTGTCGAAGGTGATAATGCTCAGATAGGCCGTTTCTAGCGCGTAAGGGTCTTGGCGCAACGTCGAAACTAGCAGGTCGAGCCCATTGCGCACTGCAGCGATAGGCTCTCCGGTCATCGAAGTGCTTGTATCAAGAAGAAGGTAGACTGGAAGACGGCGCATTTGCTCACCTCTTGCTTTCTAAATGTATCTTATCCAAGTGGGTACGACATGCGCAGATTTGCTACCTGATTTTCGAACGTTTTGTAAGACGATCAGCCACGTCGGCGAAATCCCGGTCAATTGCATAGAGACCTGCAAGGAGTTTACGACACGATGTCCCGTCGCCCATTTCCAAATAGGTAAGTGCGAGTTCATACCACGCCGTTTTCTGAAGATTACTAGCAGATGGGGCCTCTGCTTTCACCTTCTCATATGCCTCGATAGCGGATACGTAATCATCACCTTGTAAATGACATCTTGCACAATAAAGCAATAATGTAGCAGAGACAACTGGGTCTGTACTTTCTACCTGAAGACAATCTTTTATCGTTTCTAGTGACGACACAGGCATATGGTGCTCAATGGCCTCCAAGGTGATTTCAGCAATGGATATTGCCACAATCGGGTGACAGCCGTGTTTTGCGATCCTCCTAGAAAGCGTCTTATGAGCCGAAGACAAGTCGCCTTGTCTTTGATACGCCTCCGCCAATGCAAGCAAGGTCCCCGTTTCGGTTGGTGTGATAATCGTTGAAATTTCGGGGGTAATTGGAAGTGAAACATTGGCGGTCACTTTTTGTAACGAAAAAAGCGCACCAAGCGAGCCCGACCGATCCAACGCCTCTTCGAGAGAGGCAGCAGCAGCAGCAGCTTGATTTTGCTGCAAATGGATCATGCCCTTTAGCCAGGCAGCATCTGAAACACGGTCTAACTCGGAAAGGATGCTGCATGCTTCCTGCAAGCGGCCCCGCTCGAAAGCCAAAAGAGCTCGCAGAAGAAGAACTCCGTCGCGCGTGCTGCTTTCCGCGCCATCCGCATTCTCATGGTTTCCAATGGTCGAAACGTCTTCTGCCGCTCTACGCTCACGATTTACGATCAAGCCAGAGTCGTCGTCACGTTGGTCGCTTTTCACTTTTCGAGTGCGTCTCTTCGTGTAATGAAAACCTGTTCCAGGCAGACCAACCGTTGTTGTAGTCCCCTTGCGGCCAATGGTGTGCTTTGCTCCGCGCGGACCGACGGAGAGGGACGGACCAGATTTGCTGAGATTCAGAGTCAACCCTGGAATAATGTTAATTCGTCGAAAAAACCTGAAACTCATCAGACCCCGCCCACTCCAAGTGCCAGCATTATCACGGTTGCATCGTATGCAGCGTCATTGCCAGCATTCGATTCTTTTTTGTAGACTGCACGGGACTTGCCCACGTGTCCACCCTGACATACAAGTCAAAAGGTGGCGCAGGACCAACGCGGCACCCGCAAAAAGCCAGAGAGGTCAAGCACATGCGCCGACTAGCAACAGTAGCCAAGATCATAGCCGCGCTGACGCTGGCAGCGGCGCTGCACTATGCGCTTCCCCAAGTCGACGTGGTTCGCATCGTCGGCACCGACGTCAAACGTGTGGATTCCACGCAGCAAACACGCGAGGAGACTGCCGACACGGATCTCCGTACAGTGGATGTCTACTTCATCCTTGCCGAAACGTCGGACGGCGACGTGCGAAACTACCGCAACGAAGATGCCCTCATTTACGGGAAATTCGACAGTTCTGACCTGCATACGCGCGCCCGCTCGATCAGCCAAAATCAGGCGAATATAGTCGCGATCCGACATTACGGCTGGCGCATCTCATTCTTGTCGATGTTTCCGAACGCTGTGGCCGTCTGGGAAGTCGAGTCCGATTATCGGCACCTGCCAATATTCAACATTATAGTCCTTGGCCTCCTTGTGAGCGGGGTCGGCTATGTCATCTTCCGTCTTCGCAAAATTCGCGCGCGCCTTGCGAAGCAGCGCGCCGAGCGCGAGGCGGAGCGAGCCGCAGAAGAATTCCGACGTGCTCAAGAGCGCGTGGCCGTTTCAGACGCTACAGCCGACCGTAACAAGGCTCGAGACGACTTCCTCTCCGAGGGCTCAACCGTCAGCGAAGCACCTCGTCATAATTCGAAGCAAGACCGTAAGGGAGAATAGCATGGACGGATTTACCAATCCGGTCACATGCACCCATGCTCTCCACGCCGGGTTGCTCACTCTCTCGATCAGCCATCAGAGTCAAGATGGACTTTTTCAAATCGCAGAGCGGGAGAACCCCAAGCGCGCCTTTCTGTTTGTTTCCAGAGTCTTGGGACGTCATATCCCCGTCGATCCCGCCAACCATCGTGCCGTCCTCTCCGCGCTTGTTGAGCGCATACTACCGCATATAGGGGTCGGTTCCGTACTTGTCATGAGCTATGCGGAAACGGCGATAGGCCTCGGTCTAGGAGTTTTTGACCTTCTTGCGCCGCGGGTCCCAAGTCAGCGTGTCGGCTACCTACCGACGACCCGTTTCCGTCCCGAGAACCTCTCGCCTTGGTTTGCCACTCGAGAGGAGCACAGCCACGCGGTTGATCACATGATTTTCCGTCCCTTGCCTGAGGTTCTGCCTGACGGGCATGACATGTCTTTAGTGCTGGTCGACGACGAAACGAGCACCGGCAATACCTTCGCCGGATTAGCCGAGAGCCTAGAGCGACAAGGACTTGAACCCGCCCGGGTCGTGCTCGTCACGTTGACCGACTGGTCCGACAGTAAGAGCACAGGCATCGTATCTAAGATATTCCCTCGGGCGCAGGTCACCGCCGTTTCCCTTCTCGTCGGGGCTTATTTTTGGGAACCTGCGCAGGGCGCAGCCCTGCGTGCCCTGCCGGTGGGCTGCGCCCCGGAATGCCCCCGCTGGACGCCCGCGGTCGATGCAGCATTTGGCGTACCTCGCATGGGAATAAGTGCGGAGGCACATCGCGCCGAGGTCGCGGAGTGGCGTTCCCTCGTCGATGGGCAGATTATCGGGCGGATCGCACCGGGCGCGCGGGTGCTTGTGATCGGCAGTGGCGAGCATGTCTGGCATCCCTTCCTGGCCGCAGAGCAGATCGCACAGGCCGGCTACACGACCCGCTTCCTCGCCACCACGCGTTCTCCGGTTGTGCGAGGACCCGTTGTGCGGCACCAGATCACCTTTCCGGATCATTACGGCATCGGCCTCACCATGTATCTCAACAATGTTCAGCCTGAGGCTTGGGATGAGATTCTTTTGTTTACAGAAACCAACTTGGATGGGATCCCAAACACGCTTCGGACTGCCCTCGGCAAGGGCTGGATCATTGCAGCCGATGGCATCACGCCGATGACAGGAGAGACCTCATGAGCCCTGTCGAGATAGCGGACCGCCGCCCCATCCTTTACACCGATCTCGACGACACGCTCTTTCAGACTTCGCGGAAGATGTCAGAACCTCCTTGCGAGACACGGCTCGCGGCTATGGCCACAAACGGGCACCACAGCTACATGAGTTTGTCTCAGGCACGGATGACGGACTGGTTCTTGCGGACCACGTGCATGATCCCCGTCACCGCGCGCTCTACAGAAGCGCTGTCGCGCTGCCGCATTCCGTTCGAAAGCTGGCGCATCGCAGCCAACGGAGCTGTTATCCTAGATGCCCAGGGTATTCCCGACCCCTACTGGGCAGCGCATATCGCGGCAATCTCGCGCGACTTTATGGTGAGGCTGAAATCCCTCAACACCGTTCTATCCAACCGAAACTGCGACGGGCGCTTCCGGCACTGGATTGTCACCGAGTCGGGCTGGCCAATCTATTTCTGCGCCAAGTCGAACGGTGCGGAATGTTGGCTTGAAGATGCGCTAGATCTTCTCCGCCCCGTCGCAAAAGATGACTTCGTCGAGCACCGCAATGGCAACAACGTTAGCTTGACGCCGATTGGCATCTCGAAGCGACGGGCGGTTCTGCATCTCGACGAGAGAATTGGTGGTGAATCCTTGCGCTTTGGCATGGGCGATAGCCTGACTGACCTTCCTTTTATGGGCGCGTGTGACATGATGATCATTCCCCCACGTTCTCAACTGGAAACTGCCATCGGGAGGGGGTGATCATGCGTGACATGCGCAATACCATCCGGCACAGCTACGCTTCCGAGGATATCACGGTCCTGCTCACGCCGATCACAATCGCGCCAATAGACGTGGCAGAGAAGGAGCGCCTCATCCAGTCGGGACACGCGCATTACTCGGAGATGATTTCGGAAGAGCGCCGGCCCGATGACCGCTACATGGCGATCTACGAGGACGCGCTCAATCGGCACGCGGAACGCATCGCCGCGGAACTAGCAGGGCTTGCGCTTGCGATCACGGTCGAGATGGCCCGCGGCCGCATCTCGCGCCAGGTCACGCTGTGCTCGCTGGTGCGAGCCGGCGTGCCTTACGGCGTGCTTCTGCGCCGAGCCTTGGCGCGGCTCGACGTCGACGTTGCCCATTTTGGAGTATCGATCATCCGTGATCGTGGCCTAGACCGGCAGGCGATGGACTATGTGCAGGCTGCGCGACCCGAGGCCGACATCCTGTTCGTGGACGGTTGGACGGGGAAGGGCGCGATCTCGGGCGAGTTGGCCAAGGCTTGGAAGGCCCTGTCCGGAAAGGAGGCCCTGCTTGTCGTATTGGCCGATCCTGCTGGCCATGCCTGGCTTTCGGGATCGCATGAGGATTGGCTGATTCCCAGCGGGATCCTCGGCGCCAACGTTTCCGGCCTGATCAGCCGCTCAATCCTGAAACCCGACCTGCTGGCACCAAGCGACTTCCACGGTGCAATGAAGGTTGACAATCTCGCTGACATCGATCGGTCGCAGGACTTCGTGGATTGCATCACCGCCCGCCTCGACACGGCGCTAAAGACCTCGTTGCCCGCGACCGGAAAGAGAAGCGCTTATCTGCGTGTACAGGCAGCGGTTTGCGTTGGAGCAATTGCTGGCCGACATAGCGTGGAAAACCTAAATCGCATCAAGCCTGGGATTGCTGAGGCGACACGTGCCGTGCTTCGCCGCCGACCGTATAAGGTTTTCCTGCGCGACTTGGACGACCCCGACCTTGCAGCGCTGGTGCATCTGTGCCGCCAAGATGGTATCGAGATGGAGGTGGACCCGAATGCGACAGGTCCTTATCGTGCAATTACATTGATTAAGGAAGCATCCTGATGGCCCGGTTCGACGCATACAGCCTCGGGGCAACGCTCTACATGCCAATCCTTCACCCGAAAGTTGGCGATATATTGCATGGCCGTATCACGCCGCCGGCCCACTCGATCGTTCTTTGCCTCGAGGACGCCTTGGCCGAGCCCGATGTGCCCGATGGTCTAAAGAAACTCGACCTGCTTCTTGCCGAACTGCCCAATAGCCTGCCCGTCCGGACCTTCCTGCGTCCACGCAACCGTGAGATGGCGAGAAACCTCTGCGGAAGGGCGGCGGGAACCGCAATAGATGGCATTGTAGCACCCAAAATTTTACCAGACACGCTGCCGGACTGGATGGCAATGGCCCAAGATGCGGACCTCACGGTCATGCCGACACTGGAGAGTTCGGTTTTCTTCGACCCAGGGCAGATCTGCGCGCTCAGAGATATTTTTGAGGACACACAGGACGATACCAACCGGATCGCCGCGATCCGGCTCGGAGGCAACGACCTGCTGGCTTCGTTGGCGCTCAGGCGAGAGCGTGGCATCACTTCTTGGGAAGGGCCGCTCGGGTGGATTTTGTCTATGGCGTCGTCGATCTTGGTGTCAGCCGGTTATCCGGTCGCTGCGCCGGTATATGACGTGATCGACGACCTAGAAACGCTGCGTCGTGAAGTCACGCGCGACGTGGCCGCTGGGTTTGTGTCCAAAACGGTGATCCATCCCGCGCAGGTTTCTATCGTGACCGATGCCTTTCAAGTAAAGGATGCCGATCTCAAGCAGGCGCACGCGATACTCGACAACGAGGCACGCGCTGTCTTTCAGCTCGGGGGCGTCATGTGTGAGCCAGCCACTCATCGCACTTGGGCCGAACGGATCGTGACCCGTGCTGCCACCTTTAACACGGACGCTCGAGTCACCCCCCAAGAAAGCGAGTCTGCGTTCGGATGACACGCCCATCGTTCTGGTATCGGCTTCTGCAGAGACTTGAGACGCTCCAGCGCGCGGCTTTCGATCCGAAGCCACCGACTGACACGGTGGCGTTCTCGATCGCCTTCATAGCGCTGTCGGCGAAGATCGCGAAAGCAGACGGCGTAATAACCCGGGACGAGGTCACGATGTTCCGTCGCATCTTCGACATTCCGCTCGAAGAAGAACGGAATGCCGCGAAAGTCTACAATCTCTGCCGCCAGGAAACGACCGGCTTCGAGAGCTACGCCCGGCGCATGGCGAGGGAAGTGCAGAGCGATCAGCACGGAAGCTCCATCTTGGGCGACGTGCTGGATGGCCTTTTTCATATCGCCATGGCCGACGGCGAATATCACCCGAACGAGGATGCCTACCTTAAGCGGGTCACGGACATCTTCGGGTTGGACAGGGCTGTCTACGAACACCTGAAAGCCCGCCACGTGCCCGATTTCTACGATCCCTTCCGCGTTCTCGGCGTGGCACGTGATGCATCGTGGGACGAGATCCGCGCGGCGCGGATCTCTTTTTTGCGCGATAACCACCCCGACATGCTGCAGGCCCGCGGCCTGCCCGACGAGATGATTGAGCTTGCCAACGAGCGTGTGGCCGATATGAACGAGGCGTTTGCGAAAATCCGGTCAGAGCGAGAGGGGCAAGTGAAAAGATCCTGAATAGATAAACAGCAATCCACTCTACAAGGAATTCCCGGTTTCCAATCTGGAGATCAACATGATAACTAATCCTAAATCGGAGGGAGAAATCGAAATGGGTATATCGCTCAGCAAAGGGCAAACGATCAACCTGTCTAAGGACAGCGGTTCGAGCCTGACCAAGGTGTTCATGGGTCTCGGTTGGGACCCTGTAGTGCAAAAGAAAGGTGGCTTTCTCGGGGGCATTTTCGGCGGCGGCAGCCGCGGCGGTGAAGATATCGACCTCGACGCGAGTGTCATCGTGCTCGATAGCGGCAAAAAGGTGCTCGACACCGTCAGTTTTTCACAGCTATCTTCGAAAGATGGTTCGATTCGCCATGGCGGTGACAACCTCACCGGCCAAGGCGAGGGCGACGACGAGGTCATCTATGTCGATCTCACCAGCCTGCCGTACCAAGCCACTCATCTCGTATTCACTGTGAACAGCTTCCGGGGCCAGACCTTCGACGAGGTCGAGAACGCCTTCGCCCGGCTGGTGGACGACACCAACCAGAAGGAGCTATGCCGATACACGCTTACCGAGCAAGGCCGACACACCGGCGTCGTCATGGCCTCGATGAGCAAGGGTAGCGACGGCTGGCGCATGACCGCACACGGAAAGCCCTGCCAAGGCCGCACGGTGAAGGACATCGCCAAGGACGCCGTCGCTATCCTCTGAATCCTATTTTGCAAGACAGGAGACTACGAATATGCCGATGAACTGGCTTCGTGAGAACGTCACCAAGGCCCGCGCAAACCTCGCCGCCGAGGTGTCCAAATTCCAGAACAAGGCCTTCATGGAAGCGGTAGTGTCAGGCTGCGCCCTCGTGGCTGCCGCCGACGGCTCGATCGACGCGTCGGAAAAGCAGAAGATGGCGCAGTTTCTCGAACGCTCGGACGAACTTAAGCATTTCGACATCCGCCAGGTGATCGAGGTTTTCAACAAAGCAGCGGGGGATTTCGAATTCGATCAGGCTATCGGCAAGGCAAACGCGCTGAAGACGATCGGCAAGATTCGCGGCAAGGACGACCAAGCACGCTTGTTGGTGCGGGTGATCTGCGCCATTGGTGCCGCCGACGGCGATTTTGACGCCGACGAGAAAGCCGTGGTACGTGAGATAGCCCAAGACCTCGGCCTCAATCCTGAAGAATTTGATCTCTGACTATCCTAGCCCGTTGAATGCTCTACTGGCCTCTTTTTGCGCAAAAGGAACTCAATGCACTCTTTGGAAACCTACCAACTCGCGATCATCGCGCTGGCCGCCATTGCATTCGGGATCTGGCTACTTATCAAGGGGGGCGATTGGACTGTCGATAACGCCGTGGTGGTAGCAGAGCGGTCCGGCCTTTCAAAGCTGTTCATCGCCGCCACCATCATCGCATTCGGAACAAGTGCGCCAGAGTTGTTTACATCAATCAACGCCAACATGTCGGGCTTCCCGGGCATATCCGTGGGCAACGTTGTGGGCTCGAACATCGCCAACGTGATCATGGTGGTCGCCGTTTCGGCAATGATCGCGCCAGTTGTCTTTGACCGCAAGGAAGTGCGTGTCGATACACTTGTCATGCTGGTGGCGACCGCAGCGATGGTGGCGGCAATCCTCGCCGGTCTTTTGCCCCGCTGGGGCGGCATCGCGATGGTGATCGCTCTCGCGGGTTACGTCTTCTACCAATACAAGGCCTCCAAACTCGACCTTGACGAGGTAGAGGAACACGAAGCCGAAGGGCCCGCGCCAGGCCTGATGCTGCTTGCGGGCATCGCTACGCTGGTCATCGGCTCGGAGATCCTCGTGCAGGGCGCTGTCGCCGGTGGAGTAGCGCTGGCTGTTCCCGAAGCCGTGATCGGCATGACGGTCATAGCCTTCGGCACGTCCCTGCCCGAACTGACCACCTGCGTGACGGCGGCGCGCAGAGGCCAGAGCGATATGATCATCGGAGGGATCGTCGGCAGCAACATATTCAATATCTTTTCGGTTATGGCGATCTCGGCCGTCGCCAAACCACTGATTATCGAGCCGCGCTTCGCGGCCTTTGACATGCCCATCGTAGTGGGCGTGACGCTCGTATTTGCAGTGTTCCTGTTGTTCGTTGGCCGCATTGGTCGAATCGCAGGCGGCGCAATGGCAGTTGCCTATCTCGCTTTCATCGTTGCACAATACACGATCTTTAGCAGCGGTTTGCCCGCTATCCCATGACGAACACGCAAGATTCCGCGACTGAAAGGAGGATCAACAATGGCACTGTCACTTTCCAAAGGTGGGAACATCTCACTCTCCAAGACGGACCCCGGCCTCAAGAAAATCCTGATTGGGCTCGGCTGGGACGAGCGCGCGACCTCTGGACAAGAGTTCGACCTCGACGCCTCCGTTTTCATGGTCGACAGTAGCGGCAAGGTCCGCGGCGATCACGACTTCATTTTCTATGGTCAACTGCAAGCCCCCGACGGATCTGTGACCCATACTGGCGACAACCGCACCGGTGAGGGTGAAGGCGACGATGAAGCCATCAAGGTTGATCTCGAAAAGATTTCGGTCGATATCCAAAAGATCGTTGTTACCGTAACCATCCACGATGCCGATAAGCGCAGCCAGAATTTCGGCATGGTACAGAATGCGTTCATCCGGGTGGTAAACGATGAGGCAGGGTCCGAGGTCGTCCGCTACGACCTAACCGAGGACTACTCCACCGAAACAGCTATGGAGTTCGGCGAAATCTACCGCCACAATGGCGAATGGAAATTCCGTGCCATTGGCCAAGGGTACAACGGTGGCCTGATGGCAATGTGCCAACGCTACGGAATCAGCGCCTCGGCGTGATGGACTCTCTAACCGATCTGCAACGTGCATGTCGGTTTCCAACCTCTCTCACAAAAAGGAGATGCTCGAATGGCAGTTTCACTTTCCAAGGGCGGCAATGTTTCGCTATCGAAGGAGGCTCCAGGCCTCAAGAACATCATAGTGGGGCTTGGCTGGGATCCCCGGGCAACCGACGGTAAAGAATTTGATCTCGACGCGTCGGTCTTTGTCTGCGGCGAGAACGGAAAGGTTCGCTCGGACGCGGATTTCGTTTTCTACAACAATAAGGTCGGGGCCGACGGCGCGGTCGAACACCAAGGCGACAACCGATCTGGCGAAGGCGAGGGTGACGACGAACAAGTGAGAATAGATCTTTCAAAGGTCCCAGCCGACGTTAAAAAACTGGCTTTCGCAGTGACGATTCACGAAGCTGAAAGTCGCGCTCAGAACTTTGGTATGGTCTCCAACGCTTTCATGCGCGTAGCGAACGCCGACGGCGAAAATGAGCTGGCGCGCTATGACTTGTCAGAGGATTACTCAATCGAAACGGCGATGGTCTTTGGCGAGGTCTACCGCCACGGTGATGAATGGAAGTTCAAAGCCGTAGGACAGGGTTTTGGCGGTGGACTCGGTCCGTTGGCAACTTCCTTCGGCGTGAGTATCGGTTGACGCTATCCGATTCGGGGCCCGCAGGGGGGATTTAAATGAATCCTTTCGTGACAGTCGTGAAAACAATTTCGTTCGGTTTGGGGTCAAATTAAAGCGTGGAGAATAGGGGCGTGTATGAAGGTGTCAGTTCTCCAATCGCGAAAAGCACGGAACGATTACTCAGTTTGCGCCTGAAGGGGAGTGTTCGAATAAGGCTCGTTACATGACCTTTCAAACATTATCGAGGATATGCAGATGACTGATCTGACCATGGGCGCCAACGCGTCGCTCGACGACACTACGCTCACGGTTGACTTGGTTCTTCCCGGCGGCGCAAACATCGACGTTGCCGCGCTCCAGATCTACCCCAGCGGCAAGGTCCGCGGAGACGGCGATATGTGCTTTTATGGTCAGACCGAAATATCTGGCGGTGCGCTTAGGCTGAGCGCAGGAGGCAAGCCGCGTTTCGACCTTGATCTTGCACGCCTATCTGAAGATGTAGAAAAGATCGTGCTCACCGCCACAACCGAGGACGGCAAGACCTTCGGACACCTCGGTGACGTGACGCTGAAAGCGGGTGGCCATCGACTCGTTATCCCCGGACAGGGACGGAGCGAGGCCGCGCTCATCCTAGCAGAAATCTACAAGCGGAATGGTTCGTGGAAGATTCGCAACGTTGGCCAAGGGTTCGATGGCGGACTTGCGCAGCTCGCTATGCATTTCGGCGTCGAGATCGCTAACGATGGTGGTTCCAATCCAGTTTCGCCCGTACCGTCTTCGCCGGCACCCGCTGCAGCGGCATCTCCTGCCGTATCTCTCTCAAAAGTTAGTCTTACTAAGAGTGAGAAGACCGTTTCGCTTAAGAAATCCGACGGCAGGTTTGGCAAGATTCGCGTTAATCTCAACTGGAACCAGAAGAAGAAATCCGGTGGCCTCTTTGGGTTGGGCAAGACAGGCATTGACCTCGACCTCGGGGCCTTTGTCGAGCTTTCGGACGGAGGTCGTGGTGTGATTCAGGCGCTCGGCAATACGTTCGGCGATTTCAATCGGGAGCCCTATGTGAAACTGCTCGGTGACGACCGGACAGGGGCTGTTACCGATGGAGAGTGGCTGGAAATCAACGGGGATCAATGGCCCAGTATCCACCGCATTCTCGTTTACGCATTTATCTATGACGGAGTGCCGAACTGGCAAGAGACTGATGGCGTGGTGCGTTTCCTAGTACCAAACCAGCCCGAGGTTGAAGTCCAGATGAATGAGTATGGCTCGCGTGACAGCATGTGTGCAGTAGCTGAACTTATTAACGAGAACGGCCAAATCTGCTTCGAACGTAAGGTCGATTTCTTTAAGGGGCATAAATTCATGGATGAGGCATATGGGTGGGGCTTCTCGTGGACAGCGGGCCGAAAGTGAATGCTGCCTGCCGACCTTCTTTGATCATACATGACTGGGAGCCGCTATCGGCGCTTCATCTAAATTATCAGACTTGCAAATAAACTTGAGCTGGCGCGAAGATCTAAGCTTTTTACGGGATCCCCTCTCACGGTTCCTGCACGAGCACTTCGCATATTGTAAGCAATCAGCTGACCACGCTATTCAGAGGATTTGCGGCTCTTTTCCGTGTGCAATTTTCAGTCTCATGACTGCGAAGTGGAGAAATCAATGCCAATGCTTATATTTCGTATCCGAAATGGAGGTTTTTTTATTGGCCCGGAACGATGGCTCATAGACTGCGGTGGATACTTCGATTTTCGGCTTGGAGTTATTAACCGTAGGATATATAAAAATAGTATCGACACGCACTACACTATCCCGCACATTTACTTTCTTTTATTTGCTCCTGTTTTTGGTGTTATTTTTATCGCCGCGCTCACCCTGAAGCTATTATTTTGGAGCTTCCATCGATTTCTGCGTTTCTTTCTGCGGCGATGAGGGTGACATCACAATTCTTTACCGAGACGCGGCTAATCTTTCGCAATTCCAGCGCTCTGTTGCTGGAGAGATATGTCGTCTAGGCTATAATCCATTATGCCAGCTCAAGCTACCCTGACAACCGCAAGCGTTTCTATTGCGCAAGCTAGT
>Ga0307959_1000206_pt1 | contig 31557 bp, 33 predicted proteins | sample OrgLakmetagen494_FD_201813 | JGI IMG/M metagenome (GOLD analysis project Ga0307959, IMG submission 201813) | Saline water microbial communities from Organic Lake, Antarctica - #494 | ecosystem: Environmental > Aquatic > Non-marine Saline and Alkaline > Saline | place: Antarctica: Organic Lake...
AACGGGCCGGCACAAAACCGGTCGACCGGCGGGGCGAAGAAGCCCCAAAGCCGCAAGACCCGGAGCAAGAAACCCCAATCCGGCGGGACCAGAAAGAAGTGACGCGCGGGCGTGGTTCAGTCGCGGGGCGGACGTGATGGCGCTGTCCTTTCCGGTCGCCGAGGTGCCCGACGACGCGGCATGCGAGGCGGGGCGCAAGCTTTTTGCCGGGTCGGTCGATTTCCTGAAAGGCGTGGTGGCGATGGACGGGCTGCCGCCCGCCGACCGCCCCGAGGTCTGCTTCGCGGGCCGCTCCAATGTCGGGAAATCCACGCTGATCAACGCGGTGACCGGGCGCAAGGCGCTGGCGCGGGCCTCCAACACGCCGGGGCGCACGCAGGAAATCAACTATTTCACCTGCGCAGACAGCCATTATCTTGTCGACCTGCCCGGCTACGGCTTCGCCAACGCGCCGGTGGCGGTGGTGCGGCAATGGCAGGCCCTGCTCAAGCAATATCTCGCGGGCCGCGCGACCCTGCGCCGGGCCTTCGTGCTGGTCGATGCGCGCCACGGGATCAAGCCGGTGGACGCCGAGATCATGGCGCTTCTCGACAGCGCGGCGGTCACGTTTCAATGCGTGCTGACCAAGACCGACAAGATCAACGCGGCCACCCGCGACCGGGTGCTCGATCAGGTACGCGGCAAGCTGGTGCCGCATCCGGCGGCGTTTCCCGAGCTGATCCTGACCTCGGCCGAGGCGGGCGAGGGGATCGCGACGCTGCGGGCGACGATCGCGGGGCTGCACTAGCCGGCGGTGGGCCATTGCACTGGCGCGACAAACCTCTAGGTTCCCGCGAAACGCGAGAGGGGCAGCGATGAGCACGATCGTCAGGGTGCAGAACCTGAGCAAGACCTTCAAGGACGGCGTTCAGGCGCTGCGCGATGTATCGCTGGACATCGAGGAGGGCGAGATCATCGCGCTGCTCGGCCCCAACGGCGCGGGCAAGACGACGCTGATCTCGGCGCTGTGCGGGATCACCACGCCCACCACCGGGCGCGCCGAGGTGGGCGGGCATGACATCGTCACCGGCTACCGGGGCGCGCGGGCGATGATCGGGCTGGTGCCACAGGAGATCGCGCTGGAGCCGTTCGAGAAGGTGATCAACACCGTGGAATTCTCGCGCGGGCTGTTCGGCAAGCCGCGCGACAACGCGGTGGTCGAGCGGGTGCTGCGGCAGTTGTCACTGTGGGACAAGCGCAACAATCGCACGCGCGAGCTGTCGGGCGGGATGAAGCGCCGGGTGCTGATCGCCAAGGCGCTGTGCCACGAGCCGCGCGTATTGTTCCTCGACGAGCCGACCGCCGGCGTCGATGTGGAACTGCGCCGCGAGATGTGGGACGTGGTGCGCGGCCTGAAGGAACAGGGCGTGACGATCATCCTGACCACGCATTACCTGGAAGAGGCCGAGGCGATGGCCGACCGGATCGCGGTGATCAACAAGGGCGAGATCCTGCTGGTCGAGGAAAAGGCGGCGCTGATGCGGCGTCTGGGGCGCAAATCGCTGAAGATCGAGCTGGCGCAGCAGATCGATACCGTGCCCGACGCGCTGGCACCCTACGAGCTGGAGCGCGCCGAGGACGGGCACGCGCTGATCTATCACTACGACACGCGCGGCGGCGAGGGCACCGGGATCACCCGGCTGTTGCAGGCGCTGACCCGCGAGGGTCTGACCCTGCGCGATATCGAGACGCGGCAAAGCAGCCTCGAGGAGATCTTCGTCAGCCTCGTGCGGGAGGATGCGGCATGAACCTTTATGCCATCCGCGCCATGTATATCTACGAGATGAAACGGTTTTTCCGGACCATATTCGAGTCGCTGCTGTCGCCGGTCATCTCCACCACGCTGTATTTCGTGGTGTTCGGTGCCGCCATCGGCGGCCGCATCGAGGAGGTCGAGGGCGTCAGCTACGGTGCCTTCATCGTGCCCGGTCTGATCATGCTGAGCGTGATGAACCAGGCGATTTCCAACGCCTCGTTCGGGATCTATTTTCCGAAGTTCATCGGCACGATCTTCGAGCATCTCTCGGCGCCGATCAACTTTCTCGAGATCGTGCTGGGCTATGTCGGGGCGGCCGCGACCAAGTCCTTCGTGATCGGGGCGGTGATCCTCGTGACCGCGCAGCTCTTCATCGATATCGAGATCCGGCATCCGGGGATGATGCTGCTGTTTCTGGTGATGATCTGCATCACCTTCTCGCTGTTCGGCTTCATCATCGGGATCTGGTCGGAGAATTTCCAGCAGTTGCAGCTTGTGCCGCTGCTGATCGTCACGCCGCTGGTGTTTCTGGGCGGGGCGTTCTATTCGGTCTCGATGCTGCCCGAGGCATGGCAGTCGGTGGCGCTGCTGAACCCCGTGGTCTACCTGATTTCCGGGTTCCGCTGGGCGTTCTTCGGCGTCGCGGATGTCGGCATCGGGATCAGCCTGTCGGCGATCGCGCTGTTCTTCGGGCTGTGCCTTGGCGTGGTCTGGTGGATCTTCAGGACCGGCTACCGCATCAAGACGTGACACCGCGCGCCTGGCCTTTTTCACCCGGCACCGGCCCCGGTCGGTCCGCCCGTCTTGTTTGTCATGCCCACGGAGGCTAGATCGAGCGTCATGAAATATCTGATCCCCTTTCTCAACCGCAAGCCTGTCGTCGCGGTGATCCGCCTTGCGGGCGTGATCGGCGCGGGCGGGCGCGCGCAGCTCAATGACGAGGTGCTCGGCCCGGTCATCGAAAAGGCGTTTGCGCGCGGTAAGCCCGCGGCGGTGGCGCTGGTGATCAATTCGCCCGGCGGCTCGCCGGTGCAAAGCTCGCTGATCGCGGCGCGCATCCGCCGGCTGGCCGAGGAAAAGAAGATCCCCGTGCATGCCTTCGTCGAGGATGTCGCGGCCTCGGGCGGGTACTGGCTGGCCGTGGCCGCCGACGATATCTGGGTCGACCGGTCGTCGATCACGGGCTCCATCGGGGTGATCTCGGCGGGGTTCGGCGCGCAGGTCTTTCTGACCCGGCAGGGGATCGAGCGGCGGGTCTACACCGCCGGCAAATCGAAAAGCACGCTCGACCCGTTCCTGCCCGAAAAGCCCGAGGACGTGACCCGCCTCAAGGGGTTGCTGGGCGAGATCCACGAGGCGTTCATCGACCACGTGAAAGAGCGCCGGGGTGGCAAGCTGACCGATGATCCGGACATCTTCACCGGCGAGTTCTGGCTGGGGCAGCGCAGCGTGGATCTGGGGCTGGCCGACGGTATCGGGCATCTGGGACCGAAGATGAAGGAGCTTTACGGCGACAAGGTGCGGTTCGCCAAATACGGACCCCGGCGCGGCCTGCTGGCGCGCTTTGGTGCGACGCTCGCGCAGGATGCCATCGGCGCGGTCGAGGAACGGGCAAGCTATGCCCGGTTCGGCCTTTGAGATGATCGTCAAGATCGTCGTTCTCTTCCTTGTCGGCATGGGCGTTCTCGCCATGTTCGGCAAGCTGCGCTTTCCCGGACAAAAGCGGCTGGAGGCCGCGAAATGCCGCAAATGCGGGCGCTACCGGATCGGCAAGGGTCCGTGTTCCTGTGAAAAGGGGCCGCGCGCGTGATGACATGGATTCTGGTCGCGGTCGGTCTGGTGATCCTGCTGCTGGCCGGCGACGCGCTGGTCAGGGGGGCTGTGAACCTGAGCCTTCGGGTCGGGATCCCGGCGCTGATCGTCAGCCTGACCATCGTCGCCTTCGGCACCTCCGCGCCGGAGCTTCTGATTTCCGTCAACGCGGTGCTGACAGGCAAGCCGGGGATCGCCATGGGCAATGTGGTGGGGTCCAACACGGCCAACATCCTGCTGGTGCTGGGCATACCCGCGATACTGTCGGTGCTGCACACCAGCGGCTGTCGCTGTGGCAAATCCTATCTGCAGATGCTGGCGGCCAGCGTGCTGTTCATCGCACTGGCCTTTCGCGGCAGTTTCGACTGGATCGCCGGTCTGATCCTGCTGGCCGCGCTGGTGCTCATTCTCGGCGATGCGCTGCGCGATGCGCTGTCGCATCGGCGGGACGCGGCGAATGCGCTGGCCGCCGCGAACGATCCCGAGGATGTCGAGGGGGTCGATCCCGACATGCCGTGGTGGCGGATCGTGGTCTTCCTGATCGTCGGCCTGATTGGCCTGCCGCTCGGCGCGGATCTGCTGGTCGACAATGCCTCGATCCTTGCAGCCCGTTACGGCATGCGGGATGCGGCGATCGGCCTGACACTGGTGGCGCTCGGCACCTCGCTGCCGGAGCTCGCGACCACGGTGATGGCGGCGCTGCGCCGCCAGGCCGATGTCGCGCTCGGCAACGTGATCGGGTCGAACATGTTCAACCTGCTGGCGATCATCGGCATCACCGCGCTGGTGGGCGAGGTGCCGGTCAATGCCGAGTTCCTGACTTTCGATCTGTGGGTGATGCTCGCGGCGTCGCTGATCCTCATCCCGTTCGTGTTCATGCGCTGCGATATCGGCCGTGTGACGGGGATCGGGTTGAGCGGCGCGTATGTGGCCTATGTGGCCATCGTGTTGATGTAAGCGGGGTGTTGGCATGACACGGGCCTTGGTGACCGGTGCGGGAAAACGGCTTGGCCGCGCGATGGCGCTGGAACTGGCGAGGCAGGGCTTTGACGTCGCGGTGCATTACGCAAGCTCTGCCGACGCCGCCGAGGCGGTCGCCGCCGAGATCCGCGACATGGGCCGCCACGCGGTCACGCTGCAGGCCGATCTGCTGGACGAGGATCAGGTGACGCCGCTGGTGGGCCGGGCCGCCGAGGGTCTTGGCGGGCCGCTGACCACGCTGGTCAACAACGCCTCGATCTTCGAGTATGACAATATCGAGACCGCCACACGGACCCATTGGGATCGGCACATGGAAAGCAATCTGCGCGCGCCCTTCGTGCTGACCCAAGGGTTGGCCGAACAGGTGCCCGCCCCCGAGATCGACGCCATGGGCGAGCCCGTGGCGCAGGGTCTTGTCGTCAACATGATCGACCAGCGGGTGCGCAAGCTGACGCCCGATTTCATGACTTACACCATCGCCAAGATGGGCCTGTGGGCCTTCACGCAGACCGCCGCGCAGGCGCTGGCCCCGCGGCTGCGGGTCAATGCCATCGGGCCGGGGCCGACGCTGCAGGGCCAACGGCAGAGCGTGCAGCATTTCGCCCGTCAGCGCGACGCGACGATCCTGCGGCGCGGGGCCAACGAGGACGACATCACCGGGGCGCTGATCTACCTGCTGCGCGCGCCGGGCGTGACCGGGCAACTGATCTGCGTCGATGGCGGTCAGCACCTCGCCTGGCAGACGCCGGACGTGCTTGGGGTTGATTAACAAAAGTTAACGCAGCCGTAAGTTTTGCACCGGTCACCGGATCGTCACGGAAACGTCACGGAAAGCTGAACCTTTTCAATATCCTGCCTGATGCCATTTAAATTACACAACAAAATCAGTGGTTTGAGGATGTGCCCAAAATTTCAGCAAATCAAAGAAGTGCGCAGCATGAAATGAAAATTTCCAGCTTACGGAATTCTATCACCAGACTTATCCACAGGAATGGTGGATGTCTTGAGGCTTGCCCTTTGCGCATCGGCATTGCAGGTCGGAGCGGGAATCATATCTGAACAGAAATGCCCGAGTCAGACGTCACAGACACGCCGGCCACCGGCCCCGCGGTGATCCGCGGCTACCTGCGCAGCCTCGATGCGTCGCCGGGGGTGTACCGCATGCTCGATGCGCAGGCGCGGGTGCTTTATGTCGGCAAGGCGCGCAACCTTCGGGCGCGGGTGTCGAACTACGCGCGGCCCACCGGGCACACGCCCCGGATCGCGCGGATGATCTCCGATACCGCGTCGATGATGTTCCTGACGACCGCGACCGAGACCGAGGCGCTGCTGCTGGAGCAGAACCTGATCAAGCAGCTCAAGCCGCGCTACAACGTCCTTCTGCGCGACGACAAGAGCTTTCCCAACATCCTCGTCACGTCGCATGACTATCCGATGATCCGCAAGCATCGCGGCACCAAGCGCGACAAGGGCAGCTATTACGGCCCCTTCGCCAGCGCCGGCGCGGTCAACCGGACGCTGGCGCAATTGCTGCGCGTGTTCCAGCTGCGCAACTGCACCGACACGATGTTTGAAAGCCGCACGCGCCCCTGCCTGCAATACCAGATCAAGCGCTGCACAGCTCCTTGTGTCGGCAGGATCTCGAAGGCCGAGTATGCGGGGCAGGTGCGCGATGCCGAGCGCTACCTGTCGGGGCGCTCCACCGAGATTCAGGAAAAGCTCGCCGCGCAGATGGCCGAGGCGTCCGAGGCGATGGAGTTCGAGCGCGCGGCGGCGCTGCGCGACCGGATCAAGGCGCTGACGCAGGTCCAGAGCGCGCAAGGGATCAACCCCCGCTCGGTGACCGAGGCAGACGTGATCGCGCTGCATCTCGAAAAGGGGCAGGCCTGCGTGCAGGTGTTCTTCATCCGCGCGGGCCAGAACTGGGGCAATCGTGATTTCTATCCGCGGGTCGGCGCGGATGTCGAGGAACCCGAGGTGCTGGAGGCCTTCATCGGCCAGTTCTATTCCGACAAGGAGCCGCCTCGTGCGCTGCTTTTGTCGCATCCCATCGAGAGCCCCGACCTGATGCAGCAGGCCCTGGGCGAAAAGCTGGGCCGCAAGGTCACGGTGAGCGTCCCGCAGCGCGGCGAAAAGGCCGAGCTGATCGATGCCGCGCTGCGCAATGCCCGCGAGAGCCTCGCGCGCAAGATGGCCGAAAGCGCCACGCAGGGCCGGTTGCTGAAAGGTCTGGCCGAGGCGTTCGACCTGCCCGGACCGCCCGCGCGGATCGAGGTCTATGACAACAGCCATATCCAGGGGGCCCATGCCGTCGGCGCGATGATCGTGGCCGGCCCCGAGGGCATGATGAAAAACCAGTACCGCAAGTTCAACATCCGCGGCGACGACCTGACCCCCGGCGATGATTTCGGCATGATGAAAGAGGTGCTGATGCGCCGTTTCAAGCGTTTGCTGAAAGAGGATCCCGACCGCGATCAGGGGCAATGGCCCGACCTGATCCTGATCGATGGCGGGGCGGGGCAGGTCAGCGCGGTCGCCTCGATCATGCAGGAGATGGGGGTGGCCGATATCCCGATGGTCGGTGTCGCCAAGGGCGTGGACCGCGACCACGGCAAGGAGGAGTTCCACCGCGTCGGCAAGCGGCCCATGGCGCTGCGCCGCAATGATCCGGTGCTTTATTTCATCCAGCGGCTGCGCGACGAGTCGCACCGCTTTGCCATCGGCACGCATCGCGCGAAACGCGCCAAATCGGTGGCGGCGACACCGCTTGACGAGGTGCCCGGCGTGGGGGCGGCCCGCAAGCGCGCGCTGCTGGCGCATTTCGGGTCGGCCAAGGCCGTGAGCCGCGCCAATCTCGCCGATCTCAAGGCCGTCGACGGCGTGTCGCACGCCCTGGCGCAGAAGCTGTTCGATTTCTTCCATGAAAAAGGATAACGCGGGCGGCCCGAAAGCCGTTCTTTCCCTCGCCCGCGCTTGTCTGTAGAACCGGTTACATGACGTGGACCTTGCCGAATATCCTGACCATGGGTCGCCTTCTGGCCGCGCCGGGCGTGGCGGTGATGTTTCTGTATTTCACCCGGCCCTATGCCGACTGGTTCGCGCTGCTGCTGTTCGTCAGCGCGGCGCTGACGGACTGGCTTGACGGCCATCTCGCGCGCAGTTGGAAGCAGGTCACCCGGGTCGGCACCATGCTCGACCCGATCGCCGACAAGGCGATGGTGGTGATCGCGCTGATGGTGATCGTCGGCTATTCCTCGATGTCGCCCTGGCTGGTGCTTCCGGCGACGGTGATTCTGTTTCGCGAGGTGTTCGTCTCGGGGCTGCGGGAATATCTCGGCGATACCGCGGGTACGCTCAAGGTCACGCAATTGGCCAAGTGGAAGACCACGGCGCAGATGATCGCCATCGCCGTGCTGTTCGCGCAAGGCGTGTTCGAGCATTATTTCGGCATGTCGGTGCAGGGCATGGACCCGGCCCTCGTGTCGGATATCCTCGAGGGGCGTGTCGAGGATCTGCACGGGCTGTCATGGAAGTATCAGGGCATGATCTGGTCGGGGCATGTCGGGATCTGGCTGCTGTGGCTCGCCGCCGCGCTGACGCTGGTCACGGGTCTCGATTACGTCAACAAATCCGTGCCGTACCTGAAGGATGAACACTGATGGATGTGCTGTATTTCGCCTGGGTGCGCGAACGCATCGGGCACCCCAAGGACCGGATCGACACGGAACCCGCCACGGTCATGGATCTGGTCGAGGATCTGCGCGCCCGCGAGGATCGCTACGCGGCGGCCTTCGCCGACATTTCCGCCTTGCGCGTCGCGGTCGATCAGGAGCTTTCCGATTTCGACGCCCCGCTCGCGGGCGTGCGCGAGGTGGCGTTCTTTCCGCCGATGACCGGAGGCTAGGGCGCATGGATATCCGCGTGCAGGCCGAGCCGTTCGATCTGGGGGCGGAAGCCAACGCCTTTGCCGCCCGGCAGTCGGGCATGGGCGCGGTCGTCACCTTCACCGGCATCGTGCGCGATCTGGAGGGCGGTCTCGACGCGATGGAGATCGAGCATTACCCCGGCATGACCGAGGCGGCGCTGACCGCGATCGCCGAAGAGGCGCAGGCGCGCTGGCAGATCGGGGACGCGCTGATTCTGCACCGTCACGGGCGGCTGGCCCCCGACGAGATGATCATGATGGTCGCCACATCCGCGCGCCACCGTCGCGATGCGTTCGAGGCGGCCGAGTTTCTGATGGATTACCTCAAATCCCGCGCGCCGTTCTGGAAGAAGGAAGTCACCGGCGCGGGGGCCGCGTGGGTAGCGGCCCGCGACGAGGACGAGGATGCGCTGTCGCGGTGGTAGGTGCGCGGTGCCACCGGGATGCCAAAGGGTAGCACTAGTTTTGAACAGTTGCTCGACGCAGCAGTGCCATCGCCTGTCCGGGGGGCGGACATGCGATGGCGCTGCGGCGCGGCGCGCCGCGTATCGCGCCGGGGCTATAGCCTCAACGTCCGCATCAGCCGGCTACCGCTAGTTGAGCAGCCCCGCGTGACGCAGCCCGTGCTCGACCAGCGCCTTGGTCGGATCGCTGAGACCGACCAGCGGCATGCGCACCTCCTCGCTGCACAGCCCCAAAAGTGACATCGCGTATTTGACGCCGACCAGCCCCGGCTCGGTGAAGATCGCGCGGTGCAGCGGCATCAGCCTGTCCTGCAGTTCCAGCGCGGTGGCGAAATCGCCGGACAGCGTCGCCTCCTGGACCTGCGCGACCAGACGCGGCGCGACATTGGCGGTGACCGAGATCACGCCGACGCCGCCGGCTGCGTTGAAGCCATGCGCGATCGGGTCCTCGCCCGAGATCTGGATGAAATCCTTGCCGCAGGTGAGCCGCTGCGCGGCAACCCGCGCCAGATCGCCGGTGGCGTCCTTGACCCCGATGATCCGGGGCAGTTGCGCAAGCGCGCCCATGGTGTCGGGCGTCATGTCCACCGCCGACCGGCCGGGAATGTTGTAGATGATGATCGGCAGATCGCAGCATTCATGAAGCGCGGTGAAATGCGCGATCATGCCGCCTTGCGTGGGCTTGTTGTAATAGGGCGTCACCACGAGGGCCGCATCCGCGCCCACCGACTCGGCATGCCGCATGAAGCGGATCGCCTCGACCGTATTGTTGCTGCCGGCCCCGGCGATTACCGGGATGCGACCGGCGGCGGCGCGCACCACCTCGCCGACGACCGTCTCGTGTTCGTGGTGGCTCAGCGTCGGGCTTTCACCGGTCGTGCCCACGGGGACAAGCCCGTGACTGCCCTCGCCGATATGCCATTCGACCAGTTTTTCCAGCGTGTCCAGATCCAGCTCGCCGTTCCGGAACGGGGTGACGAGGGCGGGAAAAGATCCTTTGAACATGACACGCTCCTTTCGATCCCGTTTGACGGCCCCCGGTCGCTCCTGCTCGATCCGAATGCGCGCGCGGCGGCGCATCTTGTGATGGACGTCGGGCCCGGGGCCGCCTAGGTTGGCGTCGTCTACCCTTTGCCAATGACAGAATGCAAGAGATGTTGCGCGCGCTCGCCCTGCTTTTCGGACTCGGGTTTCCGGTAATTGCCGCACAGGCGGCGGATCTGCCGCGTGTCGCGCCGCGCCCGCTGGCCAGCGCGCTCGAGGCGATGGCGGATGATCGCTGGGATGTGGCCGCGCGACTGGCGGCACGCGACGGGCCGGCGGCGGCCGATCTGATCGAATGGCACCGTCTGCGCGACGGACGCGGAGAGCCGGCGGAAATTCTGGCCTTTCTCGACCGGAACGGCCATTGGCCGGGCATCGACTACCTGCGCCGCCAGAGCGAGGCGGCCATGAGACGCGCCGATCACGATACGGTTCTGGCGTTCTACGCCGATGAGAGCCCGCAGACCGGTCTCGGCGTGTTGAACCTCGCGCGGGCGCTGATGGCACGCGGGCGGCAGGGTGAGGCCGAAGCGAGTGTCGTGCTGGCATGGCGCACGCTCGTTCTCACCCGTGCGGAGCACCGGGATTTCCTGCACGCGTTCGAGCCTCTGTTGCGGCCGCATCACGACGCGCGGCTCGACATGGTCCTGTGGCGCGGGCTGCGCGATGTCGAGGACATGCTGCCGCTGGCCAGCGACGAGGCGCGGCGGCGTGCCGCGTTGCGCGAAAAGGTGAAGCGGGGCGAGCCCGTCGATCTGACCGACGCGCAGGAACGCGATCCCGGCATCGCCCATGCGCTGTTCACGCGCCACCTCGACACCTCCCCCGAGGACGCGATCGAGGTGCTGCTGCGCCAGAGCCGGATCCCGGACGGCCTTGGCGTGCCGGGGCGTTGGGCGAGCTGGCGGCGCTATCTCGCGCGGCAGAAGATGCGCGCGGGCGATCCGGGGCTGGCCTATGAACTGGCGGCGGTGCATCACCTCGTCGAGGGGGCGAATTACGCCGATCTGGAATGGCTGTCGGGTTACATCGCGCTGCGCCATCTCGATGCGCCGGCGCTGGCCCTCGATCATTTCCAGCGCCTGCGCGCGGCTGTGGCCACGCCGATCTCGCTGGGGCGTGCGGGCTACTGGATCGGCCGCGCGCAGGAGGCGCTCGGCGATGACGAGGCCGCAACGATCGCCTATGCCGAAGGGGCGGCGCATCAGACCAGCTTTTACGGGCTTCTGGCCGCCGAAAAGGCCGGGATCGATGTTGAACTGCGCGGTGACGAGGCCTTTCCCGACTGGCGGTCGGCGGAGTTTGCCCGCAGCGACCTGAAGGAAATCGGCACGCTGGCGCTTCGGATGGGCGATCTCGGGCTGGCGCGGTGGTTCTTCGTGCATCTGTCGGACAGCCTCGATCGCACCGGGATCGGCCAGTTGGGCGAGATGCTGGCCGAGTTGCAGCAGCCCTATCTGCAGGTGATGGTCGGCAAGGCCGGTGCCGCGCGCGGGATCGTGGTCGAGGCGCCCTATTATCCGCTTTACCCGATCGCCGACCGCGACCTGCCCGCGCCGGCCGAACTGGCGCTGGCCATCGCCCGGCGCGAAAGCGAATTCAACCCTGTCGTGGTCAGTCCCGCCGGCGCGCGCGGTCTCATGCAGCTGATGCCGGATACGGCGCGGGCGATGGCGGACATGCTGCAGGTCGGGTATGACCCCAATGACCTGCTGATCGATCCGCTCTATAACGCGCGGCTCGGGGCGGCCTATCTGGCGCGGCTCGCGGACCGGTTCGACGGCAATATCGTCCTGATGTCGGTGGGCTACAATGCCGGGCCGTCGCGGGCGCGCAGGTGGATCGAGGAAAACGGCGATCCGCGCCGGCAGGACGCGCACGAGATCGTCGACTGGATCGAGCATATCCCGTTCCGCGAGACACGCAATTACGTCATGCGCGTGACCGAAAGCCTGCCGGCCTATCGCGCCCGGCTTGGCAAGGCGCCGCTGCCATTGCCGTTCTCGCAAGAGCTTGGCGGCGGCAGCATGCGACCCCTTTTAGACTGACGCCGCAGGTGCCCGTGTCGGTGCCCCTGCCGGCTCAGGCCATCCCGAGGGCTTCCTTGTACATCTGCAAAACCGCCTCTTCCTCGGCGACCGCGTCGCTGTCCTTCTTGCGCAGACTGATCAGCGCGCGCATCGCCTTCTGGTCATAGCCGCGCGCCTTGCTTTCGGCGTAGACCTCCTTGACCTGGTCGGCGATGTCCTTCTTTTCCGCTTCCAGTCTCTCGATCCGTTCGATGAACTGGCGCAACTCATCGGCGGTGACATTGTAGGTGTCGTCGGATGTCATGTCGTTCATGGGGGCCTCCGCTTTGCACGAGGGCCACGCTTAGCCGCGCTTCCGCGGCCATGCAAGCGGCAACGGGCGGGGCTATTGCACGTCTCTTGCAAGCCTCTTGCAGGGGGGCCGGCTTTGGCTTAGGCGCGGCGGGACCCGTGTCATCCGCGATGGAAGGAAACCGCGATGGAAAGTCTGATCTGGATCGGGACGGCGGTGTCCATCGCCGGTCTGGTGGGGCTTTTATGGTGCATCTTCCGCGTCTGGCGTGCCCGCCGAAGCAACCTGTCGGACCGGGACCTGCGCGATGCCGTGCGCCGCGTCGTGCCGCTCAACATGGGCGCGCTGCTGCTGTCGGTGATCGGGCTGATGATGGTGATCGCGGGCATCATGCTCGGCTGACCCTCTGTGCCGCGCGCCGTCCTGCGATGTGACGGCGACGCGGCGGTGTCAGACGGGCAAGTTGTCAGACTGTCATCGTGTCAGACGGGCAGGTTGTCGAATTGGGCTTCGATCGCCTCGCTCAACAGGATCTGATGAAGCCGCTTGACGGGGGCCGGCACGGCCAAGTCGTTGGCGCGCAACCGTTCGATCATGTGGCGCAGGTCCGGCTCGTGCTGGTGGCGGGTATCCGGGTCCGCCTGTCCGATCAGGGATTGGATCGTGTCTATTTCTGCCTTGAGATCAATCATGCCAATACCTCCCTATTGCGTGATCAAGGTACCATCTCCCGCCCCGTGCGCCTAGTCTCAAAAATCGGAAAAATGAACACATGACCGGCCTCACGAGACGTTGGCCGCGCAGACCTTGCACATCGGTGTTTCCGGCAGGACATCCAGCCGGTCGGTCGATATCTGTTCGCCGCAGACGGTGCAGATCCCGTAGGAACCGGCGCGGATCCGGTCGAGCGCCGCGCGGATTCGCGCGATCTCCATCTCGCCGCTATGGCCGAGCGATTCCAGCACCTCGTCGCTTTCTCGTTCCACCGCAAGCTCTTCCCAGTCGTTCGAGCGGGGCGCGTCCAGTTCCGCCTCGATGGCGTGCAGGCGCGCGTCGAGCGTGCCGAGACGATGCATCAGTGTCGCGTGGTATTTCGCCGTGTCCAGCATGGATTGCCCTCCGATATTTGGGCAAAACTGCCATGCAACGGGGACTGTCGCCTTGATCCAGGTCAATCGGCGGGGCGGACGGTCCCCTCAGGGCGGGTCCGCGCCCTCCTCGGCGGTGGCATTTGCCGGCGGCGACGGCGTTGCGTCCTGCCTCGGGGCCTGCGGGGGGGCCTGTTTTTGCGAATCGGTTTCGCGCAGCGCGGGCGGTCCGGGCGTGTCATCCGCACGCGGGGCCGGTTCTGCGAGATCCGGCAACGGGGCCGCGTGTGCCGAGACAAGACGCAGCGCGCGCCAGCCATTGACCTGACCCAGCCGCGCCTCGGCCACCAGATGCCCGCCCGCCGTCACCAGACGGGTCGCGGTCAGCGTCTCGCGGTCGAGCGGCAGGGTCTGGCCCGGCTTGAGCGCGCAGGCCTCGCGCAGCGGCAGGCTGAGGCGGGCCAGCACCGCGTCGAGCACGACCGGCGCGCCAAGGATCACATCGCTCATCTGCGCGGTGTCGGGCGCGCTCCGGTCGGAGGCGGCGGGCCGTTTCGGCGGATCGGCCCTGACCGGCAGCAGCAGGTCCAGCCACCCGGTCTTCGCGCCGGGGCCGAGATCGACGGTCACGCGGAAATGCTCGAACGCCGGCGCATCGAGCGTCAGCGCGAGGCTGCGCAGATCATCGACGCGGTCACCAAAGCAGAAACCGCGCGGCTGGTATCCGTCGACCTCGGCGCCCATTTCGGCATCGACGCCATCCATCAGCGCATCCACCAGCGGCGCCATCATCGCCGCGTCGGTGCGCGTGGGCGGCCTTGGCTGTGCAGTGCCCTTGCGCACGCGGCCTGTCGTCTGCACCTCGATCAGCGCCGCCATCATCTGCTGGTCGAGGCAGACCGCGCCGCGCGCGCCGCCCGACCCGTCGAGCAGCAGGATCAGCCCGTCCTCCGGCAGGATGCCGTCGATCTGGTCGAGGCGCGCGCGCTGCTGTTCCACGGTCGCCACCGTCAGCGCCAGATCGAACAGCGTGTCGGCGGCACGGGCCAGCGACAGCCGCAGCGCCTTGGCCGAAGACATGGCACGCGATTCGCACCCGTCCCGCGCCGGGCGGGCCTTTCGATGAATGACCTTCTCGTGGTCCTGCGATGCCATCACGCCCGCTGCCTGCTATCTGGTGTCTTTGGCGTACCCTAGGCCGGGTGTGGTTACGATTTCCTTTAGATGAACCAGACCGGATCACCCCGGTGCGTGTTCGATGTCCTGCGCCGGTCCCTCTGCGGCCGGTTGGCCCGCCTGCGGCAGGCTGACCCGGAAGGCCGCGCCGGTCTGGCCGGGAAGATAGCTGACCGAGCCGCCGAGCCGTTCCATGATCTCGCGGCAGATCGCGAGGCCCAGCCCCGCGCCATCGACAGTCGTCTGTCCGATGCGCGAGAATTTCTCGAAGATCACCGCCTGTTTTTCGGCCGGGATGCCCGAGCCGTTATCGGTGAAATCGATCACCACCTGTCCGTCGCTGACGCGGGCGCGGATGGACAGGACCGGCGGGGTGCCGTCGCAATATTTGCGGGCATTGGCGATCAGGTTGATGAAGACCTGCGCCAGCCGGTCGAGATCGGAGGTCAGCGTGATCGCCTCGGAGGCGCGGTCACGGTCGATCTGCAGGGCGGTGTCCCTGACCCCGGCGGCGCGCTCGGCCCGATCCAGCACATCGGCAAGTTCGCCGGTCTGGCTGTTGATCTCGACCTGGCCGTTTTCCAGCACGCTCAGATCCAGCAGATCGTCGAGCAGGCGGGTCAGGCGCACCGTCTCGTCATGGATGATCGAGGCGTATTTTTCCTGTTCCTCGGGGGTCAGGTCGCCGGTGTCGCGCAGGATCTCGGAAAACGCCCGGATCGAGGTCATCGGCGTGCGCAGTTCGTGGCTGATCTGGCTGAGAAAGCCGTCCTTCTGCACCGAAAGCTGGGTGAGCTTTTCGTTGGCCTGCCGCAATTGCCGCGCGGTGCGGGCCAGTTCCTGCGATTTCGCCTCGAGCTGGGTGGAATATTCCATGATCTGCGCGGTCTCGTCGGCGACCGCCATCAGATCCTCGACCGACACGGCGGCCCCGCCGACGATCTGGCTGATCATCGCATGCGCCGTGGCCGCGCCCACCGACCCCGACAGTACGCGTTCCAGTTCCTGCAGGAAATCCGGGCTGGGTTCGGGCAGGTAGCCCGCCACGCCCTGCCGGCTTGCGGCACCGGCAAACAGCGCCTGCGCCTGGCGCGCGCCCATGATGCGTTGCGACATGACCAGCAGATCCTCGCTCTGGGCCATGTTGCCGGTCCAGCCGCCGGGCGTGCCGGAATGGTCGAACACGTTGACGAATTGCGCGCCCTGCAGCCGCTCCATCGGTTGCGGAAAGCTCAGCAGCGAGCCGAGCATGAACCCCCCGGTATTGAGCAGCATCGACCACATCAGCGCATGGATCACCGGGTCCATGCCGCTTGCCCCGAAAAGCGCATAGGGCCGCAGCCATGCGATGCCCCAGAGGCCATGATCGAACACCGCCTGCGGCAGCACGTCCGACGGGCCGAAGCTTGGCAGGAAAAGACAATAGAGCCACACCAGCGCGCCCGCGCTCAGACCCATGAGCGCGCCGCTGCGCGTGGCCCCGCGCCAGAACAGCCCGCCCATCAGCGCCGGCAGGAACTGCGCCACGCCGACAAAGGCAATGAGCCCGATGGCGGCCAGCGCCGATCCGCCGCCCGACAGGTGGAAATAGAGATAACCCAGAAACACCACGCCCGCGATGCTGAGCCGCCGGGCCATGATCGCCACCTTGCGCACATCGCCCGACATCATCGCGGCATTGCCCGAAAACCGCAGCCAGATCGGCATCACCACGTGGTTCGACACCATCGTCGACAGCGCGATCGCCGCCACGATCACCATCGAGGTGGCGGCCGAGAAGCCGCCCAGAAAGGACAGGATCGCCAGCCCGTCGCGCCCGTCCATCAGGGGCAGGGTCAGCACGTAGAGGTCGGGATTGGCGCCTTCGGGCATCATGTCTAGCCCGACGGCGGCGATCGGGATGACAAACAGGCTCATCAGCATGAGATAGGCCGGAAACGCCCATGAGGCGGTGCGCAGATGTTCCTCGTCCTCGTTCTCGACCACCATGACCTGAAACATCCGCGGCAGGCACATGAACGCCGCCGCCGACAGCAGTGTCAGCCCCACCCAGCGCGACCCGGAAACGTCGAAATGCGAGATCTCGGACGCCTCGATCCGGTCCAGCGTGCCGCCGATCCCGCCGGCCAGCCCCCAGACCACGAAGATGCCCACCGCCAGCAGGGCACAGAGCTTGACCACGGCCTCCATCGCGATCGCCATGACCACGCCGTGATGCCGCTCGTTGGCGTCGAGGTTGCGGGTGCCGAACAGCACGGTGAACACGGTCAGCCCGACGGCCACCCATAATGCGGTGGATTGCATGTCCGACAGGTTGATCGCCTCGGGGTCGGTCTCGGCGAAGGCGGCGAAGGACAGCGTGACCGATTGCAGTTGCAGCGCGATGTAGGGTGTGGTGCCGATCACCGCGAGCACCGTCACGAACACCGCCAGCAGGTTCGACTTGCCGTAGCGCGACGAGATCAGGTCGGCGATCGAGGTGATGCGCTGGGTTCGGCCCACCCGCACCAGCCGGCGCAGGGTCCACCACCAGCCGATCATCACGAGCGTCGGCCCCAGATAGATGGTGACGAATTCCAGCCCCGACCGCGCGGCAAAGCCGACCGCGCCGTAGAATGTCCACGCGGTGCAGTAGATCGACAGCGACAGCGTGTAGACGAGCGGCGAGCGCAGCCAGCCGACCCGCCCGCGCGCCGCGGCGCGATCGGCCCCGAAGGCCACCGCGAAGAGAAGCGCGACATAGCAGACACAGACCAGCACGAGGATGTTGAGAATCGACATTCACATGTCTCCGCGGTCGCGGTCTTCGGTCTCGGGACCGCTCGCGCGGAGATGCCGCGAGACCAGCGCCGACAGTCCCACCAGAACGGCCCAGAGCACGAAGATGTAGATCATCACCGTCGCGGTGCCGGGGTCGCCGTCGGGCCCCTGCCACAGCAGCGGCACGACCATGAACACCCCCGCCACGATCGGCAGCAGCCGGGCGGCATCGGCCAGACGGCGGTGCCGGTAGGTGCGCCGGGCCAGAAAGACGGGGCGGCGCTCGGGGCTCATGTCTTGACCAGCGCGCGCATGGCGGCCAGCAGATCGGCATTGGAAAACGGCTTTATCATGTACTGGTCGGCACCGGCGCGTTCGGCCGCTTCCTTGTCCTTTTCCTGCCCGCGGGCGGTCAGCATCAGGACCGGCGTCCGGGCGAAATCGGCATCCGCGCGGATCTCTTCGAGGATGTCGTAGCCGCTCTTGCCGGGCAGCATCACGTCGAGGATGATCAGATCGGGGGCGCGGGCGCGCACCGCGTCCATCGCGTCATGGCCGTTGGAATGGGTTTTAACCTCCCAGCCGTCGCGCGACAGGATAAAGCTGACGGCCTCGATGATATTGGGCTCGTCCTCGATCAGCAGAACGGTCTTTGCGGTGGTCTCCATGCGATCGGCCTCCCCCTGGCCCGGCGCGCGCGCGGGACGGGCGCGCCTTGATTATCCCGCTTGCCGGCGCGTCTGTCAAAAGCCCTCTGCAAGGATCGACGGCTCGCGCCGGGCGACGCAGTCGCGGATCGGACAGATCCGGCAACTGACCCCGAGATCCAGCACCTCGCCCGTCGCACCGTGCGGATCGGGCAAGACCAGCATGTGCATGCGCGTCAGCGCCGGCCGGCCGAACCCCGCCGGCCCCGCCGCCCCGGCCACCGCCATCGCCAGAACGCCGGCGTCGCCGCGCCCGGCCTGCCGCACCCGCATGCGCAGCGGTACATTGGGCTGCGCCATCACCTGATAAAGCGGCCAGAGCGCGCAGGCCCCGGCCAGACGCGGCATGTCGAAGCCGGGCGTGGGCTTGCGAAAGACCAGCGTGCCCGAGGCGTCGCAGATCGCCAGCCCGACCGGGCCGACCCGGTCCTCGGGCAGCGCGGCGAGCCTGCGGAACACCCGCGCGAGATCGGCACCCGTTGCCTCTGCCAGACGGTCCGGGCGCATGCCGAGATCGTCGATACGCGCCAGAAAGGCGCGCAGGGGCAGGGCCTGCGCATCCTCCAGATAGCGCAGCAGCAGGTCGCGCGTCAGGCTTTGCGCGGGGGCCGACAGGGCCTGCCCGTCCGCGCCGCGCAACAGCCGGGTGACGTCGCGCGGGCCGGCCAGCGCGCGCTCCAGCTCGGGGATCTGAAAGTCGCGCGCGGCGAGAAAGGCGTGCATCTCGTCCTGCGGCGATTGCACGTCGGTCTCGCGATTGGCCGCGCCTTCCAGATAGCGCACGAGCACCTGCGCGCCGTCGGTCAGCCGGGTGCTGTCCTCGTTGATGTTGCGATGAAACCGGGCCTGCCATTCGGGCTCCAGCGCCTCGGTGTCGACGAGGATCGAGGACGTGGCGCGGATCGATGTCACCGCCGATATGACCTCGTGCAGGGAATCGGCGAGAAACGGGTCATGCGACAGCCGGTCGGTGAGCGTCTCGATCGTGCGCTCCAGCGTCTGGTTGCGCTCGTGCAGCACGCTCAGAACCTTCGCCCAGCCGGGGAACCGCTCGGCGAACTCTTCGGCATGGTCGAGATCGGGGTCGCGGCGACCCGAGGCGGCGGCGGCTTCAAGCAGGCCCGAGACCAGCGCGGCCTCGGCCCCGTCCGACAGCAGCGACGGCTCGACCTCCAGCGCCTCGGCGAGTTTCAACAGGGTCTTGCCGCCGATATTGCGGCGGTTATGCTCGATCAGGTTGAGATAGGACGGCGAAATGCCCGCATGACGCGCAAGCGCCGATTGCCGGATGCCGGTCTGCAGGCGCCGGTCGCGTATGCGTGTGCCGATCATCGACTGGTCCGCCACCGGATTTTCCCGTCATTCTCTGAACTTGCCGCAGGGCGTTGACAATTCTTTTACAAGTTTTGCGCCGATGATGTCCATAAATTTACAAAAGAAATGTTACGTCCAAGGCGTCTGTTGCGAAAGGTTGTGACCGCGTCCATAGTTCAAAGGCACAATAGTGTCTTGGGCCACGCTAGAGGAGGCGCGCCCCTCGATAATCCGTTAAGGGAGGATATCATGACAAACTCGAACCTGACCCGTCGGGGTCTCATCCGCACGAGCGCCATCGCCGGTGCCGGTGTGGCCATGCCGACGATATTCACCGCGTCAAGCGCCGCGGCCTTCACCAACGAGCCGACCGGCAGCACCGTCACCCTCGGGTTCAACGTGCCGCAATCGGGACCCTATGCCGACGAGGGCGCAGACGAGCTGCGCGCCTACGAGCTGGCCGTCGAGCATCTCAACGGCGAGGGCGATGGCGGCATGATGGGCACCTTCAGCTCCAGCGCGCTGGAGGGCACCGGCATCCTTGGCAAGAAGGTCGAATACGTCACCGGCGACACCCAGACAAAATCGGACGCGGCCCGCGCCTCCGCCCAGTCGATGATCCAGAAGGACGGCGCGGTGATGATCACCGGCGGCTCGTCCTCCGGAGTCGCCGTGGCCGTCCAGGCGCTCTGCCAGGAGGCCGGCGTGATCTTCATGGCGGGCCTCACGCATTCCAACGACACAACCGGCAAGGACCGCAAGGCCAACGGCTTTCGGCACTTCTTCAACGCCTACATGTCGGCGGCCGCGCTCGGGCCGGTTCTGGAACAGATTTATGGCTCGGATCGCAAGGCCTACCACCTGACGGCCGACTACACCTGGGGCTGGACGCAGGAGGAATCGATGGTCGCCGCCACAGAGGCGCTCGGCTGGGAAACCGTGAACACCGTCAAGACGCCTCTGTCGGCGACCGACTTTTCGTCCTACATCACGCCGGTGATAAATTCGGGCGCCGATGTGCTGGTGCTGAACCACTATGGCGGCAACATGGTCAATTCGCTGACCAACGCGGTGCAGTTCGGCCTGCGCGATCTCGAGGTGAACGGCAAGAATTTCGAGATCGTCGTGCCGCTCTATTCGCGTCTGATGGCCAGCGGTGCGGGCGAGAACGTCAAGGGCATCCTCGGCTCCACCAACTGGCACTGGTCGCTGCAGGACGACGCCTCCAAGGCGTTCGTCCGGTCGTTCGGCGAAAAATACGGCTTCCCGCCGTCGCAGGCCGCGCATACCTGCTATGCGCAGACGCTGCTTTACGCAGATGCCGTGCAGCGCGGCGGCAGCTTCAATCCCTGTTCCGTGGTCGAGGCGCTGGAAGGGTTTGAGTTCGACGGTCTGGGCAACGGGCCGACGCTCTACCGCGCCGCCGATCACCAGTGCTTCAAGGATGTGCTTGTGGTGCGCGGCAAGGAGAACCCCGAATCCGAGTTCGACCTGCTGGAAGTGGTCGAGGTCACACCGGCCGCACAGGTCACCTATCCGCCGGATCATCCGATGTTCGCCGGGGGCGAGCTCGGGTCCTGCAATCCGGGCGCATGATCTGACGTGAATTGCCGGCCGCGCGCGATGGCGCGCGGCCGGTCTCCGGCGGCACTCTATGGCAAAAGAGCATCATCGCCTCCAACCCATGGGTGGGAACAATGGACGCAATCATCCTCCAGATCCTCAACGGTCTCGACAAGGGCTCGGCCTATGCGCTGATTGCGCTTGGCCTGACGCTGATCTTCGGTACCCTCGGGGTCGTGAATTTCGCCCATGGTGCGCTGTTCATGATCGGCGCGTTCTGCGCCGTCACGCTGTCACGGCTGTTCAACCTCAGCTTCGAGACCGTGGACCCGGACAGGACCGATTTCCTCGGCAATCCCGCCACGGTCGAGACGACCTATATCGAACACTGGCTCGGGTCCCAGATGGGCGGCGCGATCATCGACTGGGCGGTGCCGCTTTCCCTGCTTATTGCGATTCCCGTCATGATCGCGGTCGGTTTCATCATGGAGCGCGGGATCATCAAGCATTTCTACAGCCGACCGCATGCCGATCAGATCCTCGTCACCTTTGGCCTCGCCATCGTGCTGCAGGAGGTCATCAAGTATTTCTACGGGGCCAACCCGATCCCGACACCGGCCCCGGACGCGTTTCGCGGCTCGCTGGATATCGGGGTGATGCTGGGCTTCGACCCCAACGCGATCATTTATCCCTATTGGCGGCTGGTGTATTTCGCCTTTGCCGCGGTGATCATCGGCGCGGTCTTCGCCTTCCTGCGCTTCACGACCTTCGGGATGGTGGTGCGCGCCGGCATGGCCGACCGCGAAACCGTCGGCCTTCTGGGCATCAATATCGACAAGCGGTTCACCATCATGTTCGGCATCGCCGCCGCGGTGGCAGGGCTGGCGGGCGTCATGTACGCGCCGATCAACTCGCCCAACTACCACATGGGCATGGACTTTCTGGTGCTGAGCTTCGTGGTCGTCGTGGTCGGCGGCATGGGCTCGCTGCCGGGGGCGGTGCTGGCCGGATTCCTTCTGGGGATCCTCGAAAGCTTCGCCTCGATGAATGAAATAAAGTCGATCCTGCCCGGTATCGACCAGATCATCATCTACCTGATCGCGATCATCATCCTGCTGACCCGTCCGCGGGGCCTGATGGGCCGCAAGGGCGTGATGGAGGAATAGGACAATGCTCGGACTGAATACCAAGGACTTCCTGCTGTTTGTGATCGTCGCGATCCTCGCGCTTTTCGCCCCCTTCATCCTCAACCCGTTTCCGGTGGACAGCGCCATGGCGCAGTTCAACGCGGGCTACCCGGACCTGATGCAGCGCTTCCTGATCTACGGGATCTTCGCCATCGGCTTCAACATCCTGTTCGGCCTGACGGGGTATCTGTCCTTCGGTCACGCGGCGTTTCTGGGGGTGGGCAGTTACTCGGCGGTCTGGATGTTCAAGCTGCTGAGCATGAACGTCCTGCCGGCCATCGCGCTCAGCGTGGTCGTGGCGGGGATCTTCGCGCTGCTGATCGGGTTCATCTCGCTGCGCCGGGCGGGCATCTATTTCGCCATCCTGACGCTGGCCTTCGCGCAGATGAGCTTCAACCTCGCCTATTCGGTGCTGACACCGATCACCAATGGCGAGACCGGGTTGCAGCTGTCGCTCAACGATCCGCGCATCCTCGGCGTCAGCCGCACCGCCGACGGCTCGATCCCGGTGACCAACCTGTTCGGCATCGAGATGCGCGAGACCTACGAGATGGTGATGGGCGGCTGGGCCTTTCAGTTCAACAACGGCTATTACCTCTGCGCGGTGTTCATGCTGCTGAGCTTCTATCTGGCGATCCGCATCTTCCGCTCGCCGTTCGGCATGATGCTGCGCGCGATCAAGTCCAACAACACGCGGATGACCTATACCGGCCTCAACGCGCGGCCCTACGCGCTGGCGGCGTTCGTGATCTCGGGGATGTATGCCGGGCTTGCCGGCGGGCTGATGGCCGCGATGGACCCGCTGGCCGGGGCCGAACGCATGCAATGGACCGCCAGCGGCGAGGTGGTGCTGATGACCATCCTCGGCGGGGCGGGCACGCTGATCGGGCCGGTGCTGGGCGCGGGCTTCATCAAGTATTTCGAGAACATCTTCTCGAAGATCAACGACAACGTGCTGCATGGCTGGTTCGCCTTCCTGCCCGACGGGATCGAGAATCTGATGGTCACCCTCGTGCATCCGTTTGTCGGCAAGGGGTGGCATCTGACCCTCGGGCTGATGTTCGTGCTGGTGGTGGTCTTTCTGCCGGGGGGGCTGGTCGAGGGCGGCAAGCGCATCGCGGGGCTTTTCCGGCGCCGCAAGGCCCGCGACGAGACCGATCAGTCCAAGCAATCCAACCCGGCCGAATAAGGAGCGCGCGACATGGGCATTCTCGAAGTCAAGAACGTGAACAAGCGCTTTGGCGGGTTGCAGGCGCTCGAGGACGTCAACCTGAATATCGTGGAAAACTCCGTGCACGCGATCATCGGGCCGAACGGGGCGGGCAAGTCCACCCTGCTCAACTGCCTGATCGGCAAGCTCATCCCCGATACCGGATCGGTGATGTTCGAGGGCCAGTCGGTGCTGGGCCGCAAACCCTACGAGATCAACCAGATGGGCATTTCCCGCGTGTTCCAGACGCCCGAGATCTTCGGCAGTCTCACGGTGCTGGAAAACATGATGATCCCGATCTTCGCCAAGCGTGACGGGGTGTTCCGCATGCATGCCTTCGAGCATGCCAGCAACGAGACCGGCATTCTGAAACAGGCCGAGGAAATGCTCGAAAGCCTCGGGCTGGCCGGTGACCGGGACATGCATGCCGCCTCGATGTCGCGCGGCAACAAGCGGCGGCTGGAGATCGGCATGTGTCTGGCACAAAAGCCGAAACTCCTGCTTCTGGACGAGCCGACGGCGGGCATGGCGCGGGCCGACACCAACGCCACGATCGACCTTCTGAAGCACATCCGCGACGAACGCGGCGTCACCATCGTGATCATCGAGCATGACATGCATGTGGTGTTCAGCCTCGCCGACCGGATCACCGTGCTGGCCCAGGGCAGCCCGCTGGTCGAGGACATCCCCGAAAACATCAAGGGCCATCCCAAGGTGCGCGAAGCGTATCTCGGGGAATCCGCCTGACGAGGAGCACGCGCCATGAACGTCAAACCCGACTTTTCCAGGGGCCGCAACCGCGCCGAGACCGCGCCGGCCTTCCTGTCGGTCTGGAACCTCGAAAGCTATTACGGCGAAAGCTACATCGTCCAGAATATCAGCTTCAATGTCCATGAGGGCGAGATCCTCGCGCTTCTGGGCCGCAACGGGGCGGGCAAGACCACCACGCTGCGCTCGATCGCGCGGATGGACAGCCCGCAGGTGCTGCGCGGCGAGATCTGGCTGGATCACCAGCCGCTGCACCGCATGAGAAGCCACGAGGCCGCCGCCGCGGGGATCGGCCTCGTGCCCGAGGACCGGCGCATCATCGCCGGCCTCACGGTCGAGGAAAACCTGCAACTGGCACAGATCGCGCCGCCGGTCGGCTGGTCGCTGGACCGGCTCTACGATCTCTTCCCGCGCCTGAAGGAGCGCCGCAAGCAGGAGGGCACCACCTTGTCGGGCGGCGAACAGCAGATGCTGGCCGTGGCCCGTGCGCTGGCGCGCGACATCAAGGTGCTGTTGCTGGACGAGCCCTATGAGGGGCTGGCCCCGGTGATCGTCGACGAGATCGAAAAGACCCTGCGCATCATCAAGGACCAGGGCATCACGACGATCCTTGTCGAGCAGAACGCGGTGCGCGCGCTGGAACTGGCGGATCGGGCGATGATCCTCGATACCGGCGGCATCGTGTTCGATGGCACCGCCGCCGAGGTGCTGGAAAACGAGGAACTGCGCTCGGAATATCTCGCGATCTGATCGCGCGCCTCGGGCGTGCGGCATCGAAAATCCAGTGGCATGACCCAGACGTTCCGAACCCGCGTGCAAGGCGCGGGCGGCGGGTCTGAAATCGACCGCTCTGCGGACGGTGCCGCGGTCGATGGTGACGTCTGAAAGGCCGGGGTCGGCCTGGAGGCGACGTTGAGGCTACAGCCCCGGCGCGGTACGCGACCGCAGGTCGCAGCGCCATCGCATGTCCGCCCCCCGGACAGGCGATTTGGTGACGTTGGCGCATCGATTGCAGCTTTTGCGGGGTTGCCGGGATAAAGTGCCCTGAAACACCGTCGAGATCGCCTGCCCGCGGACATGCGCTGGCGCTGCGTCGTCGAACGACCGCTCGATGCGAACCCCGCGCCAGCCCCACCGGGGCCGCATCGCCGCTCAGACAGGCAGCGCTGTTGTCGAGACCACGGTGCGCAGTGCAAAGCTCGATTGCATCTTGGCCACGCCGGGCAGGCGCGTCAGGTATTGCCGGTGAATGCGGGCGAAATCCTCGGTATCCTCGGCGACGATCTTGAGGATGTAATCGGCGGTCCCGGCGGTCAGGTGACATTCGAGCACATCCGGCACCCGCGCGACCGCCCTCTCGAACGCTTCCAGCACATCGTCGGCCTGCGTGCCGAGGGTGATCTCGACGAACACGGTCGCCGGGACGCCCATCTTGCGGTTGTCCAGAAGCGCCACGTAGCCCCTGATATACCCCTCGTCCTCCAGCCGCTGCACCCGCCGGTGACAGGCCGAGGCCGAAAGGGTCACCGCATCGGCGAGGTCCGCATTCGAGATGCGGCCGCGCCCCTGCAGCACGCGCAACAGCCGCCGATCCATTTCATCCAGCATCGCCCGCGCAACGTCCTTCTGCAAAAGCCGGTTTTCTTCGATGTATCTTCGTCAATTTCACCGGATCGCGCGCAAAATTTCAATCCCTTTGCGCGGGGTTTGGTGAAAAATAAGGCATAGACATGCAGGAGGTTCCACTATGAAGATCGGTTGCCCGACAGAGATCAAGTCGCAGGAATATCGCGTGGGCCTCACGCCCAATGCCGCGCAAGAGGCCGCCGGCCACGGCCACGAGGTGATCGTGCAGACCGGGGCCGGTCTGGGGGCGGGGTTCGACGATGCCGCCTACGAGGCCGCCGGCGCACGCATCATCGACACCGCCGCAGAGGTCTTCGCGCAGGCCGACATGATCGTGAAGGTCAAGGAGCCGCAGGCGGGCGAGCGCAAGATGCTGCGCGAGGGGCAGATCCTGTTCACCTATCTGCATCTTGCTCCCGACGAGGCGCAGACCCGCGATCTTCTCGCCTCGGGCTGCACCGCCATCGCCTACGAGACGGTGACGGATCGTGCGGGCGGGCTGCCGCTGCTGGCGCCGATGTCCGAGGTCGCGGGACGGCTGGCCCCGCAGGTCGGCGCGTGGACGCTGCAGAAATCCAATGGCGGGCGCGGCATGCTGATGGGCGGCGTGCCCGGCGTCGGCCCCGCCCGGGTGATGGTGATCGGTGGCGGCGTGGTGGGCACGCAGGCCGCCCGGATCGCTGCCGGGATGGGCGCGGATGTCACCGTTCTGGATCGGTCGCTGCCGCGGCTGCGCTATCTCGACGACGTCTTCGGCGGCACCTTCAAGACCGGCTATTCCTCGGCCGGGCTGGTCGACGAGTTGTTGCCGCAATCGGACATGGTGATCGGTGCGGTCCTCATCCCCGGCGCCGCGGCCCCCAAGCTGGTGCGCCGCGATCAGTTCGCGGTGATGAAGCCCGGCGCGGTGCTGGTGGATGTGGCGATCGATCAGGGCGGCTGTTTCGAGACCTCGAAGCCGACCACCCATCAGGACCCGATCTACGAGGTGGACGGGATCATGCATTACTGCGTGGCCAACATGCCGGGGGCGGTCGCGCGCACCTCGACGCTGGCGCTTGGCAATGCCACCATGCCGTTCATGCTGGCGCTTGCCGACAAGGGCTGGAAGCGGGCCTGCGCCGAGGACCCGCATCTGCTGGCCGGGCTGAACGTGCATGCCGGACAGCTCACCTACGCGGCTGTGGGTGCGGCCCTCGGGATCGAGACCGTTCACCCGGAATCGCTTCTCTGAGACACCAGACAGACCCCGGCAGACCATGCCGGGGTCACGGTCAAGTCACCGCTCGGCGATCATCTCGGACTGCTTGACGATGCCTTCGGCCTGCTTGATCGAGGCGATATCGACAAGCCGGCCCTTGTAGGTGGTCGCCCCCTCGCCGCGGGCCTTGGCCTCTTCCATCGTCGCGAGGATCTCGCGGGCTTCCGCGACGGCGGCGTCCGACGGGGTGAAGATCTCGTTGGCCAGCGCGATCTGCTTGGGGTGGATGGCCCATTTGCCGACCATGCCGAGCGTCGCCGAGCGCCGCGCCTGCGCGCGAAAGCCCTCGTCATCGGAGAAATCGCCGAACGGCCCGTCGACCGGCAAAAGGCCATGCGTGCGGCAGGCGGCGACGATCGCGCTCTGGACCCAGTGCCACGGATCGGCCCAGTACCGCGCGCCCTCATGCAGCATGTAGTAGTTTTCCTGCGTGCCGCCGATGCCGGTCGTGGACATGCCCATCGAGGCCGCGTAATCGGCCGCACCCAGGCTCATCGCCCGCATCCGCGGCGAGGATGCCGCGATCTCCTCGACATGGGCGATGCCTGCGGCGGATTCGATGATCACCTCGAATCCGATACGCCGCTTGCGGCCCTTGGCGGTCTCGATAGCGCTCACCAGCGCGTCGACGGCGTAGATGTCGGCGGCGCAGCCCACCTTGGGGATCATGATCTGGTCGAGCCGGTCGCCGGCCTGTTCCAGCAGATCGACCACGTCGCGATACCAGAACGGCGTGTCCAGCCCGTTGATCCGCACCGACAGGCACTTCTTGCCCCAGTCGACATCGTTGATCGCCTTGATGGTGTTGGCGCGGGCGCTGTCCTTGTCGGTGGGCGCGACCGAATCCTCGAGGTCGATATTGATCACGTCGGCGGCGCTCGCCGCCATCTTTTCGAACAGCTTTGTGTTGGAGCCGGGACCGAAAAGCTGGCACCGGTTGGGGCGCGCGGGCGGGGCGGGTTGCAGGCGAAAGCTCATCTCGGGCCTCTTCATCGGTTGAGGGGATTGCGTTTCTGTCGCGAGACTGGGTATGAAATGGGGGCAGTCTCTGCAAGGTTCTTTTCCGCACCGCCGCATGCGCGCCCCTCGAATGCAACGGCGGGGTATTGCCGCAAATCCGTGCACCCCGCCCCGGGATCATGCGCGGATCGCGCGAATGAGGTTGAACCGCGCGGAAAATCACGTTTGTCTCACGCGACACAGAAACTTGCCGCATATCCGGAGCCGCGCCATGATCGAGACCCCTTATCTGCTGTTTCTGGGCGATGCGCCCGACATGCTGGCCGCCAAGGTCGCCATCGGCATCCGCGACTGGCGGCCCGACAATGCCGTCGGCCAGTTCCGCCTGCCGGGCTGCGGCGCGGATCTTGGCCTCACGGACATGACACTGGCCGAGGCCAAGGCGGCCGGTGCGAAAACGCTCGTGATCGGCGTGGCCAATCGCGGCGGGGTGATCTCAAAAGCCTGGAAGAAGGTGCTGGTGACGGCGATGGAAGAGGGGTTCGACCTCGCCGCCGGGCTGCACAACCTGTTGCGCGACGAGCCCGACCTCAAGGCCGTGGCCGAGGCGACGGGCCGCACGCTGCACGATGTGCGGGTTCCTGCGGTCAAGTATCCCATCGCCGATGGCCGGAAACGCGCCGGCAAGCGCTGCCTGCCCGTGGGCACCGATTGCTCGGTCGGCAAGATGTATACGGCCATGGCGATGGAAGCCGAGATGCGGGACCGTGGCATGAAGGCCAGCTTTCGCGCCACCGGGCAGACGGGCATCCTGATTACCGGCGACGGGGTGCCGCTCGATGCGGTGGTGGCGGATTTCATGGCCGGCGCGGTAGAGTGGCTGACCCCCGATAACGACCCCGATCACTGGGATCTGATCGAGGGGCAGGGCAGCCTGTTCCACGTCTCCTATTCGGGGGTGACCCTGGCGCTGGTGCATGGCGGGCAGCCCGACGCGCTGATCCTGTGCCACGAGCCGACGCGCAAACATATGCGCGGATTGCCCGATTACAGCCTGCCGTCCTTGCATCAGTTGCGCGACACCGCCCTGCCGCTGGCCCGGATATCGAACCCGGCCTGCGAGGTTGTCGGCATCGCGGTCAACACGCAGCACATGGACGAGGCCGCGGCGCGGGCCTATCTGGAGAATGTCGAGAAGGAAATGGGCCTGCCCGCGACCGATCCGTACCGCTTCGGCTCGGCCAAGCTGGTGGATGCGCTGGCCGCGATCTGATCGGGCGCGGCGCATGTGGGCTTTGTCGGACGCCTCCGGCGGGAGTATTTTTGGCAAGATGAAACGGGGGGTCGCTTGGAGATTTCAGTGACGCGCGACGTGTTCCGGCTGGCGCAGGTCTTTACCATCAGCCGCGGCTCGCGGACCGAGGCGCAGGTGTTGACTGTGCGGATCACCGAGGGCGGCGTGACCGGGTGGGGGGAATGTGTTCCTTACGCCCGCTACGACGAGACGCTGGAGAGCGTGACCGCGCAGATCGAGGGGCTGCCGGAAGATGTCACGCGGGCGGGGCTTTACGATCTCTTGCCGGCCGGGGCGGCGCGCAACGCGGTGGATTGCGCGCTCTGGGATCTCGCGGCGAAACAGGCGGACAAGCGCGTCTGGGAGCTGGCCGGGTTGCCCGTGCCGGGGCCAGAGATCACCGCCTACACCCTGTCGCTGGACACTGCCGACGCGATGGAGGCGCAGGCGGCCAAGCATGCGCATCGCCCGATTCTGAAGATCAAGCTGGGCACGCCCGACGACATGCCGCGGCTGGAGGCGGTGCGGCGGGGCGCGCCCGGGGCGCGGATCATCATCGATGCCAACGAGGGCTGGTCGGCGGATGTCTATGCCGATCTGGCGCCGCATCTGGTGCGTCTGGGTGTCGCGCTGGTCGAGCAGCCCTTGCCCGCGGGCGAGGACGAGGCGCTGATCGGCATGGACCGTCCGGTGCCCGTCTGCGCCGACGAGTCGTGCCATGACCGCGCCAGCCTTGCCGGCCTTCGGGGGAAATACGACGTGGTCAACATCAAGCTCGACAAGACCGGCGGCCTGACAGAGGCGCTCGCCTTGCGCGACGCGGCGCGGGCGGAAAACTACGCGATCATGGTCGGGTGCATGGTCGGGTCGAGCCTTGCGATGGCGCCTGCGACACTGGTGGCGCAAGGCGCTGCGGTGACCGATCTTGACGGGCCGCTGCTTCTGGCCGAAGACCGTGACAACGCTTTGAAATTCGATGCGGCCGGGGTGCACCCGCCTGTGGCCGCCTTATGGGGGTAGCACTATGCGAACAGTCTATGTGAACGGCGAATACCTGCCGGAGACGGAGGCGACCGTCTCGATCTTCGATCGCGGCTTTCTGATGGCCGATGGCGTTTACGAGGTGACCAGCGTGCTGGACGGCAAGCTGATCGATTTCGCCGGCCATCTGGCGCGGCTGGAGCGGTCGCTGACCGAGCTCGACATGCAGAAACCCGCGGGCTTCGATGATTTGCTGGAGATCCATCGTGAACTGGTCGCGCGCAACGCGATCGAGGACGGGCTGGTCTATCTTCAGGTCACGCGCGGCAGCGATGGCGATCGCGATTTCGTCTTTCCCGACCCCGAGACGACCGCGCCGACGCTGGTCCTGTTCACCCAGTCCAAACCCGGCCTTGCCGACACCCCCGCGGCGAAAAAAGGCATCAAGGTCATCAGTATAGACGATCTTCGCTGGGGCCGCCGGGATATCAAGACGGTGCAGCTTCTGTATCCGTCGATGGGCAAGATGATGGCCAAAAAGGCCGGGGCAGATGATGCCTGGATGATCGAGGACGGGCAGGTGACCGAGGGCACCTCGAACAACGCCTATATCGTCAAGGGCAACACCATCGTCACCCGGCATCTGAGCCACGAGATCCTGCACGGCATCACCCGCGCCGCGGTGCTGCGGTTCGCCCGCGAGGCGCAGATGCAGGTCGAGGAGCGCCCCTTCACCCTCGACGAGGCCAAGGCGGCGGACGAGGCGTTCGTGACCTCTGCCAGTGCCTTCGTCATGCCGGTGGTGGAGATCGACGGGGCGGCGCTCGGCGGTGGTACCCCCGGCCCGGTCGCCACGCGGCTGCGCGAGATCTACCTCGATGAAAGCCGCAAGCAGGCGGTCTGAGCGCGCAGGCGGCGAACTTCCTGGAAGCGGGAGACATACGCAAGGCTTGGGTGTGCATCAGCGCGCCAAAGCTACGCATAAATGCCGAGTTGTGCGGTTTTGCGTGGTGCGGTATCCAGTGGCCATGCAACGCAGGAGGCCCGCATGACATCCGTTCACCCCGCCACCCGTATCGGTCACGTGCATCTGAAGGTCGCGGATCTGGAGCGCGCCATCGGCTTCTATTCCGGTGTCCTCGGCTTCGAGCTGCAGCAATATTTCTCGGGCGGCCGGGCGGCGTTCCTGTCGGCGGGGGGCTATCACCACCATATCGGTCTGAACACCTGGGAGAGCGCGGGCGGCACGCCACCGCCCAAGGGCCATACCGGGCTGTTTCACACGGCGTTTCTCTACCCCGACCGCGCGGCGCTGGCGG